>Ga0335075_10004840_pt1 | contig 20985 bp, 19 predicted proteins | sample Lox_Sample_24_FD_206723 | JGI IMG/M metagenome (GOLD analysis project Ga0335075, IMG submission 206723) | Soil microbial communities from Loxahatchee National Wildlife Refuge, Florida, United States - Lox_Sample_2.4 | ecosystem: Environmental > Terrestrial > Soil > Wetlands | place: USA...
ACAGCGGCGGCGCGAACAGGCGCTCGCGGTAGAAGTGCATGGCACCACGGTAGTTGGTTACATGTACTGCATGACTGCCCGGCCAAGACATCCTTTCCGCGCAAAGCCCCCTACGGCGAGCGCCGGGCAGTCCAATGGGCTGCGAGGCGCCATGCGCCGGCTATGGCAGGCCGGCGGGGCCGGCGGCGCCGGCGGGGCCGGCGAGCACGAGGCCGCGGCGGAGCCAGAAACGGCACCGAGGCCAGAAGCAGCCGCCGGAGCGCAGCCAGCCGCGGGCCCGGCGCAGGTCGTTGCCGATCGCAGCCAGGTCAGCCCGGACATTCAGGTGTCGAAGCTGCTGCGGCAAACGGCCGCATGGTCCTGGCGGCTGCTGCTGACCGCCGCGGCGGTCTACCTGGCATTCCGCATAGCGGACTACCTGCGTCTCGTGACGCTTCCGTTCATCGCGGCGCTGCTTTTCACCGCCTTGCTCCAGCCGTTCGCTGGCTGGCTTCGCCGGCACGGCGCAGGCGCCCTGCTATCCACCTGGTGCTGCTTCCTGATCGCGCTGCTGGTCATCGGCGGCGCGATGACTCTCGTGGCAACTCAGATCAGCGCCGATTACCCGACCCTGTTCGCCGAGACGACGCGGACCGCGACCGAAGTGCAGCGCTCGCTTGCAGGGCCGCCGTTCCACCTGAACCCGACGCGGCTCTCGAAACTCAGCTCCGAGGGGCTCAAATACATCTCGCAGCACAAGTCGGTGGTAGCCGGAACGGTGCTGACCACCGGCAAGTACGCGCTCGAGTTCCTGGCCGGCATCATCCTGACGCTCTTCATCTCGTTTTTCCTGCTCAAGGACGGTCACCGGATCTGGCGTTTCGTGATCAGCGGGATCAAGGGGGAGGCGCACCGCCGGGCAGATCGCGCGGGCGAAGCGGCCTGGCAGGCCGTCGTGCACTACATCCGGGGCACCACGGTGGTGGCCGCCATCCACGCATTGTTCATCGGGCTCGCGCTGTGGCTGCTAGGCGTCCCCCTCCTGGCACCGTTCATCGTGCTCATATTCCTCGCGGCCTACGTGCCCATCATCGGCATCCTGGTCGTCGGCGCACTAGCCATCCTGGTCACGCTCGCGACCAAGGGCTGGGTGGCAGCCGTTATCCTGCTGGGCGTCTTCATCCTGGAGAACCAGATCGAGGACCATCTGCTGCAGCCGCTCGTCATCGGCCGGATCATCAGGCTGCATCCGCTGGCAATCATCCTGGTGCTCGCGGTCGGCGGGGTCGTGGCCGGCATCCCGGGCGCCATCATCGCCGTTCCGGTGGCGGCCGTCATCACCTATGCCTGGCCCGAGCTTCGGGGCGGGCCGCCGGAGGCCTAACCTCCGCGGTACGGTCAGGCCAGCCCGAGATATCCCGCGAAGGACGGTCAGATGACGTGCGCCTGCAGCGATCCCGGATCGGTCGAGGTGCTGATCCGGCGGCTCGACCCCGATCTGCCAATCCCGCGTCGCGCTCACCCCGGCGATGCGGGCAGTGATCTGTACCTCACTGCCGACCTGGATCTGCAGCCGGGCCAGCGGGCCACAGTCGGCACCGGCGTGTGCATCGCGCTGCCAGATGGGTACGCAGGCTTCGTGCATCCTCGCTCTGGACTGGCTGCCCGGTGCGGGCTGACGATCGTCAATGCGCCGGGCACTGTCGATGCGGGGTACCGTGGCGAGATCAAGGTGATTCTGCTGAACACCGATGCCGAGTATCCGGTACAGCTCCGGCGAGGTGACCGGATTGCCCAGCTTGTCATTCAAAAGGTAGAACGCCCGCTCTGGCGGGAGGTTACGACCCTGCCGGGATCGCAGCGCGGCGACGGTGGCCACGGCTCGACCGGCGGCCATGCGATGGGCGGCGATCCCCTGGGTGGTAGCTAGGTCCCAGCTAGCCTGCCGGCTGGTTGGGAGACGAACAGATAAGGAGCGTGTGGGGTGTTCCGACGGCGCCGCCGTCACGGCCAGCAAGATACCGGCGTCGAGCCCGGCACTGGCGACTACCTGGCAGCCGGCGATGAGCTGGCGGAGCAGGACAGCACCGGCGAAGAGTGGGCTGAGGACGCGTGGACTGAGGACGACTGGGTCGAGGACGAAGGGCCTGGCGAGTCGGCTGAGGAGGAGTTCGCGGAGGACCAGTGGGCCGAGGACGGCTCGCCGGAGGCAAGTGAGACCGGCGGCGACGGAGCGGACTCGGACCTCGATGCCGCACACGGGCGGCAGCGGGCCGGGCGGGCAGACCTGGGTGATCCGGCGACCTGGACCCGGCTTCGGGATTCTCAGATCGTGAGCCCGGCGATGACACGTTCCGCCGGTCCGTGGGACGGTGCCGGCCACTATCCCGAGGCGGAGCGCATCGATTTCGGCAGCCTGATGGTCCCGGTCCGCGAGGGCTTCGACGTCCAGGTGTTCGTATCGGAGGAAGACGGCATCTCGATCGCGGTGGTCAACGGCGAGAGCGGCTTGCAGCTTCAGCCGTTCGCTGCCCCGCGGAGCGCTGGCTTGTGGCATGAGGTCCTGCCGGAAATCAGCGAGGAGGTGGCCAAGGCCGGAGGCCAGAGCGCCGAGCGGGCCGGACCGTTCGGCCCCGAGTTGCTCGCCCGGGTAGTGCCACAAGGCGCTGAGGGCCAGGACATCCCCCCGCAACTCCTCCGTTTCCTGGGTGCCGATGGCCCCCGATGGTTCCTGCGCGGCCTGATCAGCGGTCCCGCTGCGGGTGACGCCGAGCTCGCGTTGCCGTTCGAGGAAATATTCGCGGATGTCGTGGTCGTGCGCGGGGAACACGCGGAGCCGCCGCGCAAGCCGCTCGAGGTCCGGCTTCCTGACGAGGCGCGCCAGGTCCTCGAGGGGCAACTCGCCGCCCAGGATCCGGACTCGCTCAATCCGTTCGAGCGAGGGCCGGAGATCACGGAGACGCGATAGCCCCGGCTCACGCAGTGTCTAGTGGCCGTTGGCCAGCAGCGTCGCGAGTTCGCGCTCGACGTTCTGGCTGGTGACGAACAGCAGCTCGTCTCCGGCCTCTAGCGGATCATCCGCGCTTGGCACGATCACCCGGCCGTCCCTCAGGATGGCGACCAAGGCTGTGTCGACGGGCCATTCGATGCTGCCGACTCGCTCGCCGGCCAGCGGTGCGCCCGCGGGCATGGTGATCTCGACGAGGTTGGCCTCGCTCTGCCGGAATGTCATGAGCCGGACCAGGTCACCGACGCTGACAGCTTCCTCGACCAGAGCAGAGATGAGGCGTGGCGTTGAAACGGCGACGTCGATGCCCCACGACTCGTTGAACAGCCACTCATTGTTCGGGTGATTGATCCGGGCCACCACCCGCGGGACCCCGTACTCGGTCTTGGCGAGCAGGGACACCACCAGGTTCGCCTTGTCGTCGCCGGTGGCGGCGATGACGACGTTGCAGCGCTCGAGCGCCGCGTCGTCGAGTGCGGTGATCTCGCAAGCGTCGGCAAGCAGCCATTCCGCCCTGGGCACGCTGTGCACCTTGATGGAGTTCGGGTCCTTGTCGATGAGCAGGACCTCGTGCCCGTTCTCAAGGAGTTCCTTGGCGATGGAGCGGCCGACCGCCCCTGCGCCGGCGATCGCGACACGCATCAGTGACTTCCCCTTCCGGGCCCCGGCGCCGCGAACACCCTGGCGATCTCAGCGATGTCGTTCTCCGCTGCGATCACGTGCAGGACGTCGCCTTCCTGGACGACCAGGCCCGGTCCGGGCACGACGGCCTCGCCGAGCCGGGAAATATACGCGATCCGGGCACGCGCTGCCAGTTCCAGGTCGCAGACCTTCTCGCCGATCCAGGCGTCGGAGTAGGCAACCTCGGCCAGCACCACGGCGCCAGTCGGGTCGCGCCACAGCGATTCGGCACCTTCCGGGATCAGCCTGCGCAGCATCTGGTCGGCAGTCCAGGCCACGGTTGCCACGGTCGGGATTCCCAGCCGCTGGTAGACCGACGCCCTGCGAGGGTCGTAGATGCGCGCCACGACCCGCTGCACGCCAAACGACTCCCTGGCCACTCTGGCCGCGATGACGTTGGAGTTGTCGCCGCTGCTCACCGCCGCGAACGCGTCGGCCCGCTCGATCCCTGCCTCGATGAGCACGTCCCGGTCGAAGCCGACCCCGGTCACCTTGATGCCCTTGAACCCGGATCGCAGCTTCCTGAAGGCTTCCGGATCCTGGTCGATGACCGCGACCGAATGACCGGAGTCCTCGAGCGCATGGGCAATGCTTGAGCCGACCCGCCCGCATCCCATGATCACGATATGCACGTGCTTCCTTCCAGCCACAGCGGTGCAGTCACGTTATGCCCTCTGGCCCGATGCTGTCAGCCCGCGGGCAGGGGCTGCCAGCCACTCCGGTACCCAGCTTGGAGCTAGCCCGCGGTCACAGGGCACGATGTAGCCCGTGACCACCGGGGCCGCATCTGCGCCGCGAGCCGGGGACGTGCTGGAACTCACTGCCGGCGAGGTCGTCCACGGCGGCTGGTGCGTTTCCAGGCAGGATGATACGGGGCGGGTGATATTCGTTCGCCATGCCCTGCCTGGTGAGCGTGTCCGCGCTACCGTGACGCAGGCAACTGCCAGGTTCGCCAGGGCCGACGCGACTGAGATCCTGCGACCGTCCGACGACCGGGTCAGGCCCCCTTGCCCCTACGCGAGGCCAGGCGGCTGCGGCGGCTGTGACTGGCAGCATGCCAGCCTGCCGGCCCAGCGGGCGCTGAAAGCCGCAGTGATCCGCCAGCAACTCAGCCGCATCGGCGGGATCGACATTGACGTCGAGGTTCAGGCGCTCGACGGCGATGACGCTGGTCTCGGGTGGCGGACGGTCGTGTCGTTCGCAGTGGACGCGGCCGGAAGCGCCGGCCTGCGCAAGCACAGGTCGCACGAGATCGTTGAGGTCGAGCGCTGCCTCATCGCGCACGATCTGGTGACGGCCGCGGACGTGACCGGCACGCGCTGGCCGGGAGCTCAGTCGGTAGAGGTCAGTGTCGTGCCTGCTACCGGTGAGCGAGGCCTGGAGGTGACCGGCCGCGCGGCTGGCGAGGCGCTGCGGGAGATCGCGGCCGACTCGATCCGGCTGGTACGCAAGTCCGGGGCCCGGACGCCGGTACGCGGTCGCGGCTACCTCACGCAGCAGGCAGCCGGGCGAGAGTGGCGGGTAAGCCTCGGCAGCTTCTGGCAAGTGCACCCCGGAGCCGCGGACGCGCTGGCGGCAGCAGTCCTCGCCGCGACAGACCCGCGACCAGGCGACGTAGCGCTTGACTTGTACAGCGGCGCGGGTCTGTTTGCCGGCGTCCTGGCGGAGGCGGTCGGGCCCGACGGCACGGTGATCGCGGTAGAGCAGGACCCGTCGTCCGTCCGGGACGCGCGGCATAACTTGCGTTCCTGGCCGTGGGCTCAGGTGTACCCGGGGGACGTGGCGTCGGTACTGCGTACCGAAGGCCTTGGCCGCGCAGCTATCGCGGTGCTCGACCCGCCGCGGACTGGTGCGTCCAGACCGGTGATCGACGCATTGTGCGGTTCCGGCGAGAGCGGGACGTCTGGTCCGGGGCTGCGCCGGATCGCCTACGTATCGTGCGATCCGGCGACCCTGGCTCGTGACTTGCGGCTGCTCCTGGACGGCGGCTGGCAGCTTGGCGGGCTCCGAGGCTACGACGCGTTCCCGATGACCCATCATGTGGAGTGCGTGGCCACGCTGGTCCGTGACTAGCCGCGACCGTGTCAAACGGGGCAAATCATCGCGCGTAGGAGGCGAAGTTGCCGCCAAGCCACCCGGGCGCTGACTCCCGGTGTGCGGGCAAGATGGGCTCATGAAACTGCGAATCTTCACCGAACCCCAACAGGGTGCGAGCTACCAGACGCTGCTCCGCGTCGCCAATGCAACCGAGGACCTCGGCTTCGACGCCTTCTTCAGGTCCGATCACTACCTGAAGATGGGCAACGTGAGCGGCCTTCCCGGTCCGACCGACGCCTGGATCACGCTGGCCGGGCTCGCGTTGCAGACCTCGCGGATCAGGCTCGGCACGCTGATGAGCCCGGCAACCTTCCGCTATCCCGGCCCGCTAGCCATCTCGGTTGCGCAGGTCGACCAGATGAGCGAGGGCCGGGTCGAGTTCGGCTTCGGCGCGGGCTGGTTTGGCGCCGAGCACGCGGCCTACGCGATCCCGTTCCCGGACACGCGCGAGCTGTTCGACCGCTATGCCGAGCAACTGGCCATCATCACCGGGCTATGGGAGACGCCGACGGGGGAGAAGTTCAACTACACCGGCACCTACTACACGGTGACCGACTCGCCCGGGCTGCCGAAGCCAGCGCAGCAACCGCGCCCGCCGGTACTGATCGGCGGCACGGGACCGAAGCGGACGCCGAAGCTAGCCGCGCGGTACGCGGACGAGTACAACGTCCCGTTCGCGAGGCTCGACGACACGGCGGCCGCGTTCCGCCGGGTGAAGGAAGCCTGCGCGGCGGCTGGCCGGGCGGAAGAATCCATGGTGTACTCCGCTGCCCAGGTGGTCTGCTGCGGCCGTACCCCTGACGAGCTGGCCAAGCGGGCCGCGGTAATCGGGCGCGAGGTGGACGACCTTCGCGCTAACGGTCTCGCTGGCACTCCGGCAGAGGTCGGCGACCGCATCGCCGAGTTCGCCGGGATCGGCGCGACCACGGTGTACCTGCAAGTGCTGGACCTCGATGACCTTGATCACCTGGAGCTCCTGGCTGAGCTGCTGCCTGCCGTCGGCTAGGCAGAGGATTCTCATAGCGGCGGCAAGGTAAGCCCGGAGCTGATGCTGTCACGGTGAGCCAGGCCGGGCGATCCCCCCGGCCTGGCTCATCTCCGGAAGGAACTGGCATGGCACGTGAGCGCCGGAGCCGGTTGCGCTGGTGGCTTCTCGGCGGCCTCGTTGTCCTCGCTGCCGTCGTATTCGGCGGAACCTGGCTGTACATCCATGTGATCGAGGGACCGGCGCCAGCACCCCTCGGTCTGAAGTCCGGCCCGAGCTCAGGCCACGCGTCAGCCAGCACAACGGATTCAGTGGCCGGAACGTGGCGGGTCGCCTCGGGGTCCGTCGTCGGCTACCGGGTGAACGAGGTGCTCGCCGGCCAGAACAACGTCGCCGTCGGGCGGACCAGCGACATCACCGGCAGTCTCACCATCAGCCGCGGCACTGTCAGGACCGCGACGTTCAGCGTCCCGATGGACACCATTAAAAGCGACCAGAGCGGACGCGATGCGCAGTTCAACGGGCGGATCATGGAAACCTCCACCTACCCGACGGGAACGCTCACGCTTACCACTCCGATTGCCCTTGGCGCGCTGCCCGCGCCCGGAGTCATCAGGACCTACCACGCCTCCGCTGACATCACCCTGCACGGGCAGACCCGGAGAGTCACCTTCCGGCTGGCGGCGGAGCGGACCGCAACGGGCATCGAGGTTTCGGGCTCGATCCCGATCCTGTTCGCCGACTGGGACATCGGCAATCCCGGCTTCGCCGGGTTCGTCACCACCCAGGATCACGGCTTGCTGGAATTCCTGATCAAGTTCAGCCGGTCCTGAGCGGGGCGCATGACATAACCGCCGGGCCCCTGCAACCGGACAGTGCTCTGCGGAGTCAACAAGACAGGCGGCGGTAGCCGGTCGTCTCGGCCCTCGGGGAGCGTCACATGTCCGCATCTGATCTTGGCAAGCGGGCCTGGCTGCCCGCGCTCACCGCGTCAGCAGCGCTGGCGCTGGCCATCGCAACGGCGGGCTGCGGCGCGCCGAACGTCGCGGCCTCGCACCGGGCAGTTACTCCCGCTGTGCGGCTGGCTGCCAGCCATCCTCGCGTGAACAGCGGCCGGCGCCCGGCCGGGCTGCCCCGGTACTTCGCCGACATCGTGCGTGCCACCGGGAGCGTCGGAGGCGCTGGGCTCGTCCAGATCAGGTCCTCGGCGACGGGCCGGCTCGCGGCCTCCCAGCCCAGCATCGACGCGCTCGGGATCGCTGCCTACGACGGCGGCAGCCGGCTGCTGATCGCCGAGCAAGTTGGTCACGCCTGCGCCAGCGGGCTGTACCGGGCCGCGCTGAGCCGACGCGGCGTACTCGGCACGCTGTCGCGGATCGGCCCGCGGCTGCACGGCCTGGTCTGGTCACTGGCCGTCGACGCCGACGGCAAGATCGTCGGGACTGCAGTCGCCGGCTGCGCGAAGGGCCAGAGCGGGTACCTGGCGGTCATCCACACCCGCACAGACTCCGTGCGCCGGTGGGGCTCAGTCGATCTGGGTGGCCTGAGCGGTGGCCTGGCGCTCGCCTTCGGCTTGTCGATGTCCGCGAACGGCGGCCTGCTTGCCTTTACCGCGCCGGGCAGCCGAGACACCGCGCAGCGGGTCTTGGTACTGCGGACGTCAGCGGCCCCGGGTCCGATCGCTCGGCGCGTTCGCGCTGTGATCAGCAAGCCAGCTACCGGCCCAGCCCTGTCCGCGGCCGTGCTCAGTCCCGGCGGGAAGTCGTTCTACCTGTGCACGGTCAGCACCAAAGGCACGGTCAGTGCGCGCAAGACCGTGACGCAGACCGCCGTCATCACTGCTCGGCGGACGTCGGACGGGACCAGCACCGGCACGCTCGCGAAGCTGACCGCTACCGGTGTCGATTTCCTCGGCCAGGGCTTCGGGTGCCCGATGGCCATCACGCCGAACGGGCGCTACCTCTTCGCGCCCTACCGGTTGCATTACGGGCGCAGCACGGTGGTGCCGCCGCTGGTCAGCGCCGAGGTGATCGGTGTCTCGAGTCCCACCCGCAGGGCGATGTCATTCCGGCTGCCTGGATCGGCCGGACCGACCGGGCAAGCCACCGGCATCACCGTCGCCTGGTGAGGTCAGGTCCGTGGCGCCTGCAAGCCTAGTAAGCCTGATTGCGACCGCCACGATCGCGGCCAGCGGAAGGCTGACCCCGATCCGTTGCAGTGTGGCTGCCCAGCTGCTGGCCGGCTCGGCGTAAAGGGCCGCCAGCAGCGCGGCAGCTGCCACTGAGGCTGCAGCCAGCGGCACTGTCAGCCTGCTCCACTGCCGGTCGTTCCTGAACCGCCGGGCCAGCAACAACGGCGCGGCGATCAGCAGGACATACGCGGCAGCACTGATGACGTTGTGCGCCTCGTTATGCCAGGACTCCGGCCCGGCCGTCAGCAGCACGTGATCGCGGCGCAGGAGCCCGGCCGCGATTGCCAGCAGGCCGGCCAGCTGAATCAGGCGAGGGGCTGGCCCGGCACGCCGGCCGCCCAGCGCCGCGCGCAGCGCGGCGCCGAAGCCGATCGCGCAACCGCCGAGCAGGAGAAAGCCGCTCATCATGAGCCACGGATCGCGAGCGTTGCCGGCCGCCAGGCCGCTGATCTGGGGCGCCGAGAAGGGCAGGCCAGGCTGACGAAACGCGGCGACGATCCAGCCGAGCGTGAACGCTGCCGGGCCGGTGACGCCGGCGATGGCACCTGCCCGGATCCGGGCGCCAGTGCGGTTCCGGATTCCCTGCCCGAGCCGGCTTCCGGTGCGAATCCGGCTGCCCGCGGGGATCCGCGCGCTCGCGCGGATCGGGGTTCCTGAGCGGATCCAGTTCCCCATGCTCCCGCGGCCGGTCGTGCTGCTGGGATGGGGAACTGACCCGTTCCCGGTCTGAATGTCGGCGTTAGCTGCCTGCCGCGCGCCACGGGTCATAGTCCACCTCAAGCGGTTCCTGCGGTGGCCGCTCGGCCGCCGGGATGTGCCGCAGATTGAGCCTGATCCTGGTCCAGGTGGAGGACCGGCCGCGCATCGAGTCGACCAGGATGTCGGCGGGCTCGAGCAGCGCTGCCGCGTCCGGGTGCCGCTGCTTCCAGCGGTCCAGGCCGGCCATCGCGTCGGCTTTGCTGGCCGCGCGGGCAATCTCGATCAGCGGCATCGACGAGCGGCGGCGCCCGGTCGGGCCGCTTGTCTTGCCGGGGGCCGGCGGCGCCGCGTCCGCTGTCGCGATGGACGCGATGCTCGCCGTCGCACGTCGTTTGCTTGGCTGCACCCGCGGCTGCTCGCCTGCCTGCTTCTCGAAATGCGGCGGCCACGGCGCGTCCGGCAGCCCGGCGGCTTCGTCGGCCGCGGCTAGTTCCAGTAGCCGGTCGAGCGTGCCGACCGCCTCGTCGATGCCCTCACCCGGGTCGCCTATCTCGGCGTACCGCTGCGGCACGGTGTCGATAGTGAACGCAGCCGGATCGCAACCCGGCACCTCGTCCCAGCGCAGCGGCGTAGACACCCGCGCGTCCGGCGTCGGCCGGACCGAGTAAGCGGACGCGACCGTGCGGTCTTTGGCGTTCTGGTTGTAATCGACGAAGACGCCGTGCCGCTCTTCCTTCCACCATCGCGAGGTGGCCTCATCGGGTGCGCGGCGCTCGATCTCCCTGGCCAGCGCCACCGCCGCGCTGCGGACCTCGGTGAATGTCCAGCGCGGCTCGATCCGCGCGTATACGTGCATGCCGCGCGAGCCGGACGTCTTCGGCCATCCAGTCAGTCCGGCGTCGGCGAGAACCTCCCTGGCCACCATCGCGACGTTGACGATCTGCGGCCATTCAATGCCGGGAACGGGGTCGAGATCGACGCGCAGCTCGTCTGGGTGGTCGAGGTCGTCGGCGCGGATCGGATGCGGGTTCAGGTCGATGCAGCCCAGGTTGGCCACCCAGGCCAGGCCAGCGGCGTCGGAGACGACGATTTCCTCGGCCGTCCGGCCGGACGGGAAGCTGAGCACCACGCTGTTCAGCCAGGCCGGCCGGTTAGCCGGCGCGCGCTTCTGGAAGAACGCCTCGCCCTCGGCGCCGTTGACGAATCGCTTGAGCACCATCGGGCGATCGGCAACCCCGCGCAGTGCGCCGTCGGCCACGCTGAGGTAGTAACGGACCAGGTCCAGCTTGGTGTGGCCGGTGCGCGGGAAGTAGACCTTGTCCGGATTGGAGACCGTCACCGTGCGGCCGGCGACTTCGATGGTCTCTTTGCGCTCGGCCATGCTGCCACCATAACTTCCTGGTGGTGCCGGATGCCTGGCGATGCTGCTGGTGGACACGGCTCGCGAAGGCCGGCAGGATGGCCGCATGGCCTTATTCGCCCCGCCAGTCGCCGATGAGCGCGACGGCTTGCTGACCTTCCTCGCCCAGCAGCGGGCTGCGTTGCGAGCCAGCGTGCTCGGGCTGACCGATGACCAGGCGCGGGCTGCCCCGGCCGCGAGTTCGCTGTCGCTCGGTGGCCTGATCAAGCACACGGGCAGGACCGAACGGCGGTGGACGGTAGCTGGCATCGCCGGGGAGCCGCTTCCAGGGCTCTGGCCGATCCAGGACTGGCCTGCGGACTTCCGGATGGAGCATGGTGAGACGCTGACCGGCTTGCTGAGCTATTACGCCGAGACGGCGGCGCTGACCGAACGGATCGTCGCCGCAGTGCCGGATCTCAGCCAGCCGCAGGCCACCGACCCCGAGCGATCGGTGCGCTGGGTGCTGCTGCACCTGATCAGAGAGACGGCGCGGCACGCCGGGCACGCCGACCTGATCCGCGAAGCGCTCGACGGCCGCCGCGCGGGCGAACTGGATCAGGCCTACGATGCCGGGCTGGCTCAGGTTGTCGCCGGGGGCGGAGGCGGCTCGCCGGCCTAGCGGGCCGCAGCGGAGGGGCTCGCCGGCCTAGCGGGCCGCAGCGGAGGGGCTCGCCGGCTTAGCCCGCTCCGGCACCGCCAGGTCCCGGGAATGCTCGGCCAGCACAGAAGTGCTTCTATTGTGAGGTATGACTGTTGATAGCAGTAGCCGATCTGCGGTGGTGCAGCTCGAGGCGCTGATCGGCTCGCTGCCGCCAGACTGCAAGCTGCCCTCCTATCGGGACCTGCAGGAGCGCTACCGGCTCAGTCCGGCCACGGTGCAGCGCATGCTCGCCGACCTGGCCCGGCGCGGGCTCCTGGTGACCAAGCCGGGCAGCGGCACGTTCACGGCGCCGCGGCGGGCGGCCAGGCCGCCGGCCGACCTGTCCTGGCAGACCCTGGCGCTCGGCAGCCGTGCTGGCCTCGGAGCAGACCTGGAGTGGCTGGTCGACCCGCTGCCGCCGGATGCGATCGGGCTGGCCAGCGGCTTTCCCGATGACCGCCTGCAGCCGCTTGGCCTGCTCGCGGCGGCGGCATCGCGGGCCTCCCGGCGGCCGCAGGCGTGGAGCCGGCTTCCCGCGCAGGGGTTGCCTGAACTGCGCAGTTACCTTGCCGACGAGGCAGGCGGCGGCCTGGCCGCGTCGAACGTGCTCATTAGCTCTGGCGGTCAGTCCTCACTGTCGGCTGTGTTCCGTCATCTGTGCGAGCCGGGGGATCCGCTGATCGTCGAGTCACCGACGTACGTGGGCGCGCTGGCGGCGGCACGGGCTGCCGGGCTGGTGCTGGTGCCGGTTCCTGGCGATGCCGACGGCGTGCTGCCGGACGCGCTGGCCAATGCGTTCGCCAGGACCGGCGCCCGGCTGGCGTACCTGCAGCCGCGCTATGCCAATCCGGCCGGCTCTCTGCTAGCCCCGGACCGCCGCGAGCCGGTGCTGATGGCAGTAGCGCGGGCAGGGGCGTTCCTGCTCGAAGACGACTGGATGCGTGATTTCGATCTCGGCGCGCCGTCGCCTCCGCCGCTGATCAGCGAAGACGACGACGGGCACGTGCTCTACCTGCGCTCGGTGTCCAAGCCGATCGCGGCCGGGTTGCGCGTCTCCGGACTTGCCGCCCGCGGGCCGGTGCTCGCCAGGCTGCGTCGCGGCCGGATCAGCGACGACTTGTTCGTCGCGCCGGTGCTGCAGCAGATCGCGGTTGATGTGCTGACAGCGCCGGGCTGGCCGCGACATCTGGCCACTGTCCGGCGCCAGTTGCGGGAGCGCCGCGATGCGCTCGTCACTGCAGTTACGGAGCAGTTGCCGTCCTGCCGCATCGAGCTGATTCCGTCCGGCGGGGTGCACCTCTGGGTGCGGTTGCCCGAGCAGATCGGCGATGAGGAGGTGACCGAGGCGGCGCTAGCGCGCGGGCTTGCGGTTTATCCGGGCCGGGCCTGTTTCCCCAGCGAGGCACCAGGGCCGTACTTGCGGCTGAGCTTCAGCGGCGAGGAGGCGCCCGCGCTCCGACGTGCGGCCCGGATCCTGGCTGACGTGATCGAGGCTTAGCGCCCGGAGTGGCCGCGCATCGGAGAACACCCTGCTAGTTTGCCGGGCTTGCCGGGACTATTTGCCGCTTATGTTCCCGGCAAACTGGCAGGGAGTCGAAGGCTGTACCTGGTTGGCCAGGCCTAGCGGGCGGCCTTGGCTTCGCCGCCTTTGGCTTCGGCGCCTTCGGGGCCTTCGGTGGCATGGCGGAGACGAATGCCCGCGCACGGCCTAGCCAGGCGGCCGCCAGCTCCGGACTGCCCCGCCAGGCCGATGGCAGGCTGAGGCAGCCGCCCATCGGCCGCTCGGCTGGCCCGAACGGCCCGGAGCCGTCGACGGCCGCAAGCTCAATTTGGTCGCTCTCGCCGAGTCGGACACCGATCGCCGGCCCGAAGAGGCCGGCAAACATGTTTCCGTGTACGAACGCCCCGAGGTTTCCGAACATCGGCTTGACTTCAACTTCGGGATCCGCAGGAAGCACGGACCTGAAGTAGTCCTTGTCGGCCTCAGTCGGCTTGGGAATCTCCATCAGCAAGGCCTCCTCGCTCTGGTGCCGCTTCACGCCGGACGGCTGCGTGCCAGCCTGCCACTAGGCACGCCTGGCGGCGTGGTAGACAGGCAGGTCGGGGCTACGGTCGTTCGCGGCCAGTGCCGACCGGGCATGCACCATGACGGCGAGAGAGGCGCGAATGTCGGACGAGGGATTGAGTTTTGACCGCATCAAGGCCGCGGCGGCCCGGCTTGATGGCGTGGCGCGCCGGACCCCGCTGCTGACCTCGAGCACGCTTGACAAGCTTTGCGCTACCAAGGTGCTGCTGAAGCCCGAGCAGTTCCAGCGCAGCGGCTCGTTCAAATTCCGCGGCGCCTACAACCGGCTAAGCCTGCTCAGTCCGGCCGAGAAGGAGGCCGGGGTCGTCGCGTTCTCGTCCGGCAACCATGGCGCCGCGGTGTCGCTGGCGGCGCAGTTGCTCGGCATTGATGCGGTCATCGTGGTCCCGGCCAATGGCTCCGCGGCCAAGCTCGCCGCCATCGAGGGATACGGCGCGGAGTTGCGCCGTTATGCTCCGGCAACCGAGAGCAGGGAGCAGGTAGCGGGGGAGATCGCCGCCACGCGCTCGATGACATTGATCCGGCCATTCGACGACTACGACGTCATGGCCGGCCAGGGAACAACGGGCATCGAACTGGCCGAGCAGGCGCCGGAACTCAAGCAGGTCCTGGTACCAGTGGGAGGCGGTGGCCTGGCAGCGGGCGTGTCCACCGCGGTCAAGACGCTGATTCCTGGTGTGGCGGTGATCGGGGTTGAACCTCAGGCTGCGGATGACACAAGCCAGTCGCTGCGAGCCGGGCGCAAGGTCAGGATTCCCGAACCGGCGACGATCGCTGACGGACTGCGTGCGAACGAGCCCGGTGAGCTGACCTTCGCGGTCAACTCGCGCACGCTCGACGACGTCGTGACAGTCTCGGAGGAAGCGATCATCGACGCTATGCGGTTCTGCTTCGCCCGGCTCAAGATTGTCGTGGAACCGAGCGGCGCGGTCGCGCTGGCGGCGTTGCTGTCCGGTGTGGCCGGCGCGGTCGGCCGCACCGGCGTGGTGCTGTCCGGCGGCAACATCACGCCAGAAGACTTTGCCGCCCTGCTGGCCCGTTGAGCTTGTCGGCGCCTGCTATTCGCAGGGCCATGAAGACATAGCGATCCTGCAGATCCGGGGTGCCTATCGGGTAGTTCTCAATCATCCACTCGCTGATGTGCACGCACATGTTGCTGATGGTGGCGGAGGCGAGAGTAGCGGCCGCTCGGTCGTTGCCGCCGGCGAGGTTGAACGTGCCCTGCTCCGCCCCTTCCATCAGGACGCCGGTGAGCCGGTCGCGTATGGAGCGCCTGATGGCCCGGACTTCCTCCCGGCGAGGCCCGGTGAGCAGGGTGAACTCACGGTTGGCTACGCGCGACCGTTTCTTGTAGTCGGCTGTGTGAGCCACCAGCACTCGTACTGTGGCGCCAAGCTGCTCCGCTGGCCCTGGTCCGGCGGTGGCGATGGTCGATGCCATCTCCCTGTCGACCCCTAGGTGGATATCCCGGATCAGTAGATACAGCAGGTGTTCCTTGGAGGTGAAATGGTTGTAGAGCGCGCCGGGCGTCAGGCCGCATGCCCCGGTAATCTGCCGGACCGTCGTGCCTAGCGCCCCCTGCGCGTAGAACAAGTCGATCGCTGCCGCTGCAAGCCTGCATTGGACTGGCGTCCCGCCGATGGGCAGCCGGTCATCAGGCGGGGGCTCGAATTCAACGCTCATCCCGTTAGGTCCATCCGAGTCAAGAATCCCGAGTCAAGAATCCCCGGTCACGGACTAGAGTCATGATTCGAAGTCAGGTTGGTCTGTAATCGACGCGTGTTCGGCCCGTATGGTTGTCATCGGACCCTTGACAAATGATGGCCAACCGGCGTACGACTGTATCGCTGTGTGAACGCTCGTTCATGTCACTGCAGCATGAGGTGCGCCCGCTGTGACGGCCGCGGACGCATGCCGGAAGGCCCGGGCCGACCCCTCCTCCCGGCCCGGGTCAGGCATTTTTGGCAAGCTAAAACAGGTGAGCGTGTGCATCGGGGGCACGTGCCCTGTTAAGAACCACCGAAACGCAGTCGGCGGCTCGGCCCGCCAGTCCGCAGCCGAGGGGCCGGTCACGCAGCCGACGGGCCGGTCACGCAGCCGACGGGCCGGCTACGGGCAACAGCACGGCCCGTCCGACGGCAACGCCCAGTCCGGCCGCACTGCCGTTGACGGACCGGTTGACGGGCAGTAGCCCGTCCGGTCACACGGCATCAGCCCGGGCCGGTCACGCTGCAAGCCGACTGGCCGGTTACAGGGCAGCACCCCGGCCCGCCAGACCGCAGCATGCCGGGCGGTCAGACGGCGACGGCCGGCAAGCCGGCCAGGGCATCTTCGACCGCCTTGTCGGTCAGCTGGAGGTCCTGCAGTTCCCCGGAGATGTAATCGGCGTAAGCCGCCAGGTCGAGGAGCCCGTGCCCGCACAGCGCGGTCAGGATGACCTTCTCCTCGCCGGTCTCCTTGCACCGGAGGGCTTCCTCAATGCACGCGGCGACCGCGTGCGTCGGCTCGGGCGCCGGCACGATCCCCTCGGTCCTGGCGAATCGCAGTCCGGCTGCAAAGCACTCCGACTGAGGCTTCGCCACCGCCTCGATCAGTCCCAGTTCGTAGATGTGCGACAGCAACGGTGACATGCCGTGGTAGCGCAGTCCGCCGGCGTGAATGGGATCCGGGATGAATTCGTGGCCCAGCGTGTGCATTTTCAGCAGCGGCGTGAACCCGGCCGTGTCCCCGAAGTCGTACGCGTATACCCCGCGGGTGAAAGACGGGCAGGCGGCAGGCTCGACCGCCCTGATCACCGGATTCATCCGGCCCGCCAGCTTCTCGCGGAGGAACGGGAACGTCAGCCCGCCGAAGTTCGAACCGCCCCCGGTGCAACCGACGATGACATCTGGAGTGTCGCCGGCATCGGCGAGCTGCTTGATCGCCTCCTCGCCGATGATCGTCTGATGCATGAGCACGTGATTGAGTACGCTGCCGAGCGCGTACCTGGCATTAGGGTCGCCGGCGGCGACCTCGACTGCCTCACTGATGGCGATGCCCAGGCTTCCGGTCGAGCCCGGATGCGCCGCGAGAACGCCTCGCCCGGCATTCGTCAGGTCCGACGGACTCGGGTGCACGGTCGCCCCGTAGGTTTCCATCAGCATCTTGCGGTAGGGCTTCTGGTCGTAGGACGCGCGGACCATCCACACTTCGAGGTCGAGCCCGAACAGCGCCGACGCGAATGCCAGCGCGCTGCCCCACTGGCCTGCGCCCGTCTCGGTCGTCAGCTTGGTTACGCCTTCGGCGGCGTTGTAGTAGGCCTGCGGCACGGCCGTGTTCGGCTTGTGCGAACCCGCCGGGCTGCCGCCCTCGTACTTGTAATAGATCCTGGCCGGCGTGCCAAGGTCCCGCTCCAGCCGCCGAGCGCGGAACAGCGGCGTCGGCCGCCACAGGCGGTAGACATCGAGAACGTCGTCCGGAATGGCGATGTGTCGCTCCGCTGAGACCTCCTGGGCAATCAGCGCGCCCGGGAACAACGGCGCCAGGTCATCCGGGCCGACTGGCTGGCCGGTGCCGGGATGCAGCGGCGGAGGCGGCGGAGATGGCAGGTCAGCGACCACGTTGTACCAGTGCTGCGGCATCTGCGACTCGGGCAAGAGGTACTTAACTTGTCGGTCCATAGCGCCTCCAGCGATTGGAGCTGACCATCGGGAACGTGACGATTGACGCAACAGTAGCTGAGACTGTGTCTTCCAGACAGGGCGTTCTCGGCCCTGTGGAAAACCCTTCTCAGACGCGGGAACGCGCACACAGGCGGCAGCCCTTTGAAGCTACGTCGCGGTCACGCAGGCTGAGTCCGGGCGTGTGAGGGTTTCAGTTGGCTCACGGCTTGCCTGGCCCTTGGCGAAAAAATGCCAGGCCAGAGCCCTGTAGCCAGTCTGCCGACAGCGAAACGCGGGTTGCGGTGCCCAGGCGTGCATGCGACCCTTGGCCGGTAGGCCGGAGCTTGACCGCGCATTGGATGGGCAGTACGGGGTCGCAGGCAAGCTTCGAGTGATGGGGCGGAGGTAGTTGTGCGCTGGAGGCGGGATGATCGCCAGCAGCCTGACGATAGCCCCGATATAGCGGCAGAGGATTGGCTGGCCGAATTCCGCGGTCAGCGTGTCCGGCCTGACGCGCTCACCGCTGCGGACCGCGACGCTGCCCGCCCGACTGCACAGCAGCGCGACTCACACATGCCAGCTGCTCGGCCGGCGGCGACTCCGCAGCCCTCAGCACCACAACGGGAACGCGAGAGCCACGCGGCCGCCGACGAGTATTTCCGCCAGGCTGCCGTGCGAGGCGACCGGCCGGGCGTCACGCCGGACCTGCGGGCCGATCCGGATTCGCGCGCGCAAGGCGACCGGCGGGCGCAGGGAGACCGCCGGGCGCAGCTCGACCGGGATGTGCAGGGAGAGTGGACGGCGCACGGAGACGGCGGTGCCCAGGGAGAGTGGGCTGCGCCTCGAGATTCTGCTGCCCAGCGCGACTCGGGTTCACCGCGAGACGCCCCTTCGCCCTGGGACTACCGCTCCCGGCCGGATCATCATGGACTTCGGCGCCCTGACCGGGGTGGCTTCCGAGCCGCGCCGTCCGACAGGCCGGTACCCGATAGCTGGGCGGAACCCGCTGGCGGGCGCGATACGAGCAACTCGCGTGGACCTGCTGACGGGCGCGGGCCTGCTGACGGGCGCGGACCGGGTGGCTGGCCGGGACCTGGTGACGGACGCGGGCAAGCTGGCGCGCGCCGACCGGCTGGCAGGCGCGGACCGGGTGGCTGGCCGGGACCTGGCGACGCACGCGGGCAAGCCGGCCCGGGCGGACAGGATGGCGGGCGCGCACAAGACCGCTGGCCGGCATCTAGTGACGGGCGCGGCCAAGCTGGCGGGCGTCGGCAAGATGGCTGGCCGGCATCTAGTGACGGGCCCGGACAGCCTGGCGGGCGTCGGCAAGATGGCTGGCCGGCACTTGGTGACGGGCGCGGACTGCCTGGCGGGCGTCGGCAAGATGGCTCGCAAGGACCTGGCGGCAGACGCGGGCCCGCTGGCCGCCCGCGAGGCGAGAGGCCGGCGCCGGTCGGCGGATCCGGGTCGGCCAATGGCTCGGATCCAGTTAGCAGCCGTGGCTGGGGCGGTGAGTCCAGCGACACCGATGTTCGTGCCGACTATCGCAGCCTTCCCGGCCGTGGAAGTGACGCGGCCGCCCACCGTCCGCAGCAACCGTCTGGTGGCAGATACCAGCCGGAGGCTGGCGATGATGAATACCTCGACGGCCGGGTTTTGCCGCCGCACACTTACCCGCCCGGTGTCGACGACCGCTGGCGCGATGGCCGCGGCCAGGACTACGACGTTTACAACGTGGGCCAGGCCAACTGGCAGGAGCGCGGAGGTGGCGAGCAGTTCCGCCGGGACGATCAACGAGGGGGTCCCAGGCCGGGCGATGGCCACCGTCCGCGCCTAGCCGATGACTTCCAGGCGGCCACGGACGGCTGGAACGTGCCGCGCCCCACTAGTGGTTTTATGCCGTACCCGGCTGGCGGACACGGGCAGGATCCGGACGCCTATATCCGTCGGGTTCCAGGTGACGGCCGATGGCCCGCAGACGGGGCGTCCTGGCAAAGCGACGGCCGTTCACAGTGGTCGGGTGGTGCTGACGCGCCTGCGTCTGGCTTCGGCAGCGACGTGGGACTTGCCGGCGCGCGCTCCGGTCGCGAGTATCTCCCGGCCCCGGACGGCCGCTACCCGCCGTCGCGTGACGCGCGGCGGCCTGAGCTGTCACGTCCGGAGCCGTCGCTGCCGGAGTTGCCCCGCCCTGAGCCGTCGCGGCCGGAGTTGCCGCGGCCCGAGCTGTCGTTGCCGGAGTTGCCGCGGATAGAGCCGTCGCTGCCGGAGTTGCCGCGGCCTGAGCCTGGGCAACGCGGGTCTGCGCCGACCCGGTCTGAGTTGCTGCCGGAAGCGGCCAGCTCTGAGCCTGGGTTGCGCGGGTCTGAGCCGTCCCGGCCGGAGTTGTCTCTGCCGGAGTTGCCGCGGCCCGAGCCGTCGTTGCCGGAGTTGCCGCGGCCGGAAGCGGCGCGTTCTGAGCCCGGGTTGCGCGGGTCTGCGGCATCGCGGCCGGAGTTGTCGTTGCCCGACTTGCCGCAGCTGGCGCCGTCGCTGCCGGAGTTGCCGTCGCCGGAGTTGCCGCGGCCCGAGCTGTCGTTGCCGGAGTTGCGGCGGTCAGGTTACGGCGCGGGTCAGCTTGCCGGCTTCGCCGACGACCCGTCACGCCCGCTAAACAGGCCGACTCCTGGCAGTGAGTCCGGTCCATCGGGGCCCCGAGCGGGCGCAGGGCCATGGTCGGCCTCGACGTCAGATCGTCCGGAAGCCGGGCTCGGGCGATCCAGTGAGGGGCGGGCTGAGGGCGTTCCCGGTCAGACGGGTAGCTCTGCCAACCTGGAGGCCGGCCCGGACGACGACACAGTGACCGCGCCGCTGCCGGTGATACTGCCGGGCGCGACAGCAGTGCCTCGCCCCGACCCGGTCGCGGCGCCGCGCGGCTTCTTCGAGCCTGCTCGATCGAGTGATTCGCCAGCCAGGCCGGTCAGCGTGACCGGGACGGTTGAGCCACCGCCGGTCGATTACGCTGCGCCGGTCGCGCCCCGGCCGATCTCGCCCGAAGCCACGGCAAAGCTCGACCAGCTCAAGGACTTGTACCTCACCGCTGAGGCCATTGGCGAAGACGCGCTCGATAAGCATTTCGACCAGGTCAGCCAGCGACAGCGCGAGCTGATCAAGGAGTTCTTCGAGCGCTCGGACTCCGGCAGCCCTGGCGCCGGCTAGCCACCGTCCTATCGCCCGTGTCGCTGTGGCGACTCGGTGCCCGGTTTGCGGCGTATGTCGCGCTGAGTTGCACGGAGATCATTTGCGGGTGCCGAGTTACTGGTGCTCTGGCCCACTAGATCGGCACCGATAAACACCCCGGTGCGCAGCGCGGGAGTCCATGGCCGTAACCCGTTTGGCGGCCGGGCTGAGGCGGTGCCGGCAAGTTCACGGCGGGTCGGTGCCGAGCGTCCGCTGCATGAGCAGCGTGTCGATCCAGCGGCCGTGCTTGAACCCGACGCCGGTCAGCCGGCCGGCCTCGGTAAAGCCACAGGCTAGGTGCAAGCCAACCGAAGCCGGCTCGCCCGAGTCGGCAATCACGGCGACGACCTGACGCAGTCCG
>Ga0335075_10004841_pt1 | contig 20983 bp, 19 predicted proteins | sample Lox_Sample_24_FD_206723 | JGI IMG/M metagenome (GOLD analysis project Ga0335075, IMG submission 206723) | Soil microbial communities from Loxahatchee National Wildlife Refuge, Florida, United States - Lox_Sample_2.4 | ecosystem: Environmental > Terrestrial > Soil > Wetlands | place: USA...
TGGGTGCCACGGCAAAAATGCAAAGAAAAAGTGCTGAAATCGCATAGGAAACTCTAGCCAAGCTCATCCATCCTCCCAAACGAAGCGGGTAGCATCTGCTCCGAATCCGTCCAGCACTTTAGTCAATTCGCAATCCCGCTGCAAGCCCGCTCGTTGCGTTGATTCCATTGTTCCCTGGTCCTCTGCGGGTATACCATTTGCTCGGAACCTGTTTTCCTGTCGCCTCGCGGCTCTATCAGCGACGATCGAAGTGGAAAAATCGAGAGGTCGGACGATGAGAAATTCTCGCAACGTTTCGCGATGGATATTGGGCGTCCTGGCTGTTCTGGCGCTGCTCGCGGCGCTGGGCATCCATCAGGTTCGGGCCGCAGCCGCTTCTGCGCCGGTCGCCGGCGCTCTTGCGCCCGATTTCACTCTCCCTTCGCAATCCGGCGCAGACGTCAGCCTGCACGATTTTCGCGGCAAGTGGGTCGTCCTCTACTTTTATCCCAAGGACCTTTCGCACGGCTGCACGATTGAAGCCCACAATTTCCAGCGCGATCAGGCGAAGTATCAGGCTCTGGACGCCGTCATCCTCGGCATCAGCACAGACTCCACCAAGTCGCATCAGCAGTTCTGCACGAAAGAGGGTCTCAACTTCAAGCTTCTCTCCGATTCCAAGTACAAAGTCTCAAAGGAATACGGCTCCTTCGACAATCTTGGCATCGCAAAAATTTCCGCCCGTCACACGTTTTTGATTGCCCCGGATGGGCGCGTCGCCAAGGCTTTCCTGGATGTCAACCCGTCGACCCATAGCCAGCAAGTTCTCGCAGCTCTCACCGAGCTTGAGAAGAAATGACGCGCATATACCCCCGCGCCGCCTCCAAAAGGATGGCTCGATGAATTCGAAACGGCTCGCTGGTGCAATCGGAGTGATTCTGGCTCTCGGAATTTCTTCCGCCGCTTGCGGGCAGCAGTCCCCCTCGCAGACTCCTGCCGATGCCTCCGCCGCTTCAGGAAACGCCGCTGATTCCAATGGTCAAGTGCGCCTGCACCTCACCGAAGACCAGCGCGAGAAAATCAAGGGCATCCGCCAATCCCAGACCGCCCAGATCCAAGCCACTCGCGACGACAACACGCTCACCGGCCCTGAAAAGCGCCAGAAAATCCAGCAAATCCGCCAGCAGTCCGAACAGCAGATCGAAGCTCTTCTCGCTCCTGATCAGCTCGCCGCTTGGAAGCAGCTCCACTCCGGCGAGCAATCGCATCCGCCCCGCGCCTCGCACGCCGCGTCCGGCGCCGCTTCGCCGTCCGCTGCCGACTCCGGAGCCAATCCGCCCATCGGAAACGTCGGCCCGGCCTCAACGCCTCCCTCTCCAGACTAGTGCACTCGCTCTTTCGCGCTCGCGGTGCCGCTTCGCAGGTTTCTAGCGTTCGCGCCGCGCGAAAAATTTTTCTTCCCTTGCAGATTTCTCTTGCATCGCGTTGCAGTTGCCGTATTCTGCGTTTTGCGAACACGCTCCGTGTGCGCGGCTGTGAGAGAGCGTGAGCCGCTGTTGGAGGACGCGACAAAAAGTTGAGCACCATATCCCTCCCAGCCCAATTTCCCGCCCGGGCAGTTTCTTCCCCCAAGAAGAAAGTCGCTAAGCTCACACTCTGGCCGCTCGTCGCCGCCACCTTCTTCATGGTTTCCGGCGGCACCTACGGAACTGAAGACATCATTCACGGCGCCGGCTACGGCATGGGAATTTTGTTGCTTCTGGTCACGCCGCTTATCTGGAGCCTGCCCACCACCTTCATGATTGGCGAGCTTTCAAGCGCTCTGCCGGAAGAAGGGGGCTACTACGCCTGGGTTCGCCGCGGCCTTGGAAATATCTGGGGATTTCAGGAAGCATGGCTCTCTCTGGTCGCCAGCATTTTCGACATGGCGATCTATCCCACGCTCTTCGTCGCCTATCTCTCCCGCCTCGTGCCGTGGTTCGGCGTCGGGCATCGCGGCGTGATGGTCGGTCTGGGTGTGGTCATCGCTTGCGCGCTGATGAATATCGCCGGCATTCGCGTGGTCGCCACCACGTCGCTCTGGCTTTTCTTTTTGTTGTCCGCACCATTCGTTCTCATCGTGCTCCTTGCTCCGATGAAGGTCGGCGCGTTGGCCGGAGCCGCGGCAACTCCCTCGGCTTCCGACGTCGGCCTGATCGGCGGCCTTCTCATCTGCATGTGGAACTACATGGGCTGGGACAACGCCTCCACCATCGCCGCCGAAGTGAAGCATCCGCAAAGGACCTATCCTCGCGCCATGCTCGTTGCCGTCGTGATTGTCGCTGCCACCTACGTGATTCCCTTCGCCGCCATGTGGCTCACCGGCGCTCCCGCCAACGCCTTCGCCACTGGCTCCTGGGCCGATCTCGCCGGAGCCCTCGGCGCATCCATCGGCGGGCCGCTGCTCGGCCGTGCGATGCGCGTCGTCCTGGTGCTCGGCGGAATGATGAGCGCCTTCGGCATGTTCAACGCTCTGGTGATGAGCTATTCGCGTCTGCCTCTCGCCATGGCACAAGACGGCATGCTTCCCGGCGTCTTCGGCAAGCTGCAATCCCGGACGCGCGCGCCCTGGGTCGCCATCCTGGTGCTCGCCACTGGCTGGGCGCTTTGCCTCGGACTTGGTTTTGAGCGCCTCGTGACGCTCGACGTCCTGCTCTACGGAACCAGCCTAACGCTCGAGTTTGTTGCCCTCGTAGCTCTCCGCATCCGCGAGCCCAATCTGCCTCGCCCATTCCGCGTCCCTGGCGGCAAGTGGGGAGCAATCCTCGTCGGCGTCTGCCCCATTCTTCTTCTCGGCTTCTCCGTCGTCCACGGCGAAGGCGAGCAGATCCTCGGCATGAGCGGCGTTTTCTTTGGCGCCATCCTGGTCGCTTCCGGCTTCCTCGCCTACGCGGCCATGAAGGCTTTCCGCTCCTCGCGCTGGATGGTTTCTTCGCCGAACGACGAAAAGCAAGCCGCGTAACTAACTCCTGCGCCTGGCAAAACCTCCGCTTCTAGCCGTGTCCCAACTCTTCCTGTCATCCCGAGGAACAAAGTGACGAGGGTTCTGCTGCGATTTTTTGGTCTGCGGCGAAAGTCCGCGCCAAAGGAATCTGCACTTTGTTCTTGCTCTTGCCTCTTTGAAATGCGGCAAAAGCTCGCCGTGGCGGATCAATCCGAAGGGCAAGCGCCTGACTCTGCGCGCCGCATCGCACAAAGGTGCTTCGTGGGTCGCGCCCTGCCATTTTGCCCTCACAAACAGAGACCCTACCTGTCCCTTCGTACAGTTCCATCGCTGATGGTTCTAGTCCTGTCCAACTCCCCGACTAAATCCGTACCGCCGGACACCGCAATTTCTGATACGGTCAATCAGGCCGCTTTTCCGGCCGAATGGGGGAGAAAAAATCGCGCAAACTGCTGACGCTGGCCGGGGGAAAATTCAAAATACACGCTGTTTCCCTTCGCCCCTCGGCGACCGTTCGCTCTCCCACCATCGCAAAATACGGGCATTTCTAATCGCGGCGGAGAGGAATTAGAAATCGATGCAAGTCGCTGAAAACAAACAAAAGCTGGCAATTCTAATCGCGGGTAGATTCGTAACTTCTTGTCCCCCCAAATCCCAAATTTTTTCTCCCGCCTGCCGCTGACTTCCATGCCCGAAAATTCAACCTCATTCGACCACATCATCGTTGGCGCAGGCTCTGCAGGCTGCGTCCTCGCCTCCCGCCTCACTGAAGATCCTTCTTGCCGTGTCCTGCTTCTTGAGGCCGGCGCCCCCGATCGCAGTCTGAAAATCCGCATTCCCGCCGCATTCTCCAAACTCTTCAAGAGCGGTTTCGATTGGGACTATTCCACTGAGCCTGAGCCTCACCTTTTCGGCCGCCGCCTCTATTGGCCTCGCGGAAAAGTCCTCGGCGGCTCCAGTTCCATCAACGCCATGATTTATATTCGCGGCAATCGCAGGGACTACGACCATTGGCGCGACCTCGGCAACGAAGGCTGGGGCTTCGACGATGTGCTTCCCTACTTCCTCAAATCCGAGGACAACGAAAACGGCGCGTCGGAATTCCACGGCATCGGCGGGCCGCTCTGCGTCTCCAATCCCCGTTACACCAACGTCCTCACGCGCGCGTTTCTGGATGCTGCCCGCGAACTTGGAATCCCCGCAAATCCTGATTTCAACGCCGCACCGCAGGAAGGCGCGGGCGTCTTTCAGCTCACGCAGAAAAATGGCGCTCGCCACAGCGCCGCCGATGCATTTCTCCGCCCAGCCATGCGCCGCCCCAATCTCACAGTCACCATAAATTCTCTCGTTTCACAAATCCTCATCGAGAAATCACGGGCAAGAGGCGTCCGCTACATCCAGTCCGGCGTCGTCCGCGAAGCTCGCACCGAACGTGAGGTAATTCTCGCCGGTGGTACCGTGAATTCGCCACAGCTTCTTCTGCTCTCGGGCATCGGTCCCGCGGACGAGTTGCGAAAACTGGGCGTCCAGCCAGTCCTCAATCTTCCTGGCGTCGGAAAAAATCTGCAGGATCATCCTATGGTTTCTACAGGCTACTTGTGCACCCGGCCGGTGACGCTCATGAGCGCCGAATCACTGCCCAATTTGCTGCGCTATTTCATTTTCAAGAATGGCCCGCTTGCTTCGAACGTTGCTGAGGCCGCCATTTTCCTTCGCACTCGCGAATCATCCGCCGTGCCGGACCTTCAACTACTCTTCGGCCCTGCCTACTATGCGAGCCATGGCCTGCGAAAACGCACCGATCACTGCTTCGGTTTTGCCCCCACGCTGATCGCTCCCGAAAGTCGCGGAGAAATCACGCTGCGGTCCGCAAATCCGAACGATTCACCCGCGATCCGCGCGAATTATCTTTCCACGGAGCCCGATTTGCGCGCCATGATCGAAGGCGTGAAACTTTCTCGTGAGCTCGCGCATACAAAGCCGTTCGCCCAATATCGCGGCCGTGAATTGCATCCCGGCGAGCAGGCCCGCACGGACGCGGAAATCGCAGAATTCGTCTGCCGCGAAGCGGAGACTCTCTACCATCCCGTCGGGACCTGCAAAATGGGCGGCGATGAGCTCGCCGTCGTGGATTCCAAACTTCGGGTCCGAGGCATCGACGCGTTGCGCGTCGCCGACGCCTCGGTGATGCCGAGAATCATCGCGGGCAACACTAATGCGCCAACCATCATGATCGCGGAAAAAGCGGCCGACATCATTCGGAGGGGCTGTTGAATATGCCGCCGCATGCCCGGATATTCGTTGCGGCGCACCGGGTTTGCGCGAGACCCGTTTCTGATATTCTTGGTCGCGTGAAATCGTCGAGATTCCTGATTCTTCCCGCACTACTTGGGTTGGCGTTTTTGGGAGCCGTTCATCCGGCGCAGCAGGCTTCCTCTCCCGCACCCGCTGCCGCCCAACAGCAAGCGAATCCGCCCGCTAATCCCGCTGTCCCCGGACAAGCTGCTTCCGCAAATCCATCGACCGAACCTTCGTCGCAGGCTCCCGCTCCTCCTCCCGTGCATATTGGCCCTGTCATCGTTCTGGACCCCGAGCACGGCGGCGCCGACGACGGCGCGCGCGGCAGCAACGGCCTTATGGAAAAGGATGTCGTGCTCCGCTTCGCTCAGACGCTCGGCGGCGAGCTCCGCGCGCAGGGATATCGCGTCGTGATGACGCGCACCGACGATTCCGACCCATCCTACGACGACCGCGACGCGGCCGCCAACATGTACCGCGACATGATCTTCATCAGCTTGCATGTCTCCACGACTGGCACGCCCGGAACCGTGCACGCTTACTACTACTCGTTCTGGACACCCATAGCCCCAGCCGCTGCCCCAACGTCTGGCAGCGCCTCAAAGATGGCGTCAAATGCCGCTCCGCCCGGATGGATACCCTGGCAGCAAGCCCAGCGCGGCTACGAGGACTCGAGCCATCAATTCGCCGATGATTTGCAGGGAGAATTGGCCAAGTCGTTTACGGGATCGCCCGCGAAATCCACGGGCGCGGAAGTCCGCGAGTTGCGCTCCGTTGCCGGTCCCGCTGTTGCGGTTGAAGCGTCGAGCGTCTCCGTGTCGGATCCCTCTGTCTTGAACAACATGACGCTGCCCCTCGCTGCCGCCATCATCCGCGGCATCCAGGTCTACCATCCGCGAACGACGCAAGGTGGTTCCTGATGCCGCGGAACCTCAAAATCACGCTCGTCATTCTGATCGTCGCCGTCGTCATCGGCTTGACCAGTTTGAAAAGCCTTCGCCGCAGGATTGAACGCGTCAAGGAAATCCCGAAAACCGAAGAAGAAGTGCGCCATGAATTGCTCGCGCCCCACGTCTCGACATCTTCCGATGTGAAGACGGCCGCGGAAATTTATTGGGCTTCGGGCCCGGATCAATTGGCCCCCGTGCAAACGGAATTGCCGCTTTCCGCCAATCCCGTCGACCGCGCCAAGCAAGTCATTTCGGCTCTCATCGCTCAGCCGCCCACGCCCGAGCAACGGACGCTTCCCGAAAACGCCACGCTTCTCGGCTTCTACATCCTGCCCGACGGCACCGCCATCGCCGATTTTTCCGATGCCCTTAGCTCCGAAACCCCTTCCGGAATTCTTAGTGAGTCGCTCGCCGTTAATTCGATTGTTGAAACGCTCGAAAACAATGTCCCAGGCCTCAAGCGCCTGAAGATTCTGATTCATGGGCAGGAAGTCGATACACTTGCCGGGCACGTGGACCTTACCGGATTTTTCGATCTTGTTCCGCCTGCCGCTCCTGCGCCAGCGAGTACGCCTCCGGTGCAGGGCGCGGCCAACAAAGCACCGGCTTCAGCTCCCGCAACCCCATCACCCGGACGGCACAGGTAAGGAGACGACCCTTTCATGAAGCCGCACTTGGAAAGAAGGCGTCTGCGTGGCTCGGAACTCCTGTATCGGCCCGAACTCAATAAGGGCACAGCGTTCACAAATGAAGAGCGGATGGATTTCGGGCTCCACGGCCTCCTGCCGCCGCAGATTGAAACCCTCGAAGAGCAGGTCCACCGCGCCTATCTTGCCTACCAGCGGAAAGACGACGATCTCGAGCGCCACATTTACCTGCGCCAACTGCAAGACAACAACAGCGTCCTGTTTTACCGGCTCCTGCTCGATCACATCGAGGAAATGATGCCGATTGTCTACACGCCGGTCGTGGCGCTGGGCTGCCAGCAATTCAGCAAAATCTACCGCCGCCCGAGGGGGCTATTTGTCTCCTACCCGCTCAAGGACTCGATTCCCATGCTGCTGCGGAACCGCCCGCGAGAAGAAGTGGACGTAATTGTGGTGACGGATGGCGAGCGTGTGCTTGGAATCGGCGATCAGGGTGTGGGTGGCATGGGCATTCCCATCGGAAAACTCTCCCTTTACACCTTGATCGGAGGCATTCATCCCACTCGCACGCTGCCCATCGTGCTCGACGTGGGGACAAACAACAAACAACTAGTCTCCGATCCCCAGTACCTCGGATGGCGCCACGAGCGGGTGACGGGCGCTGAGTATATGGATTTCGTGGAATGTTTCGTGGCGGCGGTGATGCAGGAGATTCCCGGCGTGCTCCTGCAATGGGAAGACTTCGCCACACGCAACGCGCGGCCGATTCTCACGAAATATCAAAATCGGCTGCTCACCTTCAACGACGACATTCAGGGAACGGCAGCCGTGGCGCTTGGAGCGCTGCTCGCCGCGGTCTACGTCACATCCAAGAAATTGTCCGAACAACAGATCGTGATGCTGGGGGCCGGATCAGCGGGAATCGGCGTGGCTGATTATCTGCGCGCGACGATGGTGAAAGAAGGACTGAGTGAGAAGGAAGCCGCTCGGCGGTTTTGGATCATCGACATGGACGGGCTGCTAGTGAGGGGCCGCGCGGGACTTTCCCCCGAGCAGGCGGCTTACGCAAGAGACCCGGAAGAGGTTTCGGGATGGCGCGTGGCGAACGCCGGGATCGGCTTGGAAGAAGTGATGAACCGCGTTCCTGCAACCATGCTGATCGGACTTTCCACTGTCGCCGGGGCGTTCACCGAATCCATCGTCCGCAAAATGGCTTCGCGCGTCGAAAGGCCGATCATCTTTCCGCTCTCGAATCCAACCGAGCATTCCGAAGCGAAGCCGGAAGATTTGCTGGAGTGGACGGACGGACGGGCGCTGATCGCAACCGGCTCTCCGTTTGCCGCGGTCCAATTCCGCGGACGGGAAGTACGGATCGACCAGTGCAACAACGTTTATGTATTTCCTGCAGTAGGGCTCGGCGTGACGGCCGCAAAAGCGGCGCGCGTGACCGATGGCATGATGCTCGCGGCGGCAAGGACGCTCGGGAAGGCCTCGCCGGCGCTGCGCGATCCAGGCAGTTCCCTGCTTCCGGCGCTCACCGAGCTGCGCGACGTGGCGATCGACATCGCGTTCGCTGTCGCGCAGGAAGCGCAGCGGGAGGGTGTGGCTCCGCCAATGCCCGGCGGCGACATTGCTCTGCGGAAAAAAATCTTGGTCACGCGTTGGACGCCGGAATACGGCGACATTTTGCAGACGAGTTGACATGAGACGCACCACTCGTCAAACTGCGTTGTAACAAATTGATAGCGCCTCTGTTTGCTCATACAAGAAAGGAGCCTCGACTTGCGCGGCGACGGAAGAGCCGTGGACGATTTGCGTCCCGTAAAAATCACTCCGGACTTTATTCCCAGCGCCGAAGGAAGCGTGCTGATTGAAGCAGGGCAGACGCGCGTCATTGTCACCGCCACGGTCGAAGATGGCGTTCCTTCCTTCCTCAAAGGCTCCGGAAAAGGCTGGGTCACCGGCGAATATGGGATGCTTCCACGCGCCACCGAGGAGCGCACTCCCCGCGAGGCAACGCGCGGCAAGCAGTCCGGCCGCACTCTCGAAATCCAGCGGCTCATCGGCCGTGCGCTTCGCGCTGTCACGGACTTGCGCGCTCTCGGCGAACGCACGGTCTGGCTCGATTGCGATGTGATCCAGGCGGACGGAGGAACGAGGACCACCTCTGTGACCGGCGCATTCGTAGCCCTGGCTCTGGCGATGGAGAAACTCGTGGCCGCCGGCATTCTGAGGTCTCTGCCTCTGACGGATTATCTGGCGGCGACGAGCGTGGGAATCGTGAATGACGCAATGCTCCTCGACTTGGCGTATGACGAGGACTCGCACGCGCAGGTGGATATGAACGTCGTGATGACCGGCGCTGGAGAGTTTGTCGAAGTGCAGGCAACCGCGGAAGGACGCCCCTATTCCGATGTGGAATTGAACGATTTGCTCGAACTGGCCGCGGAAGGAATTCGCGAACTGATCGAAATCGAGCGTGACCTTCTTCATCTCACGCTGATCAAAAGGTCGCGGTAAAGATTTACGCGCGATGACGCCGACTCTCGGACTTTTTCTTGCTTCCTCCAACGCCGGGAAATTGCGCGAGTACCGCTCGCTCGTTGCCGGCGATCGCGTCGCCGTCGAATTGCTCCCTGAATTCGCGCAGATTTCCCCGTTCGAAGAAGCCGCTCCAACATTTGCCGAAAATGCCGCAGGCAAAGCGGAACATTACAGCCGAGGAAACGACAAGGTGGTTCTCGCGGACGATTCCGGAATCGTCGTACCCGCGCTCGGCGGCGCGCCGGGCGTGCATTCGGCGCGCTACGCTGGACCAAGCGCCACGGATGCAGACCGCGTTCGCAAGCTCTTGCACGCAACGGCGCTTCTCGAAGGCGATGAACGCAAGGCGAAGTTCGTCTGCGTGGTGGCGGTTGCGCGCCGCGGCCGCGTTTTTATCGTTGCCTCGGATTCCGTGGAAGGGACGCTTGCGAAGGAACCGCGAGGAAGCGGCGGATTCGGCTACGATCCGATTTTCTTCCTGCCTCAAATCGGCATGACGTATGCCGAAGCAAGCCAGGAAGAAAAGAACAGACTGAGCCATCGAGGAAAAGCGTTTCGCAGGGCGCTTGCGTTACTCGAAGATCCCGTGTCGATGGCCTGGACCGAGTAACGCGCCTCCGTATTCGCCCCGCAAGAATTCCTCTTGCCGCGCCAGTCGCGGCGGGCGTAAAAAGGAGTTTTCGCCTCTCGGAGGTGCCGCATGGCAAGCCCGCAAAGAGTTGCGACGGGAAATCCATCTCTTCTCGCAAAGCTCCACGAGGCGCGAAAACGAACCGATGCAATTTTCGCGCTTCTCTCGCCCAATTCTTTCTACGACCGGCCGATTCTCGAACGTCATCGGCTGATCTTCTATCTCGGGCACCTGGAAGCTTTCGACTGGAATTTGCTGAGCCCCGTTCTTGCATTGCCTGCGGCAAACGCGGCCTTCGACCACCTGTTTGCATTCGGCATCGACCCTGTCGACGGAAATCTTCCAAGCGACGAGCCGAAAGATTGGCCGCACATCGCGCAGACCGAAACCTACAACCGCCGCACACGCGAGAGGCTCGATGATGCTCTCGACACCGCCGATTTCTACGACCGCAGCCGAAGAGGGCACGACTTCGAAACGCTGCTGCACGTTGCGATCGAGCACCGGCTGATGCACACGGAAACACTCGCGTATCTGCTGCACAATCTTCCTCCAGGAAAGCTGTTTCGCCCTGCCAACTTGCCCGATGCGGCGGGAAGCGCGCCACCGCGACAAAAAGTGAAAATCGTGCGGGGATTCGCAACGCTGGGGCAAAGACGAGGACGAGGAGAGAATTTCGGCTGGGACAATGAATTCGAAGAGCATAGGATTTATGTGCCGGAATTTTCGATCGACGAATTTCCGGTGACGAATCAGGATTTTCTCGCGTTTGTGCGCGCGGGCGGATATGAGGATGCGTCGTATTGGACCGAAGAGAACTGGCAGTGGAGAAAGAGCCAGAGAATCTCTCATCCGCACCTTTGGATCCTGAGCGATAGCTCATCTCCTTTGGCTCCAAAGGCGACATGGCAATACCGCTCCATGTTCGGAACGATTCCGCTCCCGCTTTCATGGCCCGTATATGTCAGCCATGCGGAAGCGGCGGCTTACGCGTCCTGGGCCAAAGTCAAATTGCCGAGCGAGGCGCAGTGGCATCGCGCGGCCTATGGCGTGAAAGACGGAAGCGAACGAGATTATCCATGGGGCTTTGTCCCTCCGGATGAGTCACGCGGAAATTTTCATTTCAAAAGATGGGATCCGGCGCCAGTAGACGCGCATCCAAAGGGAGCCAGTTCCTTTGGGGTGCAAGACATGCTCGGAAACGGATGGGAGTGGACATCGACGTTGTTCGGGCCGCTGCCTGGGTTTGAGCCATTTCCCTTTTATCGCGGGTACTCCGCGAATTTTTTTGACGGGAAGCATTACGTCATGAAGGGCGGCTCGGCGCAGACCGACGCGTCGATGCTGCGGCGATCGTTCCGGAACTGGTTCCAGCCGAATTATCCGTACGTGTACGCAACGTTCCGTTGCGTGGAGAATTGACCCATGCGAACCGATATCTCACGTGAGGCGTCGTTTTCTCACTTCGGGCCTCTTCCTGAATTTTGCGCGGAAGTGGCCGCAGGCTTGTCGCAGCCGGGGCAGAAAGAATTGCCCTCAAAATATCTCTACGATGAAGTCGGCTCGGCGCTTTTTGAAGTGATCTGCCTGCTGCCGGAATACGGATTGAGCCGGGCGGGGATGAGATTGCTGCAAAGAAATTCAACAGAAATTGTAGAGCGATTGCCGCGGCGTGTGCTTGTGGCGGAACTCGGAAGCGGAACGGGGCAGAAGACGCGGTGGCTGCTCGAAGCGCTCTCGCGGCGCGAGCGAGTCCACTACTACCCCATCGACATCTCGAGCAAAGCGCTTGCAAGGTGCCAGCAGGAACTGGGGCAGCTGGAGATGGTGAGTATTGTGGGCTTCGAGCGCGCTTACATCCAGGGACTCAAGGAAGTGGCCGAAAGGCGCAAGGATTCGGAAGCGCTCTTGGTGCTGTTCCTCGGAAGCACGATTGGGAATTTCGACCGGCCGGCGGGAGAGCAATTTTTGCGGGATGTGCGGGCCGTGCTGCAACCGGGCGACGCACTGCTGCTGGCAACGGACCTCGAAAAGCCAGTGAAGGACTTGATCGCGGCCTACGATGATGCGGCGGGCGTGACGGCGGCGTTCAACAAGAATCTGCTCGCACGCGTGAACCGCGAGTTGGACGCTGATTTCCGCCTCAATCAATTCGACCACGTGGCGCGCTGGGATGCCGCCGAGCGACGGATCGAGATGCACTTGCGGTCGAAGACGTGGCAGCGCGTGTGCGTGCCGCAGGCGGGACTGCGGCTGAATTTTCGCGAAGGGGAAACGATCTGGACCGAAAGCTCGCACAAATATCAGCCGGACGAAGTGGCGCGCATGGGCGAGAGATCAGGATTCCGCTGCGACCAGCAATGGGTGGACGAAGAGTGGGCGTTCGCGCAGAGCCTGTTCTTTGCCGCATGAACAAGAAGGCACGATTCTGTGTGATATAGTTCCCGCCCATGACGAAAGCAAAAAGGAAGATCTCGCGAGGCAAGTCCGCAACAAATTTCCGTGGCGCGAAGCAATCGGCAAAGAAATCTGAGCGAGCCATCAAGGGGCGCGGAACCGATCCGGCGCGCGTGAACGCGATTCTGGAGAAACTCGATGAGGCGTATCCCGCGGCTACATGCGCACTAAAGCACGACAACGCGTTTCAACTGCTGATTTCCACGATCCTCTCCGCGCAGTGCACCGACGAACGCGTGAATCAGGTGACGGCAGTGCTTTACAAGAAATACAAGACACCCAAGGATTTTGCCTACGCGGATCCGAAGGAACTCGAACAGGAAATCCGCCCGACGGGATTTTTCAGGAACAAGACGAAATCGGTGATGGGTGCGAGCAAGAAAATTGTCGAAGAATTTCACGGCGAAGTCCCGAAAACGATGGAGGAATTGCTGACGCTGCCGGGCGTGGCGCGAAAGACGGCGAACGTCGTGCTGGGGACGGCGTTTGGGATCGCGTCTGGAGTTGTGGTGGATACGCACGTGCAAAGGCTTTCAGGGCGGCTGGATTTGACGAAAAATACCGATCCAAAAAAGATTGAACAAGATTTAATGCAGGTGATTCCAAAGGACCGATGGATTCTCTTCTCCCACCAATTAATTTGGCATGGACGGCGTGTGTGCCAAGCGCGCAAGCCGAAGTGCATCGAGTGCAATCTCGAAAAGCTGTGCTATTCAAAGGACAAGACGAATTGAGCGGCCAAGCGCGAGAAGCGACGCCGAGCCGCTGAATCAAGCGCCGGCAAGAAAGTGGTATTGCGCTTCGGTGAGCGGAACGACAGAGAGCCTCCCCATTTTCACAAGAGGCGAATCGGCAAAAATCTTCTTCGATTTAATCTCTTCGAGCGAAACAGGGTTCGCGATGGCTTTGCCCGCCTTGATTTTCACCACTGGATTGCGCAGATCGGACGCATCCACGGAAACGACACTCGCCAGGCCGACTGCCTTCTTTTGATCGCCCGTTTCGTAAATAATCAGCTTTGCTCCCGGCTTCATTTCACGGAGATTCTTGACTGCGGTGGGATTGGAAACGCCGTCCCACTCCGTCGCGGCGTCGCCCTGCAAATCGGCGAAGGAATACTCCGAAGGCTCGGTCTTGAGCAAATAGTGGTCGGCCATGGCTTTCTCCCTGTTTGGGACGGCAAACAGACGCGCGAAGTATACCGGATTTCATCGGGTGAACGAGTCTATGACTGCGACCGGCGAAGACGAATCAAGGTCTTGAGCAAGCGATCGATTTGTCGCTGGTTGCGGATGAAATACCCGGCACGAGAAGTGCGCTTTGCCCCGACGCGGATGGTGAGGTAGCGCCCTTTATGGGCGCGGGAAAAGACGGTCTCGTCGTTTTCATCGTCACCGACGTAAATCACCAAATCAAGATGCAGCTCCTTACGGGCACGCTCGACCGCAAGCCCCTTGTCCGGCGCGCCCTTGGGGATAACATTCACGACTTGCTTGCCGCCAATCACTGTTGCGCCGGGCAGAGAGCGTGCGAGCAATGCAATGGCACGTCGTGCCTGTGATTTCCTGGGCTCATGACGGTAGTGCACGGAAAGAGTGAATCGCTTGTCTTCCAGAATGAGGCCTGAGAAGTCCCGCAAGCTCTCGCGAACAATGGGAATCCAGGATTCGACGGCGCGTGCAATCGAGCGGGAGGAACTCCACGGTTCGATTCCGTGGTTGCCCATAATTTCGTGAAATGAAATGCCGCGAAGGCGACGGCGAACGTCGGCGCGGCTGCGTCCGGACACGACGATGCAAGGGTAGAGCGATACGAGGGCACGCAGAAGTTTGCGGGTGGAGGGGCGGAGCGCGGCGGACGACGGGTGCGGCATCAGCGGGGCGAGAGTGCCATCAAAGTCGAATGCTAAGAGGACACGACCCGCCGCGAATTCCCGGAGGGCAGGAAAATTACTCTTGGAAAGAATGGGCCGCATCAGCCGGGATTCGCTCCCATCCAGTGCTCGGCGAGGCGCCCCGTGAGGCGCTCGTGGCGGCGGAGGCGCGCGGCGTCGACCAGCATGCGCCCAGCCCAGCGGTAGACGTTGAATTCAGCAAGGAAGGCCCGCATTGCGCGCATGCGCTCGCGCTGTTCGTCGGGAGACATATTGAGCGCAGCGGCAAGAGCCACGCTGGCCTCGTCGATATCGTAGGGGTTCACGGCGAGCGCTTCGGTGAGTTCACGGGAAGCACCGGTGAACTGGCTGAGGACGAGTACGCCACGCTCGTCCTCGCGGGCGGCGACGAATTCCTTGGCGACGAGATTCATTCCGTCGTGGAGACTGGAAACGTAGCAAAGATCGGCGGCGCGGTAGTAGCGGAAAACGGTGGGCGGTTCGTGATGAGCGCGATAGAGGATGATGGGGCGATAAGAATCATTGCCGAAACGCTCGTTGATGCGGGCCGCAATCTCCTCCACGTTTTCGTTCAACTGGCGGTAGCGCTCGATCAAGGTGCGGCTGGGCGCGGCGAGCTGGACGAACGTGAAACGGCCGCGAAATTCGGGATAGCGGTCCAGGAGGCGCTCGATGGCGAGGAAACGCTCTTCGACTCCCTTCGTGTAGTCGAGGCGGTCCACTCCAACGCCAAGAAGCGCGTCGGGACGCAAGCCAAGCTCAGCAAATACGCTGGCGCGGCATTCCTCCGGAGGAGGAACCGACTTGAGCCAGTGAACGGGCCATTCCAACGAAATCGGGTAGGGACGGACGAGCGTGGCGCGGTCGTGCTGAACGACGGCGTTCTCTTCGCGATCGATGCGGGATTCAAGAAAGCGGTCGACGCATTCCATGAAGTTGTTGCAATGAAATTGGGTGTGAAACCCGATGATGCTGTTGCCCAACATTCCCTGCAGAATCTCCTTCCGCCAGGGACAAATGCCAAAGCGCTCCGAATTGGGCCACGGGATATGCCAAAACATGAGGACGGTGGCCTGGGGCAAACGCTCGCGGATTAATTGCGGCACGAGCGCGAAATGATAGTCCTGGACGAGGATGATTGGGTCCTCGGTGTCGACTTCTTCACAGGCGGCGTCCGCAAAGCGCCGGTTTACCTCCTGGTAGTAAAGCCAGTCCTCCGTGCGGAACGTGGGCCGCGCGTGGGCCACATGGCAGAGAGGCCATAAGCCTTCATTCGAAAAGCCGTAGTAGTAACCGCGCTCCTCTTCCTTGGAGAGCCACAAGCGGCGCAGCAGATAGGACTCCTCACCTGGCGGAACGCCAACGTGGCCATTGCGATCGACGACGTCGCGGTCGGCAGAACCGCTGCCATGAGCTACCCACACACCGGAGCAAGCGTGCATCACCGGTTCGAGCGCCGTGACAAGTCCGCTGGCAGGATGGCGGACGGTGATGGTGCCGTCGCTCTGGCGTTCGTGAATGTAGGGCTCGCGGTTGGCGACGATGACGACGCGCTCACCGTGAAGATAGCGAAAGAGAGTCTGCTTGAGGCGCTGGGGAGTCCAGGCGGCTCCTTCGGGCTCCGTTTCGCGTTCAACCATGATGCGATCGACAAGTTCGCGCACGTCGCGCAAGAGCGGCTGAAATTCAGGGCGCTTGGGAGGCTCGCCACGGGCAAGGCGACGGATTTCATCGCTCCAACGGCGCCAGGAGAAATGCGCGAGAAGTAGCGTAGCGGCGGCAGCAGCGAGAGCGACGAAACCGAAAGCCAGAAGAATGAAATGGCGCGTTTGATCTTCACGGCGTTCGGCAAAGCTGAGATCGTGCACGAGAATCACAAACCCGACGGGCTCGTTGTTGTTCACAACAGGAATGGCACTTACCAGGACTCTGCCGCCTGGCAGCGTGGCGGACTCGTGCCACGCGGACCACTGCGAGAGTTGCGCATCCGCAAAAGGCCGCACATGAACGCCAACATCCTGGCAGGAAAATTCCTTTGGAAACGACGGCGTGGCCGCGAGAGGGGTGAGATCGGGATTACAGGCCGCGGCGGCCATTATGCGCTCGTCGCGCGTAATGTCGTTCAGCTTGTGTTCGAGCTCGCGGCGGTCGGCACGGTTCCAGTAGCTGCTGAGGGTCTCATTGGCGCTGCCGACGACGAGCTCGGCGCGCAGGCGCACATCATTTTCAAACCATCTGCGAGTGGTGCGCTGGACAATGATGGAAGTGGCCCATGTCAGAAGCGCCAGACTCAGCAGGAGTCCGATGAGGAACTTGATCGTTTGACGCATCTACGAAACCATCTAAGCAAAGCGAAGTTTATGGCCCAAAGCAAATCTGCTACCTTCAGAATATGCTACTTGAGCACCTGGGAGTAATCGGAAATTGTCAATTTTCCGCAATCATCGAAAGGACTGGGGAGATTGTGTGGTGCTGCCTGCCGCGGTTCGATTCCGAACCCGTGTTTTCGACGCTGACGGACGCACAGCAGGGCGGAAAATTTCTGGTGGGCGCAGCGCTGGGCGAGCCCGGAACACAATCGTACCTCTACAACACCAATATCCTACAGACCGTTTTTGAAACGCCGTCGGGAAAATTCCAAGTCACAGATTTCGCTCCGCGCTTCGAGCAGTTTGGGCGGACTTTCCGGCCGACGCAGCTATACCGGATTGTGGAACCGTTGGAAGGAGCGCCGCGAATCCGCGTGGCGTGCGAGCCGAAGCTCGGATGGTCGCGCGCCGTACCAATGCGGCTGAACGGATCGAATCACATCCGCTTCGAAGGATATGAGAGCCGCCTGCGGTTGACGACGGACATTCCGATTTCGTATTTGAACGGCGAACCGTTCACACTGACGGGCAGGAGGCACCTGGCGCTGACTTGGGGCGCGCCGATCGAGGAAGCCTTGCCGCCGCTGGTGGAGCGATTTTTCAACAGCACGCGGCGCTATTGGGAACGGTGGGTGAAACAGTGCAGCATTCCGCCGCTCTACCAGGATGCGGTGATCCGGTCGGCGCTGGCGCTGAAGCTGCATTGCTTCGAGGACACGGGAGCGATTGTCGCGGCGATGACAACTTCGATCCCCGAAGCGCCCGGCAGCGGACGGACGTGGGATTACCGCTACTGCTGGCTTCGCGACGCCTATTACTGTCTGGGAGCATTCCGGCTGCTCGGGCAGTTCGAGGAGCGCGAGAGCTTCATCCACTACCTGCTGAACGTGGCAGGCAGCTCACCCGGGCTGAACCTATCTCCGCTGTATCGAATCGATGGAACGCCCGGACCGGCGGAAGAGATTCTGCATGATTGGGCTGGCTTCGAAGGGAATGGACCGGTACGCGTGGGGAACGGCGCGGTGCGGCACACGCAGAACGACGTGTTCGGCGAGATGGTGCTGTCCCTGGTGCCGATCTTCATGGACGACCGCTACAGTATCGACCGATCAAAAGTGACGCTAAAACTGATCGAGGATCTGGCGCGAAAAGCGGTGTCTGTGGCGGGACTTCCAGATGCAGGCATCTGGGAGTACCGGACGGAATGGAAGCCGCAGACGTTCACGGGGTTGATGTGCTGGGCGGCGGCCGACCGCATGGCGCGCGTGGCGGCATTGCACGCGCCGGGAATCGAGCAGGAGTTTCGCAGCGCGGCAAAGAAAATTCAGGAGGACATACTGGCGAAAGCATGGTGCCCGGATGTCGAGTCGTTTGCAGGAACGTTTGGGACGCGCGACCTGGACGCGTCACTCTTGCAGATGTCGCACCTGCGCTTTCTGTCATTGGATGACACCCGTCTGCGCAAAACAATCGACACGATCCGCAAGGATTTGACGAAGGACGGGTGGCTCTACCGCTACCGGCTGGACGATGGGTTCGGCGTGCCGGCAGTAGCGTTTGTGATTTGCACGTTCTGGCTGGTGGAGGCACTCGCGGATACAGGACGAAAAGCGGAAGCGCGAGAAATTATGGATCGCGTGCAGGCGTCGCTATCGAACCTGGGATTGCTGGCGGAGGATTATGAGAGCTCGACACGACGCATGTGGGGGAATTTTCCGCAGGCGTATTCGCACGTCGGCCTGATCCATGCGGCCTTTGCCGCTTCCCCCGAGTGGGCGGACGCGCTCTAGACACACGCCGGCCGGGCATACGCAGCTCCGGCAAGACAAGTTCCTATCAAAACTAGAGGCAATCGAGGCAGGCGAGGAATTTATTCGCGGCTCGCGCGCTCGAGGCGAGCCCGATCGAGAATGCAGATGCGGCGCCTCTCGACAGCAATGATTCCCGCTTTGCGCAACTCACCAATCGCTGCCGTCGCGGATTCGCGATAGACGCGGAGGCGTTCGGCAATTTCCCGATGAGTGATGTCGTGAACGTATTCGCCCTGCGCGTGCTGAAGCAGAAAACCGGCGAGACGCGGAATCAGCCGCTGGAAGGAAGTGGCGTCGAGATCGAGCAGAACCTTGACGAAACGCCCGCTTACAAGATCGAGCAGACGCCGAGCCACAATGGGATGTTTTTGAAGCAGGATATCCAACTGAGATTTGGGAACGGAGCGAATTCGGGACGCTTCGACGGCGCTGGCGAAGCAGTGATAGAGGCACGGCCCGACGCATCCGATTTCTCCGAAAATCGCCGGGGGATCAAGCTCGGCAATGATGAGCTTCTTGTGACGAGAGGAGCGGAATGTCTCAACCCGGCCGCGCTCGAGAAGAAACAACGTGCCACCCGGGTCGCCGGGCTTGAAAAATAGGTGGCCGGCTTTATAGTCCTCGACCGCGCTGGACGCTTCGAGGGCGGCAAGCGATGCTGCGGGAACATCCCTGAACAAATCAAACGACGAAAGATGTGGAGATTCAGATGAAGTGGCCGCTCGACGGCTGTGCGTTTTCTTTGTCACGTACCATCCTCACCGGTTGGCGCCGAACGCGGCATGTAAGCGACCTTACACATTTTGGCCGAGTCTTTGCGCTAGAAGCTACATCAGAATTGGCGCAGTGGGCAAAGCCAACGCTGCAAGGAGAAAACACATGTCGAGACTACCAGCTATCCAGACAGAAACGGCAACAGGAAAAGCGAAAGAACTGCTCCAAGGCGTCCAGGCAAAACTGGGAATGACGCCAAACATGGCACGCGTAATGGCGAACTCGCCGGCAGTTCTGCAAGGATACCTTTCTTTCGCGGGGGCGCTTGGCGGAGGGCTATTGGACGCAAAACTGCGTGAAGAATTGGCGCTGGAAGTGGGCGAACAGAACGCGTGCCAATATTGCGTGTCAGCGCACACCGCATTGGGCAAAATGGCTGGGCTTTCCGATCCGGAGATTGAAGGGGCGAGGGAAGCAAAATCCTCGTCGCCCAAGACGGCTGCGGCTCTGCAATTTGCGAGGGAGATCATCGCGAAACAAGGGCGGTCGAGTGCGGCGGACGTGGAGGCCGTACGCCAAGCCGGATTCAGCGACGGCGAGATTGCGGAGATTATCGCGCACGTGGCGCTGAACGTCTTTACGAACTATTTCAACAACACGGCGGGAGTGGAAGTGGACTTCCCGAAAATCGCGTTAAAAGCGAGGGCCTGAACGGCGTTTGCGGGTGCATGACGCCCCGGCATCCCCAACGGCAGCGCGCGAGCGGCACTGCCGCCCGAATCACTCCGCGCAGAGATTCTAAGCTGGCGAGGCGGACGCGCTGATTGCTTTGCTGGGCGATTCGAGGCCCAGTTTGCCGGAGAGATGCATCTTCCCTGCAACGTCTTCGGCGATACGAATGTGATCTTGAATCACGGGCAGAGCCTTTTCTGCATAGGATTTGATCTCGGCGTTCTGGCCATGCTTGATTTCATTCTCGAACATAGCGATCGCTTGCTTGTGGCCCGCCAGCATATGCTCAATATATGCATCGTCGAACTTTGACGCTGAATCGGCGGAAAGCTGATTCTTCAAGCTAGACGCATTTGCTCCCGCGGCGCTGGGCAAAGTGACGTCCGCCGATTTCGCCAGGCTTTGAAGTTCGCTCTCCAGTTGCGTATGGTCGGCAATCATTCGCTTGCCGAAATCTTTGATGGCCTGGTTGTTACCCTTTTGTCCCGCGAGTTTTCCAAGCTCCACTTCGGCAAGATTGATGTTTGCCGCTGCTGTGATGAAGTTCTTTCCGGTTGGCATATTTGAGTTTTGGGTCGCGCCGGTCCCACCCGCCATGCTGATCAGCGGGAAGATTAACGCGGCCACAAAAACAGTCATTGCAAAATGGCGCGTACTCCTTGTGAATTCCATGAAATCCGCCTCCTGTGGATTCGATGCCAAGCGTGGATGGGCGGTTGGCGAAGGGCTTTGGGGTTGTCAGGTCCGGAAGTGCAATTTGACGGACTGGGAGGAATTGTTCGCCAACATTTGCCGTATAATTTAGGAGCGTTTTCCGTCGGGGCGTAGCGCAGCCTGGTAGCGCGCCTGCCTTGGGCGCAGGAGGTCTGGAGTTCAAATCTCCACGCCCCGACCAAATCTCTTCAGTTCAATGATTTATAGGTGAGCAAATGTTGCTCTGCTGCATAGTGGCGCAACTTGGGAACAATAAGAAA
>Ga0335075_10004842_pt1 | contig 20983 bp, 24 predicted proteins | sample Lox_Sample_24_FD_206723 | JGI IMG/M metagenome (GOLD analysis project Ga0335075, IMG submission 206723) | Soil microbial communities from Loxahatchee National Wildlife Refuge, Florida, United States - Lox_Sample_2.4 | ecosystem: Environmental > Terrestrial > Soil > Wetlands | place: USA...
ACAGACCTCCCCGGACCGGCCGCCACGTTAGCGGCCGATCGGAGCGCCGGTTCCTCCCCACGCAATCACCGTCATGACCGGTGTTCCCATGGGAGGAACTGGAGGCAATTATCGCCTGGGGCCGTACCCCCGTGGACAGAACCCGGCTTGGCGACCTGCAGATTTTTTTCTGCTGACACGCCAAGCGCTTGAAATCGCGGAGATTTATTTTCGGATGACAGGAGAGGTGGGCAAAATCTGTCCACGGGTTTGCAGGATAGAATTGCACCACTTGCGTCGTTCACTGTTCAGGCATGGATCCCAGGGTCTCGCTGCGCTCGCCCCAGGATGACGAAGGAGGTTCGCGTACCAACCCGGCGTGCCCGAGTTCTTCCGTAAGGGCAGTGTTGCTTGACTGTTTGTGCATTGCACAATAAACAGACCGCATCGCACAAAGCGGTGCGTTCCCGAGGCTCTGAATCAAGAGCCCAGAACAAAGGAAATCGCGAAAATGCAGCAGTTTGATGATGCCAGCAAATACGGCAAGGAATTCATGGATACCGGTCTGAAGGGCTTCGCTTCGCTGTCGAAGGGCCTTCAGTCGATCGCTACCGAGGCGACCGAGTATACGAAGAAGAGTTTTGAGGACGGCAGCGCCGCGTTCGAGAAGCTGCTCGGCGCCAAGTCGCTGGAGTCGGCGATCGAGATCCAGACCGATTACGCCAAGAAGGCCTATGAAGGCTTCGTGGCCGAGGCGACGAAGATGAGCGAACTCTACGCCGAGGTCGCGAAGGACGCCTACAAGCCGTTCGAATCCGCCGTCGCCAAAGCGAAATAAAGATCGGGTCGAGCTACGCGCTCGTCAGAACAAACGGCGTGCCGCTGGCACGCCGTTTTCTTTTTGCGCGTCGCTTCTGACTTCAGGCCGGCTGCATCTGCTCGCGTGACGGCTGGGGCGGGAACGTGAAGGCAAGCGCCATCGCACCAAGCCCGACGATGGCCGAGCCGATGAACATCCACGAATAGCCGTCGAAGGTGTCGTACACCCAGCCGCCGATCAGCGGGCCGAACGCCATGCCGAAGCTCGACAGCAGGCCCAGCGCGCCCAAGACCGCGCCCATGATGTGCTGCCCGAAATAGTCGCGCGCCAGCACCGAATAAAGCGGCATCACGCCGCCATAGGCGGTGCCGAAGATGACGGCCAGCACGTAGAACTGCTCGAGCTGGTTGATCGCGCTGTAGGCGCCGATCACCAGCGCTTGCACCAGCAAGCCTCCGATCAGCACCGGTTTGGCGCCGTATTTGTCGCCAAGCACGCCGAGCAGCAGACGACCGCCGAGGCCTGCCAGACCCTCGACGCTGTAGATGCTGACGGCGGCGATCGGCGCGATGCCGCAGACGATTGCGTAGCTGACCATGTGGAAGATCGGACCGGAATGCGCGGCGCAGCAGATGAAGAAGGTGAAGCCCAGCACAAGGAATTGCGGCGAGCGCAGCGCTTCCCAGACCGGCGTCCAGCCTTGTGCCGGTGGCGCATCGGACGCTACGCCGGCTGCAGTCGGGGCAGGAGGCTTGCGGACCAGAAATGCCGCAGGAATGAGCAGCACCCAGGAGCCGATGCCGATGACGAACATCGCGACGCGCCAGTCATATTCGGTGGTCAACCAGCTCGCGAGAGGCGAGATCGTCATCGGCGCGACGCCGATGCCGACCGAGACGAGCGAGACCGCGAGGCTTCGTTGCCGCTCGAACCACTCCATGGTCGCGGCAATCATTGGCGCGAAGAAGGTGCTGGCGGAGAGGCCGACGAGCACGCCGAAGATGAGCTGGAATTCGAGCAGCGAGCCTGCGCGGCTGGCCAGCACCAGCGCCAACCCCAGCAGCACCGCGCCGATCAGTACGACGATGCGCGTGCCGTATCGGTCGCTGATGTTGCCCCAGGCGAAGCCGCCGAGCCCCATGACGATGAAGTTGAGCGTCATGGCGGTCGAAATGCCGGCGCGCGACCAGCCGGTGTCGTTCGTCATGGGGTCGAGGAAGACGGCCAGCGAGAACATTGCGCCGATCGCGATGCAGGTCATCAGCGCGCCGACCGCGACGATCACCCACCGATAGGGATGTTCCTGCATCATCCGATTCTCCTCATCCGCATGAAAGATTGATATCAATATATCTGGGCGTCAAGCAGGTAGACGCGTCGGGCCGATCTCTCCTGACATCCCTTGAAACGCAGCGTGATGCCTTCCTGAAACGAGGGCGTGATTCTCGTCGCCAAAGCTTCACGGGCGATTCACGCTCAGCTTACGCAAGGTTCGCAAAAGCAGGTAGGGCGCATCATCGCGATGTGAATGTGATCGCGGCATTTTTCGCCGATACAGCAAAACCGCGTTCACGATTAAGGGAAATTCGATCAACCTGACCGGACGGCCATATTGTAAGCAGGATGGAAGGCCTTACAATCAGTACCGAACGACCTACATACCGCTGCCTGGAGTGGCGCCAAGAAAAAGGAAGGCTTCTTGAAGACTGACGGGGACACCATGCGGATGAGCAGGGCCCGGATGCAGAACGAAGGCGGTGGCGGCGACCGGAGCAGTCGCGGCACTGCGGTGATCACCCGCACCAAGCCGAAAACCAAGAAGCCGTCGCTCTATCGCGTGCTGATCCTGAACGACGACTACACTCCGATGGAGTTCGTCGTTCACGTGCTCGAACGGTTCTTCCAGAAGAACCGGGAGGACGCCACCCGCATCATGCTCCACGTTCACAATCACGGCGTGGGCGAATGTGGGGTCTTTACCTACGAGGTCGCCGAGACCAAGGTGACCCAAGTCATGGATTTTGCCCGTCAGCACCAGCACCCGCTGCAGTGTGTGATGGAGAAGAAGTGAGGAATTAATGCCAGCATTTTCCCAAGGGTTGGAGAAGGCGCTTCACCAGGCGCTGACCTTCGCCAACGAGCGTCATCATGAATATGCGACGCTCGAACATCTCCTGCTGGCGCTGATCGACGATCAGGACGCATCAAGCGCACGGTGCTGAACTACATCGACACCGAGCTCGACAATCTGGTCACCGGTTACGACGAGGATTCGAAGCCGACTGCAGGCTTCCAGCGCGTCATCCAGCGCGCGGTGATCCACGTGCAGTCTTCGGGCCGCGAGGAAGTGTCCGGCGCCAATGTGCTGGTCGCGATCTTCGCCGAGCGCGAAAGCCACGCCGCGTACTTCCTGCAGGAACAGCAGATGACCCGCTACGACGCGGTCAACTACATCTCGCACGGCATCGCCAAGCGCCCCGGCGCCGGCGACAGCCGCACGCCGCGCGGCACCGAAGAGGAGCAGCAGGGCGAGGCCGGTGCTGCCGGCGGCGAGGAAGGCGGCAAGAAGGGCAAGCAGCAGGACGCGCTGACAGCGTACTGCGTCAATCTCAACAACAAGGCGAAGTCGGGCCGCATCGATCCGCTGATCGGTCGCGAGTCTGAAATCTCGCGCACCATCCAGGTGCTCTGCCGTCGCTCGAAGAACAACCCGCTCTATGTCGGCGATCCCGGCGTCGGCAAGACGGCGATCGCCGAAGGCCTCGCCAAGCGCATCGTCGAAGGCACGGTGCCGGAGGTGCTGGCGGGCGCGACGATCTTCGCGCTCGACATGGGCACGCTGCTCGCCGGCACGCGCTATCGCGGCGATTTCGAGGAGCGGCTGAAGCAGGTCGTCAAGGAGCTGGAAGACTATCCCGGCGCGATCCTGTTCATCGACGAGATCCACACGGTGATCGGCGCTGGCGCCACATCGGGCGGCGCGATGGATGCGTCGAACCTGTTGAAGCCGGCGCTGTCGTCGGGTCTCATCCGCTGCATCGGCTCGACCACCTACAAGGAGTTCCGCCAGTTCTTCGAGAAAGACCGCGCGCTGGTGCGGCGCTTCCAGAAGATCGACGTGAACGAGCCGACGGTGCCGGACACGATCGAGATCATGAAGGGGCTGAAGCCTTACTTCGAGGAGTTCCACAAGGTCCGCTACACGGCCGACGCCATCAAGGCGGCGGTCGAGCTTTCGGCGCGTTACATCAACGACCGCAAGCTGCCCGACAAGGCGATCGACGTGATCGACGAGACGGGCGCATCGCAGATGCTGCTGCCGGAGAACAAGCGCAAGAAGACGATCGGGCTGAAGGAAATCGAGGCGACGGTCGCGACGATGGCGCGCATCCCGCCAAAGACGGTTTCGGCCGACGACGAAAAAGTGCTCGCCAATCTCGAGGCCGAGCTGAAGCGCGTGGTTTACGGCCAGGATACCGCAATCACGGCGTTGACCTCGGCGATCAAGCTGGCGCGCGCGGGCCTGCGCGAACCGGAGAAGCCGATTGGCTCCTACCTGTTCTCCGGCCCGACGGGTGTGGGCAAGACCGAAGTGGCGAAGCAGCTTGCTGCGTCGCTCGGCGTCGAGCTGCTGCGCTTCGACATGTCGGAGTATATGGAGCGCCACACGGTGTCGCGCCTGATCGGCGCGCCTCCCGGTTATGTCGGCTTCGACCAGGGCGGTCTCTTGACCGACGGCGTCGACCAGCATCCGCACTGCGTGCTCTTGCTCGACGAAGTCGAGAAGGCGCATCCGGACCTGTTCAACATCCTGTTGCAGGTGATGGACCACGGCAAGCTGACCGACCACAACGGCAAGCAGATCGACTTCAGGAACGTCATCCTGATCATGACGACGAATGCCGGTGCGCAAGACATGGCGCGCGCGGCGATCGGCTTCGGCTCGACCAAGCGCGAAGGCGACGACATGGAGGCGATCAACCGGCTGTTCACGCCGGAGTTCCGCAACCGTCTCGACGCGATCATCCCGTTCGGCTCGCTGCCGGTGCCGGTGATCCACCAGGTGGTGCAGAAGTTCGTCATGCAGCTGGAAGCCCAGCTCTCCGAGCGTGGCGTGACCTTCGACCTGTCGCCGGATGCGATCGCCTGGCTCGCCGACAAGGGTTATGACGAGCGCATGGGTGCGCGGCCGCTCGGCCGGGTCATCCAGGAGCACATCAAGAAGCCGCTGGCGGAAGAGGTGCTGTTCGGCAAGCTCAAAAAGGGCGGCACGGTGCGCGTCACCGTCGAGACCAGGGAGAACGGCGAAACCGGCCTCAAACTGGAATCGCTAACCGACGAAGTGCCGGTGAAGCCGAAGAAGGAAGATCCGGAGAACGAGACGCCGCGCCGGGCGCCGAAAAAGGCCGCCGCCAAGAAAGCGGCGGTCGCCAAGGCCAAGCCGGACGCGAAAGACGCAGGCAAGCGCAGCCTCGTGCCGCAACTGCCGCGCAAGGGTTGATCAAACCGCAATAGCGGGTGAGTGCAGGGCGGGCCGTAAGGTCCGCCCTTTTTGCTTTTGGGGTCGCTGCGATCTGGCCTGCATGATCAGGCCAATAGGCGGGTCGCGATGACGCGCCGGGCGTGATAACGCCGATCACGCATGTCCGTCGATCCGATCCCATCCTTCTCCGAACGCCGCGTCTGGTTCCTGCGCGGTATGCGAAACGCCTTCTCCGTTCCGGGCCTGATCCTGGCCACCGCGCATATCGGCTTTGCCGGCTTGGCGCGGGACGCCGGTTTCGGCATCGTCGAAGCCGTGTTCATGGTGATGGCGATCTGGGCGCTGCCGGCGATGGTGGTGATAGCGGGCGCGGTGCTGTCGGGCGCCGGGCTCGTGGCAATCGCGTTCGCGGTGGCGCTGTCGTCGATCCGGCTGACACCGATGGTGGTGGCGCTGGTGCCGGAGATGCGCGGCTCGAAGACCAGCCGGCTGACGCTGTATCTGCTTTCGCATTTCGTGGCGATCACCTCGTGGGTGATCGCCATGGATGCGCTGCGCACCGTGCCGCGCGAGCTGCGGACGAGCTTTTACTTCGGCCTCGGATCGAGTCTCGTCGTCATCAACATGATCGTGGTGGCGGTGGTCTATGCGCTGGCGCCGACGCTGCCGCCGGCGGTGATGGCCGCGCTCTTCCTGCTGACGCCGATGTATTTCCTGACCTCGCTCTGGGGTTCGGCGCGCGAGGCGGCGTCGAACATCGCGATGGTGCTCGGGCTGTTCCTCGGGCCGCTGTTCCACATGGTCGCGCCGGCCTTCGATCTGCTGATGGCAGGCCTGCTTGGCGGCGTTGGCGCCTATGCGATCCACCGCATGCGCAGGAGCGCGACATGACGCTGGACAGCATCGACGCCTGGTGGTGGCCATATCTCTTCATCCTCGTCGGCGGCTGGGCGATGACCTATCCGTGGCGCGTGCTTGGCGTGCTGCTCGGCGGACGCGTCGACGAGGATTCGGATGTGCTCGTGCTGGTGCGAGCGATTGCGACGGCGCTCGTCGCGGCGGTCATCGGCAATCTGATCGTGTTCCCGAGCGGACCGCTGGCGGACGCCGCGCTGTGGCTGAGAATCGGCGCGGCCGGGGCAGGGTTCGCTGCGTATCTTCTTCTACGTCGCACGGTGCTCGCCGGCATCATTGCTGGCGAGCTGGTGCTGGCAGCGGGGCTCTATCTCGGGTTCTAATCCTGCCCTCAATAGGGCGTGCCGTCCTTATGCAGGAACCGGCCGTCGGAATTGGGGCTCATCATGTCGATGTCGGAGCACGTTGTGACGTCGTCCGGCTGGCGCGATCCCATTTCCAGATAGACCGCCATCCTGCTCGATTTGTTGATCATGTGATGGCCGTTGCCGGTGTTTTTCGGAAAGGCAGCGCAGTCGCCCGCGCGCAGCACGGTCTCGCCGCCATCCTCGATCAGGGTCAGTTCGCCTTGAAGCACATAGACGAGTTCGTCTTCATGCGAATGCCAGTGGCGCTGGCTCGACCAGTTGCCAGGCGGCAGATGCATGAGATTGATGCCGAAGTCTTTGAGGCCGCCCGCATCGCCAAGACGCTGCCGGATGCGTTCGGTGCAGGGCTGATCGAAAGGGGCGGGGTAGGGACAACCCTTGCGTTTCGGGACAGTGGCGATCTCGATCCTGGGCATGATCTGTTCCTCTGACGATGGCGCTGTTTTAGCCGGCGAGCGCTGCTCTGATCTTCTCCGCATTGGCCGCGAGGATTTCAGGCTTCTCCATCTGACCCGTATGCGGCCCGAGCGGCTTGCCTTCGAAGCGCGGGATGACGTGGACATGCAGATGAAAAACAACCTGGCCGCCGGCCTGCTCGTTGAATTGCTGTACCGTCACGCCATCGGCATCGAAAGCCTTCTTCGCGGCACGCGCGAGCTTCTGTGTCGTGCGCATGACCGCGGCGAGGCTGTCCGGCTCGACATCAAAAATGTTGCGCGACGGCTGCTTCGGAATCACCAGGCAATGACCCTCGGCGCGCGGCATGATGTCCATGAACGCGAAGGTGTCATCGTCCTCGTAGAGCTTGTGCGACGGGAGTTCGCCGCGCAGGATTTTGGCGAAGATGTTGGAGGGGTCGTAGGTGGAGGTGGGCATGAGCGGCCTCGAGAGAATATGCCGTAAGGCAGTAAGGCAGTAAGGCAGTAGGGCATGCGGCGTCAACGAAAGCGGTAACACTCCACGCGCAGTGGCGCGATGATCACGGGCCTGTGAACGAGCGCGGAACCTTATGCAGCACTCGGCGTTTTTCAGCTTGCCTCGTTCGAGGCCTTGATCCTTTGAGGAGGGTTTTTATGACAAATCGTGACCGCGAAACCGTCGTCGTGACAAATGGTGGCGGCGGCAGAGGAAGCGGCGGCTGGATTGCCGCCATTATCATAATCATTGTCGTGGTGATCGCGGGGTACGTTTACCTCAACCGCGGCGGCGGGGATGGCGGCGGCGACGTGGATGTGAACGTCGAGCAGCCGGCGGCACCTGCGCCGGCCGAACCTGCTCCCGCGCCCGCGGAGCCCGCACCGGCTGAACCGGCACCTGCACCAGCTGCGCCAGCTCCTGCTGAACCCGCGCCGGCAGAACCTGCACCGGCTCCGGCTCCCGCACCTGCACCTGCGCAGTAAGCGCGAACGTTAAGAAAAGGCCCGCGATCCGCGGGCCTTTTTCTTTCGTGTCAATCGTCGACTTCAGTGCGCCGATAGGGGGCGTGTTCTTCATAATACTCGATGTTGTGCTCCACATCGCGGCGCTCGCGTTTCAGGTAATCCCCGATCGCCTTGCGCAAGCCGGGATGGCGGATGTAGTGCGCCGAGTGCATCGGCACCGGCATGTAGCCGCGCGCCAGCTTGTGCTCGCCTTGCGCGCCGGCCTCAACCACCTTCAATTTCTTCTCGATCGCGAAATCGATCGCCTGATGATAGCAGACCTCGAAATGCAGGAACGGATGGTTCTCGACGCAACCCCAGTTGCGGCCGTAAAGCGCATCCGAGCCGATGAAGTTGATTGCGCCCGCGACGTAGCGGCCGCTGCGTTTCGCCATAACGAGCAGGATGTCGTCTGGCATGCGTTCGCCGATCAGCGAGAAGAATTTTCGATTGAGGTAAGGCCGACCCCATTTGCGGCCGCCGGTGTCCATGTAGAAGGTGAAGAAATCGTCCCAGGCTTTTTCGGTAAGATCCTTGCCGGTCAGCCAGTCGATCGTGATGCCGTTGCCAAGCGCCTCGCGCCGCTCCTTCTTCAACGCCTTGCGCTTGCGTGAAGCCAGCGAGGCGAGGAAGTCATCATAGGATCCGTAACTCTCATTGTGGAAATGGAACTGCTGGTCGGTGCGCCGCAGATAGCCTGCTTGCGTCATCGTCTCGACCTCGTCCACCGGCGCGAAGGTGACGTGTGCGGATGAGACCTCAAGCCGGTCGGTGACGGCCTTCAGACCCTCGGCAAGCGCTGCGCGAACAGGCGCAGGATCGATGCCTTCCACAGCGAGCAGGCGAGAGCCAGTGACCGGCGTGAACGGGACGCATGCCTGCAGTTTCGGATAATATCGGCCGCCGGCGCGCTCAAACGCATCGGCCCAGCCATGGTCGAAGACATATTCGCCCTGGCTGTGCGATTTGGCGTAACAGACGATAGCGCCAAGCAGTGTGCCATCGTGTGCTTCGAGGCGGACATGCTGGCCCTGCCAGCCGGTGCGCGGCGCCGCGCAGCCGGATTCTTCGAGCGACCGCAGGAAAGCGTAGGAGGTGAAGGGATTGTAGCCAGCTCCCTCACGTCGATGCGTGCCGGACAGATTGTTCCACTCATCCTCGGTGAAGGCGCCGATGCTCGAAGCGACGCGGATGGCGAACTGGCCCTCCGGCTCTTTTTGCTGCATCTTCGGATCGCTCACCATCGGGCTTATCTATGACCTCGCTGGCGATGCGCAAGCCGGGTCAGGCAACCGCAGCCGTATCGGGGTTGAAACCCTCGAACGTCATCTGGTCGGCGTGGGCGAATGTGTGCCTGACCATCGGCTCCTCGCGCACCGTCCAGGTGATCAGCTTCATGCCGAGCCTGTGGCGGATGAATTCGCTGAACGGGTTCGGCAGCTCGCTGGCGCTGTAGGAGACGAAGGAGAGGTCGTATCCCAACATGGAGAAATGCCGCTCCCAATCCTGCGGACGCGAACCCCAGGCGGTCAGTCCGGCGGGAATGCCAGGCGCGTGGATCGGGAACTGGCGGATCAGCCAGTGGTCGAAGGACATGATGGCCGCGTTGCCAGGGTATGTCTTGAGGAGTTCGGCGACCTTGGCGACGAGGCCGTCATCATAACCCGGAATGCCTTTCAGCTCGATGACGAGCGGCACGCGGCCGGCGACAAGATCGAGCAGTTCGACAAGCCGCGGCGCGTAATCTTTCGTGCCGCCGATACGGAGGGCGGCCATTTCGATCGCGCTCTTCTGCCAAATATAGCCGTCGATGCCGCAGAGGCGTCTCAGCTCATTGTCGTGAAAGACGACGACCTCGCCATCGTTCGACAGGTGTACGTCGCATTCGATTGCGAAGCCTTTGTCGGCGGCGGCGGCGAAAGCCGAAAGCGTGTTCTCCCAGCGCGTCTTGTTCATGTCGTGGTAGCCGCGATGCGCGATGGGACGCTCGATGAGCCAGGACAGGTCGGACATGGAAATTACTCGACCTCGATGATCGCTTCGATTTCGACCGGCGCGTTGAGCGGCAGCGAGGCGGTGCCCACAGCCGCGCGGGCATGCTTGCCCCTGTCGCCGAGCACATCGGCCAGGAAGTCGGACGCGCCGTTGGCGACGAGATGCTGCTCCGTGAAATTCGGCGCGGAGGCGACGAAAACCGTGATCTTCACGATGCGCTTGATCTTCTCCAAATCGCCGAGCGCGGCTTTTGCCTGCGCCAGGATGTTGATCGCGCAGGCCAGGGCAGCCTCCTTGCCCCTTTCGGTGTCGAGATCGACACCGAGCAACCCTTCGGCGACGAGCTTGCCGCCAACGAGGGGAAGCTGGCCGGCGGTGAACAGCAGTTTTCCGCTTTGAGCATAGGGAACATAGTTGGCGGCGGGAGCGGCCGCAGCCGGCAAGGTCACACCGAGTTCGGCAAGGCGGGTTTCGATCGGTCCGCTCATAAGCAAGTCCTTGTTGAGGAGTTTATGGAAACTGTGGTGCTGGTTTCGGTAAAGGTGCTATTTTTGCCTCGCTTCCGCCACGAGTTTTTTTATGGTGGGCCTGGAATTGCGGGACAATCCGCTGACTGGAGTACTGAATGCGCGCATCGCGCCTTTTTCTGGCAAGTCTTGCCGCCTCGACTGTTCTTGCCGCGCCGGCGCAGGCCGCTCGGGTGCTGGCGCCGCACCGGGCCGTCTATGACCTGTCGCTCAAGGATGCGAGCGACCGCTCCGGCATCACCGGCCTGTCAGGCCGCATGGTATACGAGTTCAACGGCTCGGCCTGCGAAGGCTATACGGTGACATTCCGCTTCGTCTCGCGCATCCAGACGCAGGACGCGTCGCGGATGAGCGACCAGCAGACGACCACCTTCGAGGAAGGCGACGGCAAGCTCTTCAGCTTCGTCACCAAGTCCTACATGGACCAGGAGCTCGAAAAGGAGGTGCGTGGCACCGCGACGCGCGACGACAAGGGTCTCAACGTCGAATTGACGAGGCCCGACATCGAGGAGATCGAGCTGCAGTCGACCCAGTTTCCGACCCAGCATCTGATGCAGCTCATCGACAAGGCGAATGCCGGCGAGACGTTTTACGAGACGACGCTGTTCGACGGCTCGGAAGATGCGAACGAAGTGATGACAACGACAATCGTCGTCGGCAAACCCGTGGCGCCGGCAGGAAACGATCCTGAACTGCCGAAGCTGCAGAGCCTGTCGAAAGACCGCTTCTGGCCGGTGGACATCGCCTATTTCGGAAAGCCGGACGATGAGACGGAGCCTGGCGAGGAGCTGCCGCAATACCGCATCAGCTTCAAGCTGCACGAGAACGGGCTGACCCGCGACCTGGTCATGGACTATGGTGATTTTTCCATGACTGGAAAGCTGGTGGATCTGTCGCTGTTCGAGCCCGCAAAACCCTGCAGCAACTAAAGCGCGCGCCGTGGCAGTTTATGTCGACGATGCGATCTGGCGCTTTGCGGGCCGGCGCTGGTGTCATCTTATGGCCGACGATGAGGCGGAACTGCACCGCTTCGCGCATCGCCTTGGGCTCAAGCGCGCTTCCTATCAGGGACCGCCGAAAACATCGGCGCCGCACTACGACATTACCGGCTTCGAGCGGGACCGCGCGGTGCGGCTCGGCGCGGTCGAATGCAGCCGCGACGAGATCGTCTTGATCTTCAAGCGCCAGAAGGTCGGCCGCGTGGCGTTGATGGCGGCCAGAGCCGCATAGTCCGATTTTCCGTTTAGTCAGTGGATCAGTCGCTGGCGACTTTCGCAGCGGATTGCGCGCCACTCGCTGGAGCTTTCTCCCGTCGAGCCAGCGCGTTGATCCAGTTCTGGGCCGGCACCTCCACAAATCGATACGAAAGGTGCGAGACCGCCACCACGATCACCAGGTAGGAAATGGTGGCGACTGCCCCGATCTCCAGCCAACCGTTCTCCTCGGCGCGATAGAAGAAGAGCTGGACGACCGTGTGCCAGAGATAGATCGAGTAGCTGATGACGCCGAGATGCAGGATTGGCCGCCAGGCCAGCAGCCGCACGATCAGCAGCCTCTCACCGAATGACAGCATCAGAACGATCAGTGCGGAAAACGCGAGCATCAGAACGAGATCCATCGATGTCCGACCGATAAAAACCGGCAGGCACAGGCAGAGGAGCACGAGCATGGCCTCGATCGTGCGCAGCGCCGCGGTCGAAAGCTCGAGCGGAGCCTGGCGCGCATGGAGCAGCTTGAACAGACCGACGCCCATGAGCAGGCCGCACAGCGGCCGGATCGCAGCCCCGCGCAAGATCCCTGCCACATCCCCGGACACCGTCGACAGGCTGCCTTTGTCGAGGACGATAATTGCGTAGAGCACGGTCGCGATGGCGAGGGCCGGCCAGGCTGCGCTTTCGCGTCTGTCGGCCCAGGGCAGAGCGAGGAACACGCACAGGCTCAACCAGAGTTCGCCGGAGACGGACCACCCGGGGATATTCCAGTAAAAGCCCGGGAGCAGGATTTGGAGTGCGCCGAGATAGATCAGCAGTCCCTGCCAGGAATAAGTCGCTTCGGTCCAGTCGGGATAGTCCGCGTCCATTCCATATCCCGCGAGGACCAGCGGAACGAGCACGACACCGGTCAAGACGTAGACGGGCATGAGTCGAGCAACACGGCGCCAAAAGAATGCGGACAGGGTAAGGCGATCAAACTTTGGCGCGTAGGCGTGGCAGAGGATGAAACCCGACATGACGAAAAACATGTCGACTGCGATATAAGCGCCAGGAATTACGGTGTGCTCCGTCAGGTGATAGACGGCGACCGAGAGCGCCAGCACGCCTCGCAGTCCATCCAGTGCGGCGATCCTCACCATACTGTCCGTGCCCATTTGGCGGATTGGATAGCAGGATCGAGGTTTAGAAGCCGTTTAGGACTGCCTTGGCCGCCGCCCGGGAGGCCGACGGGCGCGCCTTGCTTTTGCAGCGCAACATGGCTATATCGCGCCTCATTCCACACACGGACTTGGTTTCCGCGCGGGAGAAATCCGCAGGCGACCGCCGGTGGTGTTTCAAGGAAAGCCCTGAAAAGTCACGACTTTTCGGATCAGCATTCCGAAGAACGCCGTTGTCCGTGGAGGCAAACCGGAAAGGAAAGAGAATGGCACTGCCTGATTTCAGCATGCGCCAGCTATTGGAAGCTGGCGTTCACTTCGGCCACCAGACCCACCGCTGGAACCCGAAAATGGCGCCTTATATCTACGGCGCCCGCAATAACATCCACATCATCGACCTGTCGCAGTCGGTTCCGCTGCTGCATGCGGCCCTGAAGCAGGTGTCGGACACCGTCGCCAAGGGCGGCCGCGTGCTCTTCGTCGGCACCAAGCGGCAGGCCTCCGACATCATCGCGGACGCGGCGCAGCGCTCGGCGCAGTACTACGTCAACTCGCGCTGGCTGGGCGGCATGCTCACCAACTGGAAGACGATCTCGAACTCGATCTCGCGCTTGCGCAAGCTCGACGAGACGCTTTCGGGCGAGGGCCAGGGCCTGACCAAGAAGGAACTGCTCAACCTGCAGCGCGAACGCGAGAAGCTGAACAAGGCTCTCGGCGGCATCAAGGACATGGGCTCGACGCCGGACCTGATGTTCGTTGTCGACACCAACAAGGAAGCGATCGCCATCCAGGAAGCGAAGCGCCTCAACATCCCGGTCGTGGCGATCATCGATTCCAACTGCGATCCGGACCTGATCGACTTCCCGATCCCGGGCAATGACGATGCGCAGCGCGCGATCTCGCTCTACTGCGACCTGATCGCCAAGGCGGCGATCGACGGCATCGCCCGCCAGCAGGGCGCGCTCGGCGTCGATGCCGGCGCTTCGGTCGAGGCTCCGGTCGAGCCGACACTGGATGCAACGCCGGAAGCGGAAGCCAAGGGCGCCTGATTTCCTTCGGAGCCGGCGTTCAGCCGGCTTCACACCACGTACATTCGGCGGCTTTAGAGAGCGCCGGGCGAGGGGCGCATCATCGGCGATGATGCGCCGACGCCATTTGAGGACGAAAGAGGCATAAGATGAGCACGATCACCGCACAGATGGTGAAAGAACTCCGCGAGCTGACCGGCGCGGGCATGATGGATTGCAAGGCCGCACTCGCCGAGACCAATGGCGACATGGAGGCTGCTGTCGACTGGCTGCGCGCGAAGGGTATCTCGAAGGCCGACAAGAAGGCTGGCCGAACCGCTGCTGAAGGCCTGATCGGCATCGACGGTGGTGTTCGTGAGGCTGCTGTAGTGGAGGTGAATTCCGAAACGGACTTCGTGGCGCGCAACGACGCGTTCCAGCAGATCGTGCGCAACGTGTCGAAGACGGCACTCGCCTACGGTGAGACCGAGGCTGTCGCCCACGCCAAGTACCCCGGATCCGACAAGACCGTCGCCGAGGTGATCAAGGACGCGGTCGGTACGATCGGCGAGAACATGTCGTTCCGCCGCTCGACCAAGCTGTCGGTCAGCCAGGGCGCGGTTGCGACCTACATCCACAACGCGGTTGCCGACAATCTCGGCAAGCTCGGCGTGCTGGTGGCGATCGAGACGACCGGCAATGCGGAAGCCGCCAAGGCGTTCGCACGCCAGGTGGCGATGCATGTCGCGGCGACCAACCCGCTGGCGCTGACGGCCGAAGAGGTCGATCCGAAGGCGGTCGAGCGCGAGAAGGCGATCTTCTCGGAACAGGCGCGCGCGTCGGGCAAGTCGGAGAACATTATCGAGAAGATGGTCGAAGGACGCCTGCGCAAGTTTTATGAGGAAGTCGTGCTCCTGAAGCAGGCCTTCGTCATGAACCCGGACACGACCGTCGAGAAGGCGCTGAAGGATGCCGAGAAGGACATCGGCGCGCCGGCCAAGATCACCAAGTTCGTGCGCTATGCGCTGGGCGAGGGGATCGAGAAGGAAACGACCGACTTCGCCGCGGAAGTGGCCGCGGCCGTCAAGAAGTAAGAAACCGGCGGGCCAGCGTTCGCTGGTTCGAAAGATTGGAGAGGGCTGCAGCATGCGCTGCGGCCCTTCTTCGTGTCAGACAGACCCATGCTGCTGGAGGCAAACGTGCCGTCGACCGAATTGCTGATTGCCTTCTTTGTCACGACCGCAGTGTTTGCCTACATCCCCGGTCCGGCGATGCTCTATGCTGCGGCCCAGACGATGGCGCGCGGCCGCTTCGCCGGCATGATGGCGACGCTCGGCATTCATCTGGGGTGCTATGTGCACGTCTTCGCGGCGGCGGCCGGCTTGTCCGTGCTGTTTCACGCCGTGCCGACCCTCTACCTCGCGGTCAAGCTCGCAGGCGCGGCTTACCTCGTATGGCTCGGCGTCTCGCTTCTCTGGTCGAAGCCGGAGCATGGGCCGGCCGCGGAAGGCATGAAGATGAAGTCCGGCGGCAAGGCGTTCTTCGAAAGCGTGACTGTCGAAGTCCTCAATCCAAAGACTGCGATCTTCTTCCTCGCCTTCCTGCCGCAGTTCATCGATCCGACCGCGATGTTTCCGGTGTGGTTGCAGTTCGTCATTCTCGGCACCATCGTGAACCTGATGTTCTCGTCGGCCGATTTGGTGTGCGTCTTTCTGGCCGGCGCCGTGATGAACCGACTGCGCAATTCCGGCCGAGCCCAGCGCATCGCGCAGCGTGCGGGCGGCACCCTGCTGGTCGGCCTCGGCGCGCATCTCGCACTGCAGCAGCGATAATTGCAGGCTCAAACCGCTGGATCACGGTTTTCCCGAACTAATTCAACCGCATGAGCGGCGTCGCGTGACATCGCGATGACCTTCGTGTATCGCACTGCCAACTCACAACCAGTACGAGGACAAGATGCCGGGCAAACCCATCTATCGCCGTGTCCTGCTCAAGGCATCCGGCGAGGCGCTGATGGGCGCGCAAGGGTTTGGCATTGACGTTTCCGTGGTGGACCAGATCGCGGCCGATATAGCCGAGGCGCGCGAACTCGGCGTCGAGGTCGGCGTGGTGATCGGCGGCGGCAATATTTTCCGCGGCGTGGCCGTGGCCTCCAAGGGCGGCGAACGCGTGACCGGCGACCATATGGGCATGCTCGGCACCGTGATCAATTCGCTGGCGCTGAGAACCTCGCTGGTCAAACAGGGCGTCGATGCGGTTGTGCTCTCGGCAATCGCCATGCCCGAACTGTGCGAAAGCTTCTCCCAGCGCCAGGCGACCGCCTATATGAACGAAGGCAAGGTGGTGATCTTCGCCGGCGGCACCGGCAACCCGTTCTTCACCACGGATTCGGCCGCGGCGCTGCGCGCCGCCGAGATCGGCGCCGAAGCGCTGTTCAAGGGAACGCAGGTGGATGGCGTCTATTCGGCCGATCCCAAACGCGATCCGAACGCCAAACGCTACGACCGCATCAGCCACCAGGAGGTGCTGAGCAAAGGGCTGGCGATCATGGATACGGCCGCAATTGCCCTTGCGCGCGAAAACAACATCCCGATAATCGTTTACTCGATCCACGAAAAGGGCGGCTTTGGCGCGATTCTAAAGGGCAACGGCCACTATACGATCGTGACAGACAAGTGAGCAGCGAGCGACCGCGAAGAGTTGCAAGGAGGTAATATGGCCGACGGAGTCGATTTCAAGGATCTGCATCGCCGCATGGATGGCGCGATCGCGGCCTTCAAGCATGACATTGCGTCGCTAAGGACGGGCCGCGCCTCGGGCAATTTGCTCGACGCCGTTCAGGTCGAGGCCTATGGCTCCAAAATGCCGATCAACCAGGTCGGCAACGTGACCGTGCCGGAGCCGCGCATGATCTCGGTGAACGTCTGGGACAAGGCGCTGGTCAGCCATGTCGACCGGGCGATCCGCGAGGCCAATCTAGGCTTCAACCCGATCGTTGACGGCACCACGCTGCGCATCCCGCTGCCGGAACTGACCGAACAGCGTCGCAAGGAACTGGCGAAGCTCGCCCATGGCTATGCGGAAAACGCACGCGTGGCGGCGCGTCATGTACGCCGCGACGGCATGGACACGCTGAAGAAATCGGAAAAAGACCACGTCATCTCGCAGGACGACCATCGGGTGCAGTCCGAGCGCGTGCAGAAGATGACGGACGAAACGATCTCGACGATCGACAACATGCTTGCCGAAAAAGAAGCCGAGATCATGCAGGTTTAACGTCCGCCGCGAGGCGGGCTGAAGGCGGCGAAGACAAATGTCCATACCGGCGCATGTCGCGATCATCATGGACGGCAACGGCCGCTGGGCGAAGGCGCGCGCCTTGCCGCGCGTCGCGGGTCATCGTGCCGGGGTCGAAGCGCTTCGCAAGACCGTGCGCAATGCCGGCGACATGGGGATCGGCTGGCTGACCGTTTACGCCTTCTCGTCGGAGAACTGGTCGCGGCCGAAGTCGGAAGTCAGCGATCTCATGGGCTTGCTGAAAATCTTCATCCGGCGCGATCTGGCCGAGCTTCACCAGAATGGCGTGCGCGTGCGCATCATCGGCGAGCGCGACGGGCTCGAAAGCGATATCCGCACACTGCTTGAAGAGGCGGAAGCGCTTACCCATCAGAACCGCAAGATGAACCTGGTCATCGCCTTCAACTATGGCGGCCGGGACGAAATCGCGCGCGCGGCGCGGCGCGTCAGCGAAGCGGTCGCAGCGGGCACGCTGGAAGCAAGCGAGATCAACGCCGAGACATTCGGCACGTTTCTCGACACGGCTGGTTTCCCTGACCCCGATCTGGTGATCCGCACCAGCGGCGAGATGCGGCTGTCAAACTTCCTGCCCTGGCAGACGGCCTACAGCGAATTCGTGTTCCTGCCCTGCTTCTGGCCCGATTTCGGCAGGGCCGACCTCGAGGAAGCCGTTCGCGCATACGCTGCGCGGGAGAGGCGATATGGCGGCGTCGCGGCGCGCGACGTGGCGCTTTGAGCGACAACACACAAACTCCCGACTCCGCGAGTGGCGGCGAGCCGCCGGCCGGCGGCGGGCTGAGCAACCTGCAATTGCGGGTGATATCGGCGGTCGTCATGGTCGTGGCGGTGCTATTCCTTACCTGGCTCGGCGGGACCTGGTTCCGCATTTTCACCGCCTTGCTCGGCGTTGCGATCTTTTACGAGTGGATGTCGATGGCGAAGGCGCTCGACCGGCCGGCCGGGCCGTCGGTCGTGCTGCTCGTCGTGGCGCTGGCGATCATGGTCGCGGGCGGGCCGGCATGGATCGTCCTTCTCTTCCTCGCCGTCGCGCCGATCGTGGTTCTGCTGTCGCAGGGGCTGGCGCCAGCCGGACCGTGGCCGGCATCAGGGATCACATATGCGGGCCTCGCGGCGCTCAGCCTCGCATTCCTGCGCGGCGACGATCAGGCCGGACTGATCGCGCTGCTGTTCCTGTTCGCAACGGTATGGGTGACCGACATTCTCGCCTATTTTGTCGGCCGCGCGGTCGGCGGACCGAAACTCGCGCCATCGACCTCACCGGGAAAGACCTGGAGCGGGGCGATCGGTGGCGCCGTGGCGGGCACCATCGCCGGGTTGATCATCGCGTGGATCGCAGGGGGCGCACTTGTGCCTCTCGGGGTGATTGCCTTGATCCTTTCCGTGGTCGCGCAGTTCGGCGATCTGTTTGAATCGTGGGTGAAGCGCCGGCATGGCGTGAAAGATTCGAGCAATGTCATTCCCGGTCACGGCGGCGTAATGGATCGTGTGGACGGGCTGGTCGCGGCAGCGCTTGCGCTTTATGCGATCGGCGCGCTTGCCGGCGACCCCAACAGTCCAGCGCGCACACTTTTTCCAGGCTGATGCGAGGCTTGCGCCAAATCCCCGCAGCGCGGTGCGGGCCGTAGAAACGTCACGGATTCGCCGGTATTGAGGTCAGACTCGCGGGACGTAATCCCCGCCGATTTGAGGAATTTGCTTGAGCGATCTCGTCACATCGATTTTCAGCACGGACGGATTGCTGCTCGGCACACTCGTCCCGTTCCTCTTTGTGCTTACCGTGGTCGTCTTCGTACACGAGATGGGCCACTACCTCGTCGGCCGCTGGTGCGGCATTGGCGTCACGACATTCTCGATCGGTTTCGGGCCTGAACTGGCCGGCTTCAACGACCGACGCGGCACGCGCTGGAAGCTCTGCGCGATTCCGCTCGGCGGCTACGTGAAATTCGTCGGCGACATGAACGCGACCAGCACGCCCGACGCCGAGGAAATGGGTAAGCTGACGCCCGCCGAGCGGAAGGTCGCTTTCCACACGCAGCCCGTCTGGAAGCGCGCGCTCACGGTCTTTGCAGGCCCGGCTTTCAATTTCGTCCTGGCGATCGCGGTGTTTGCCGTGATGTTTTCGATCTACGGGCGCTATGTTTCCGAGCCAATGGTCGCGGAAGTGCGGGCCGGGAGCCCTGCCGAAGCCGCGGGATTCCTGCCTGGCGACCGGTTCGTCAGCGTCGACGGGAATCGCGTCGAGACGTTCGCCGACGTGCAGCGCTATGTTTCAGGCCGAGCCGGCGACGAAATCGTTTTCGTCATGCTGCGCAATGGCCAGGAAATCGAGCTCAAGGCGACGCCGGAGATCAGCGAGCAGACCGACGCGCTGGGCAATGTCATCAAGGTCGGCATTATCGGCGTCGTCAACAATGAAGAGCTCGGCCAGCCGCGGCTGATCGAATACAGCCCGCCAGGGGCTTTGGTCGAAGCCGTGAAGGAAACCGGTCACATCATCGTCCGGACGGGTCAGTTCCTGAAACGTTTCGCTGTCGGACGCGAGGACAAATGCCAGCTCGGCGGGCCTGTGAAGATCGCCGACATGGCGGGCAGGGCGGCCGCTTTGGGCTTCGAATGGCTGGTGCAGTTGGTGGCGCTCCTGTCGGTCGGCATCGGCATATTGAATTTGCTGCCGATTCCGCCTTTGGACGGGGGACATCTGATGTTTTACGGCATCGAATCGGTTATCCGCCGTCCGGTGTCGGAACGGACGATGGAAGCCTTCTATCGGGTGGGCTTTTTCGCCGTGCTGGCCTTCATGGGGTTCGTTTTCTGGAACGACCTCTTTGGCTGTTGAAATCATTAAGAAAATTGGGGTTTGGCCTGTGCCAAATTGAGAGAGAATTTACCATGCCCGGGGATAGGCGTGACGCTTATGCAACGCCTGTTTCGGAAGTAAATGCAAATTAACCGCGAGCCTTGCGTGTAGGGAAAATCCGGTTAATACCGTTGGCAGAATACCCGAGAAGTCCGGTTTTCTCGCCGTGGGGACATCGAGAAAAGGTAACAAAAGCCGCATGAAGCCTGCATTAAAAGTTCTGAGCGCCGTCTGGGCGGTGGCTCTGTCCGTCGGTCTGGCTTTGCCGGCGGCCGCCGTTATTCAGTTCGCAACGGTCCAGTCGGCGCAAGCCGCGGTTGTTTCGAGCATCGATGTGCAGGGCAACCAGCGCGTCGATGACGAGACGATCATCAACTATGTCGGCATCCGTCCGGGCGTTTCGTTCGATGGCGGCGACATCGACGAGGGCGTGAAGAAACTCTTCGCAACCGGCCTGTTCGGCGACGTGCAGATCAACCAGCGCGGCTCGACACTGGTGATCGTGGTGTCCGAGTACATGGTCGTGAACCAGGTGCTCTTCCAGGGCAACAAGAAGATCAAGGATGCCCAGCTCGCGTCGCAGGTGCAGACCCAGCCGCGCGGCTCCTTCTCGCAGGCGACGGTTGACGCGGACATCGAGACGATCAAGCAGGCCTATTCCAAGATCGGCCGTGACGATGCGGTGGTGACGTCGCAGGTGATCGAACTCGGCGAGAATCGCGTCAACGTCGTCTTTGAAATTAATGAAGGCGACCGCACGAAGATCGCCGCGATCAACTTCATCGGCAATAATGCCTTCAGCGACCGCCGCCTCTCGGACGTCATCTCGACCAAGCGCTCGACGATTCTTTCGGTGCTGCTGCGCGACGACATCTATGACGAAGACCGGCTGCGCGCTGACGAGGAGGCGCTGCGCCGCTTC
>Ga0335075_10004844_pt1 | contig 20979 bp, 19 predicted proteins | sample Lox_Sample_24_FD_206723 | JGI IMG/M metagenome (GOLD analysis project Ga0335075, IMG submission 206723) | Soil microbial communities from Loxahatchee National Wildlife Refuge, Florida, United States - Lox_Sample_2.4 | ecosystem: Environmental > Terrestrial > Soil > Wetlands | place: USA...
TAACCGACCTCTAACCCCCGCCCCCCCCCACCCCCTTGATCGACTAGAACGGACGATTCTCAGGGGATATCCCTGAGAATCGTCCGTTCTAACGGATCATGCAGGTTGGGCCGCAGCGAGACGGCGGGCCGGGCCAGCCGCGCTGACTGAGCGCGCCGGCCACGACTGCCGCAACCGCGCACGGCCGCTGAGTGACGTCTGCCCAGCTAAAGCGCAGCGTCACGATGCCCGAAACGGCACCAGCGTTGTCCTTGCGGATGTCCTGCCACCGATCTTCGACCAGGTGATAGGCGTTGCCGTCGAGCTCTACCCCTACGCCGAACGACTCGTACAAGTTGTCCGGATAACGCGACCGCGTCCCCTGAACCATCCTGCGCTGCCGTTTCGCCTTCGGCAGTCCGTGTGGTCGCTCCACGTCACGGACATAGCGGTTCTCCAGGTTCGAGTGCACGCCGTCGGCGATGACCGGCAGCGCGGCGAGGATTTCCTCGCGCCAACGCTGCCGGGCGCGCTCGGTCACGGCCTGGCGGATCTGCTGCGGGGTCACGAGCCGGCGGCCGCACCCGCGGCTTAGCCAGGAGAACGCATCGTCGAAACTCGTGCTCACCTGGACCAGGTCAAGAATCGTTTCCTCGATCCTCGTGCGTGGCGGCGTTCGGGCTGGGTGCCGGACGGCCGCTAGCCGTTCGGAACGGTGAACAACGATGCGGGGCGTCACAACGCGCGAGCCTTCGCTGTCGATGCGTACGCGTTTGCCGGATTGCACCATGACGTGGGTGACTCGGCCGGGGCGGTCGGTCAGGCCGTCGAGCTCGGCGGCGCTGTGATGGCTGAGCACGGCCCCGGGCCCGGCGCGCAGCAGGCCGGCCCACAGCAGCGAATCCCGCGGCGGGATCCCGGTGAACGCCGCGTAGACGCCGAAGTAGAGCGGCTGCCAGCGGCCCCATCGCACCTGCCCGTCGATGAACCCGGCGCTGAGGCCGACCGTCGGCGCCTGCCAGCGGGCGATAACCCCGCGCTGGCGTTTGAGCAGCCGGGCGCTTTCGCCCGCAAGGTCCTCGGACATGCCGCCCAGGCTGAGCTACCGCGTGCATCCGGGGCAGCCCGCCGGTCGCGCCGGTGGACAGCCGTAGCCGCGACAGCCGGCATGTGGACGAATGTCGGGGGATTGTCGGCGGCCCGGGGTAGTGACCGGGACATGGCGCGGTGGCGGCCACGGCGCGCGCCCAGGGGCTAGGGCTGCTCGGTGCCGAGAATCGCGGCCAGGGTCCGGTCGGTGTCGGCCAGGTCGGGCAGCACGGCGTGCGCGCCGGACGCGGCGAGCTGCTCGGCGGTGAACTGCCCGGTGGCCACGCCGACCGCCCGGGCCCCGGTGGCCAGCGCGGCGCCGACGTCCAGCGGCGTGTCGCCGACCAGCACGGTGGCCGCGCCGTCGAAGTCGCAGCCGTAGGCGTGCGCCGCCCGGTCCCGGGCCAGGTGGACCAGCTCGGACCGGACCGCGTGCGCGTCGCCGTACGCGCCGACGGTCAGGTCCAGGTGCTCGGTCAGGCCCAGCGGGCCGAGCTTGACCTCGGCGAGGGGCCGGATGTTGCCGGTCAGCAGCGACTGAACAACGTCCAGCCGGGCCAGGGCGGACATCGCCTCGGCCGCCCCGGCCAGCACCCGGCTCCGCTGCGGCACCAGGGCGGCGAGGCCGGCGGCATGGGCCGCCATCAGGTCTTGGAACGGACCGATGGCCGCCTCGGGCTCGGGCACCCCGGCCAGGGTCAGCACCTCGAGCGCGATGGCCCGGTCGGTCCGGCCCGACATGGAGCCGGACTGCGGCATCGGCAGGCCGAACAACTCGCGGAGCGCGGTCTCGTAGAGCTGCCGGCCGATCCCGTCCGAGTCCACCAGCGTGTAGTCGACATCCCATAGCACCAGCAGCCGACCCACGCCGTGACGGTATCAGCACCGCCGCCGCCACCGCCGTCCAGGCACTAGGGTGGTTGGAACAGGCGGGGTCGCATTCAGATCGGCGGAGGGCAATCGTGGCTGGCCGGATCCGCGACGAGGACATCGCTCTGGTCCGCGAACGCTCCGCGGTAGACGAGGTCGTCGGGGAGTACCTGCAGCTTCGCAACGCCGGCGGGGGCTCGCTCAAGGGCCTGTGCCCGTTCCACGACGAAAAGACGCCGTCCTTCAGCGTCACCCCGGCCCGCGGCCTGTGGTACTGCTTCTCCTGCACCGAGGGCGGCGACGTCATCCGGTTCGTGCAGCGGATCGACAACCTCAGCTTCACCGAGGCGGTCGAGCGGCTCGCCGCCCGGGCCAGCATCGAGCTGAGGTATGAGCAGGGCGGGACCGTTCCCGGCCAGGAACACTCGCAGCGCCGCAGGCTGATCGAGGCGCACCGTGCCGCACAAGATTTTTTTTCTGAACGCATCGGCGCCCCCGATGCCGCTCCCGGCCGGGAATTCCTGGCCTCCCGCGGCTTCGAGCTGACCGATGCGGCAAAGTTCGGCGTCGGCTACGCGCCGGCCGAGTGGGAGGCACTGACCAGGCACCTGCGCGGGCGCGGGTTCACCGATGCCGAGCTGCTCCGGGGCGGTCTGGCCAGCCAGGGGCGGCGCGGGCCGGTGGACCGCTTCCGCGGCCGGCTGATCTGGCCGATCCGGGACCTGACCGGTGACGTGATCGCGTTCGGCGCCCGCAAGCTGAACCAGGGCGAGGACGGGCCCAAGTACCTGAACACGCCGGAGACCCCGCTGTTCAAGAAGAGCTCGGTGCTCTACGGCGCGGACCTGGCCAAGCGGGACATCGCGCAGCGCCGCCAGGCGGTCATCGTCGAGGGCTACACCGACGTCATGGCCTGTCACCTGTCCGGCATCACCACGGCCGTCGCGACCAGCGGGACATCGTTCGGCGAGGGGCACATCAAGATCCTGCGGCGGCTGCTACTCGACTCGGACAAGTTCCGCGGCGAGGTCATCTTCACCTTCGACGGCGACTCGGCCGGGCAGCGGGCCCTCGAGCGCGCGGACAAATTCGAGGCCGACTTCGTCACGCAGACGATGTTCGCCCTGCAGCCTGACGGCCTCGACCCGTGCGACCTGCGGCTCAAGCACGGCGATGCGGCCGTCCGGGATCTGATCGCCCAGCGTGTCCCGCTGTACGAGTTCGTCATCCGCGGCGAGATCGGCAAGCACAATCTGGATACCAACGAGGGGCGCCTCGCGGCGCTGGACGACGCCGCCGCGATCATCGGCCGGATCAAGGACTACGGCTTGCGCGACCGTTACGCGGTCAACCTCGACCGGTGGCTCGGCATGATGGACGAGGGCTTCGTGCTGGCCCGGGTCCGCGCGCACAGCGCGTCGCCGTCGGCCCGGATGCGCGGTCCCCGCGGCGGGCAGAACGGCGCTGGCGGCCGACCCGATCGGCCCGAACAGCCGGGCCGGGGTCCCCAGGATGCCCCGCAGGAAGGCGGCGCGCCGCAGTGGGCGCGCGACCCGTCCTACGACCTGAACGACCCGGTGGTCCAGGTGGAGCGCGAGGCGCTCAAACTCGCGCTGCAGCGGCCCGCGCTCTGCGGTCCAGCGTTCGACGCGCTGGGCGCGGGGTGCTTCACCGCCCCGGTCCACGCCGCGGTGTTCGGCCTGATCGCGGAGTGCGGCGGCACCGGACAGGCGGGCAGCGGCCGGGAATGGGCCGAAAGGCTGCGGGCCGGCGCGCCCGACGACCAGGCGCGGGGGTTCGTGACCCGGTTGGCCGTGGAGCCGCTGCAGGTGCCGCGCTTGGACGGCGAGGCGGATGCCCGGTATGCCGAGGCGGTCATGGCGCGCGTCGAGGAACTGTCGGTCAGCCGGGAGATCGCGCGGATCAAGTCGCGGCTGCAGCGGATGAACCCGGTCGACGAGCAATCCGCCTACAACCGGATGTTCGGCGACCTCGTGGCGCTTGAGCAGCGCAAAAAGACGCTGACGGATCGGTCGGGCGGCGCGCTGTAGCCGCAGTGTGCACAGATGATGCCGATCGCGTTACTAGCGCCAAGGTGACAATAATGAATCGGCGCAACTCCTGATTCCTGACGCACACTTGTCTGCATGAGCCTTACGGTTCTGCCCCCCGTTGACCAGGTAACTGATCTCGTTGCTCGGGCCAGGGAACGCGGAACCGTCGCCATGACGGACCTCACCGCCGCCTTTGACCGCTGCGAACTGCCCGCCGACGCGGTCGAGGGCGTGCTGCGGTTGCTGGCCGACGAGGGCGTCGAGATCGTCGAGGCGCCGCACGAGGATCCGGAAGAGCTGCGCACCGCCGCGACGGACGGAGCGCGGCGGGCCGTCACCGGTGACCTGGTCCGGATCTACCTCCGCGAGATCGGCCGCGTGCCGCTGCTGACGGCCCAGGACGAGGTGGACCTGGCCAAGGCGATCGAGGCCGGCCTGTTTGCCGAGGAGAAACTGCAGGGCAGCTGCCCGTCGCCCGATGGCCGCATCGCGGAATGCAACGGCGCCAAGCTGGCCGAGCTCGCCATGCTCGCCGCCGACGGGATGCGGGCCAAGCAGCGGCTGATCGAGGCCAACCTGCGGCTGGTGGTGTCGATCGCCAAGCGGTACATCGGGCGGGGCCTGGTCTTCCTGGACCTGATCCAGGAGGGGAACCTCGGCCTGATCCGCGCGGTGGAGAAATTCGACTACACCAAGGGCTACAAGTTCTCGACGTACGCCACCTGGTGGATCCGGCAGGCGATCACCCGGGCCATCGCCGACCAGGCCCGCACGATCCGGATCCCGGTGCACATGGTCGAGACGATCAACAAGATGGCGCGGATACAGCGCCAGTTGCACCAGGACCTCGGCCGCGAGGCCACCCCGGACGAGATCGCGGTGGAGATGGGACTGACGGCCGACCGGGTGGCCGAGATCCAGCGGATCGCCCAGGAGCCGGTCTCGCTGCAGTCACCAATCGGCGAAGAGGACTCGGACCTGGGTGACTTCATCGAGGACGCCGACGCGGTCGTGCCCATGGAGGCGGCGGCGTTCATCATGCTCCAGGATCAGCTGGAGCAGGTGCTCGACAACCTGACCATCCGCGAGCAGCGGATCATCCAGCTACGGTTCGGGCTGACCGACGGTCATCCCCGCACGCTGGAAGAGGTCGGCCGGGAGTTCGGCGTCACGCGCGAGCGCATCCGCCAGATCGAGTCCAAGACGCTGGCCAAGCTCCGGCATCCGAGCCGGGCCCAGATGCTCCGCGAGTACCTGGCCTGAGCCAGCTACTCGCGGGAATACAAGCGGTCGTCGGACCCTTGGGCGTTGCCCTGGCCATCCGGCGGGTTCCCGTTCGCGTGCCTGATTCCGGGAACAAAGCCCGCGACCTTGCTGCCCGATAGCCCGTCGCTGACCTTCTGCCGGGCCGTCTTGGCCAGCCCGGCGGCCTGGGCCTGGACCGCGCCCGCCGCCTGCTGCGCGGCCGGGTTGTCCGCTACCTGGCGGCCGAGCCGCACGATCTGCTCGTAGCGCTCACGTCCCGCCCGAGCGCCGAGGACGTAACCAGCCGCGAGGCCGGTGAGGAAGGTGATCCGATACTTGTGCATCTTGGCCCTCTCCCGAGGAGTCATCCCGCCTTCGCCGCGCGGCGCCGGCCCCCCGGCGTGCCGACGATCCGCGCTAGGCTGACTTCCCGGTGATGCCCAGCGCAAACGCGGGTTATGCGCCGCCGACCGTGGCGTGGCGGCGGGACCCGGGTGGCGACGCTCCGCCGGTACGCTACCCTTATGCCCGCGGCGCAGAAGCGGCCGGCCCGCCGGCCCGCTCCTGGCGGCCACACTATCCCGCGTAGCTCAATCGGCAGAGCGTCCGGCTGTTAACCGGTAGGTTATAGGTTCGAGTCCTATCGCGGGAGCCAGCAGGAACTGTTCGCGTCAGACCTCCTGCCTGCGGAAACGCAGGAAGCGAGGAAGCCGGCATGACGCAGGCCCCATCCGCGATCTTCAAGATCCCCACAGATTCCCCACAACCGAGCCGCGGCAAGCCCGCCCGGCCCGCCCCGCAGGCAAAGGCCGGGCTTCCGGCACCCGGACGGGTCCTGGGGAAGGGGACCGGCCGCGCGGCTACCCGCGGCGACGGCGAGGTAGTCGAGCTCGAGCACGGCATCACTGTGTACCCGGCCCGCGAGGAACCTAGCCGGTGGCGGGCGGTGTGGTACGAGGACGGCCAGCGGCAGCAGTGCGAGGCCGCCAGCGAGCCGAAGCTGGCGGCAAAGCTGGAGAAGGTGGCGGAGCGGTTGGCGGCGGATGCGCCGAATATGAGGCGTCCGGGCGCGGACCTGATCGGGCACTACCTTGACCCGGACCGGCTGCCGGTCAGGACATCAGGGCGAGCCATATGCAGGCGATCGTGAACGCCGCGCCGACGGCCGGGGAGGGTGCCCGGATCCGCGGGATGATCTCCGCGCTAGTCAGCGCCGGGCTGGACGGCGGGTACCTGGCCAACCCGCGGCTGGTCAAGGTTCACTGGCAAGCCTGCGGCCGTCCCCTGCCCCCGCCCAAGGTCAGCACCGCCGGGGAATCGGGGCTGTGGGTCGACCCGTCCGAGATCCCCGCCGACACCGACATCACCAGGCTCGCCGCCGCGCTGGCCGCCGGGCGGCACGGCCAGCGGGACGAGCTCATGGCCAACACCGCCGCCTACACCGGGCTGCGCTGGGCGAACTCACCGCCCTCACCACCACCCAGGTCGACCAGGACGCCCGGGTGATCACCGTCGATCGCAAGGTCGTCGAGGTCGCCGGGCACCTGTACGTGGAGGCACCCAAGAACCGCAAGCACCGCCGCACCATCTACCCCCGGCGCACCCCCGCCGGCTACCTCCTCGCCGAACAGCTCGCCGCCCGCACCCAGGCCGCCCTCGCCGAACAGGCCGCCGGGACCAACCCCCTGGGCCTGATGTTCCCCTCGCCACGGGGCAGGCACTGGCGCTCCTCCAACTTCAACCGCAACGTCCTGCACCGCGCCTACCTGGCCGCCGGGTGGCGAGACGGCCACGGCGCCGGCCGCTGGACCTGGCACAGCCTGCGGCACGTGTTCTGCACCACCGCGCTGTTCGCCTGGAAACTCGACCCCACCGACGTCTCCCGCATGGCCGGCCACGCCAACGTCCGCATCACCCTCGACATGTACATCGGCACCACCGCCGGCACCCTCGACCGCGCCCGCACCGCCACCGAATAACCACACCCGACCGCCTACTGTTGAGCGGCGCTGAGGATTCCGATGAAAGCAGCGGTCTGGCGGCATTTGGGTTAGTCTCGGGCGAGGCCATAGGGCAGGCGCTCCTCGGCGGCCGCGATTTCCAGCAGCCGGTTGTACTTGGCGACACGCTCGCCACGGGCAGGTGCACCGGTTTTGAGCTCCCCGCAGCCAGTGCCCGTGGCCAGGTCGGCGATGAAGGTGTCAGTGGTCTCTCCAGACCGGTGCGACACAAACTGGGCGTACCCGCCACGCCTGCAGACCGCCATGGCCTCCAGGGTCTCCGTGACCGTTCCGATCTGGTTGACTTTGATCAGCGCCGCGTTGCCCACTCCGCGACTTATCGCTTCCTCGATGATCGCCGGGTTGGTTACGAAAATGTCGTCGCCCACAAGCTGGACCTTTTTCCCGAGCCGTGCGGTTAGCGCCTCCCAGCCGTCCCAGTCGTCTTCAGCCAGGCCATCCTCGATCAGCCACACCGGAAACCGCTGCGTCATCTCCGCATAACGCTCGATCATGTCGGCGGAAGTGAGCTTCTGTCCCCCGACGGTGTAGTAACCGTCGCCACCGCGGAACTCGCTTGAGGCGGGGTCCAACGCAATCGCCACCCCGCCCGGCCCGGCAATGTAGCCGGCCTCATCGATCGCGACGCAGAGAAGGTCCAGCACCGCTTCGGGCTCAGAAAGCTGGGGAGCGAACCCTCCCTCGTCGCCCAGGCCGGTCCCATGGTGTTGTGCGGCCAGCAAACCGCGCAACGCCGCGTATACCTCCGCACCTGCCCGAACGGCAGCGGGGAGCGAACTCGCGCCCAGCGGGGCGATCATGAACTCCTGGAAGTCGAGCGGATTGCGGGCGTGCGCACCGCCATTGATCACGTTGAAGTGCGGGACTGGCAAGCGTGGCTTCACTCCAGGCGGAGTTAGCCATTGCCACAGCTCACGCCCCTCCGCCGAGGAGAGCGCACGGGCACAGGCCATAGAGACACCCACGATCGCGTTCGCGCCGAGCCGGGCCTTGCCGGGCGTGCCGTCCAGTTCGATTAGCGCGGCATCGATCTCGGCCAGGTCATGCCAGGCGCGGGAGCAGAGCAGATCGGCAATCTCGCCGCAAACGGCGCCGACGGCGCCGAGTACACCTAGCCCGCGGTAGCGGCTCCGGTCGCCGTCTCTCCGCTCGGTTGCCTCCTTGCTGCCGGTGGACGCGCCCGACGGGACGCCAGCCACACCCCTGGCGCCCCGGGCAAGCGTCACCGCTACTTGGAGGGTCGGACGGCCGCGCGAATCGAGAATCTCCAGGGCATCGACCCGGGAGACGTGAACGGTTCCTGCGGCAGCCGATGACGCGGGGGTCACGGTCTCGCTCGTTCGCGGCTGTATCGAGTGTCACCTTTGCTGACCGGCCTCCCATGCGCCGCCGGGTGTGAACCTGGTGCGGAAGCCGCCTTGACGCACGGTGCGGCGAACAAGGAGGGGCATCCTCTGTGGCTGTTGCCGCGACTGAACACCATCGCGGTTACCACCAGCGCGACCATCAGCAGTACGTACATCAGAGCGGCGGAGTGCTGAAAGCCCGGGCGCCGGAGCATGAATCGGCAATGCGGACGGGATCTGCCTGAGCGCCATCGCCGGGCGGGCAGGCGACGATGAGCGCGCCGCGGGTTTGCGGATCGATTCTCGGGCAGCGGCATTTTCTCGCCCGATGCAAGCCTGGTGAAGATGGCCAGCAGCCCGGCCAGATGAGGATCCGATCCGACCAGCCCTTCTTCAATCGAGTCGAGAACCTGCCGTTCCCTCCTCCCGAGCGTCATCGCCGATCGTCCGCGTTGACGTTGCCGGTGATGTGCGGATCGGGTGTCAGCGGCGAATAGTCGAGGCGCCCCCTCAGGGTCTGGCGGCAGCGGCGATGGATTCTGATCTTGCCCCACGGTCTTCTCCTCTCTACCGATCAGCGCGACAACCAAGTCGCGCCACTTGCGCTGGGACCGGTAGAGGCCATCAGCCCGGATACGCGATCCGGGCGGTAGGCGAGCCTCATCGCGCATGGCCATGGGAGCGCGCCGATGAGACTGGCTTGCCATCGCCGCCTTCTGGAACGCAGGGCAGCGACGCTCTCGCTCTCCCGCGCCGGGAGCGGCGCTGTCAGGAAGGTCCCGGAGCCTGCGCATGCCCTCGAAGCGAGCGCCCGCAGGCCAGACCAAAGCACGAAGCGCACGGCAAGCACGCCGTGATCAGGGAGAAAGCGCACAGCACCCTACCCGGCTCAGGTAGGGACCGTTGGCGACGTTCGCAATTCAGGCGAGCCCCTCCGCCACGCAGCCTCAGGTTACAGCCAGTTCCAGCCGAACGCGATACCAGGGGCTCGGGCTTGGTTCCTAATACGGAAGATCCGGCCTCGGCAAGCTGCCCGGTTGCGGCAGGCGGCGGAGTCGGCCGTCGGGCGATCTTGAAACGTGTCGGGTATGATCTAGAGCTGGCGATGAAAGCCCGCCAGAACCGCCGAAGTGGCTGATGGCTTCTACCGGATACGAATCGGTAATCGGCGGGAGCTGACGGTGTCTTGCGGCCTTCCTGGTTCTGGCTCGCCGTCCGCGGCGGCGGATGACCCTGCGGCCGTAGACTCGGCTGCTAACGGGCTTGCTGCGGGGTTCCAGAGCATCCTTCTCGAGCACCCGGCGGGTGGCGTCGGCGTCGACGGTCTCCTTGAGCCGGACTTCTTCGCTGACCTGAATCTCGATCAGGTGCTGGAGTCGGTAACCGCGGGGCGGGATCAGTACAACCTGAAGCCGTTTTTCTTCGCCCCGCTGCACGAGGTCTCGGCCGTGCACTACCGACACGAGGTCCTGCGTGACCTCGAGAAGCCGGAAGTGCTCGAGCCGATCAGGAAGTTCGCCCGGTCGATGAAGTGGATGCGCGAGCATCTGGGCCAGGTCGGGAAGCTCCACTACCACCTTCAGAAGCAGTCATGGTTCCTGGATGCGGTCGAGATCTACTCCGAAGCTGTCCGTTCGCTCGCGGCCGACCTGGCGGCGTGTGATCTAAGCTCCCGGGGCCTTCGCGGACTCCGCGGCTACGTCGCGGAGTATGGCGCTTCCGAGCGGTTCACCTCGCTTACGGCGGAGATAACGGCACTGAAGGATGCGCTGGCCAGGGTGCAGTACGCGATCCGGATCAACGGAGCACGGGTCACGGTCAGCGAGTACGCCGGCGAGGCCGACCACAGCGCCGAGGTCGAGGAGACCTTCGCCAGATTCCAGCAGGGGGCGGTCCAGAGTCACCTCGCCAGATTGCGCGACTACGTCGAGATGAACCACGTCGAGGCCAGGATCATCGCCGGTGTCGCCCGTCTCCACCCCGACGTGTTCCGGGCTCGTGCGGATTTCTGCGCCGGCCACGGCGATTACCTCGACGCGGCGATCAGCCGATTCGACCGCGAGGTGCGATTCTACCTGGCCTGCTTCGAGATGGTCGAACGTCTCAGGGGAACCGGCCTGGCGTTTTGCTATCCGCACGTGTCGGCCGGTTCGAAGGAGATCACCGCCGAGGAGACGTTCGATATCGCCCTGGCCTGCAAGCTCGTGCCCGGGAACGGCACCGTCGTCAGCAACGACCTCTACCTGACGGGACCGGAGCGGGTCTTCGTCGTCAGCGGGCCTAACAACGGCAGCAAGACGACGTTCGCGCGCACCTTCGGGCAGTTGCACTACCTCGCCAGCCTCGGGCTGCTGGTGCCCGGCCGCGAAGCCCGGCTGTTCCTGCCTGACCGGATCTTCACGCATTTCGAGAGGGAAGAGGACATCGAGACGCTCCGCGGCAAGTTCGACGACGAGCTCGTCCGGGTCCACGAGATCCTTGAGCGGGCGACCTCGAACAACGTGATCGTCATGAATGAGAGCTTCAACTCCACCAGCCTCAGCGACGCGCTTTTCGTCGGCACCGAGGTCATGCGGCAGATCCTCGACCTCGGCTGTCTTGGCGTGTACGTCACGTTCGTCGACGAGATCGCCTCCCTGGTCGAGGCGACGGTCAGCCTGGTGAGCCAGATCGTGCCCGAAAACCCGGCCGAGCGGACGTTCAAGGTCATCCGCAAACCCGCCGACGGGCGCGCCTACGCCTGGGCGATCGCCGAGAAGTACGGCCTCAGCTACCAGCGCCTGATGGAACGGACCGGGGCATGAAGGTCTCTCTGCTGCACCCAGACCGCGACTTCGACGTCAAGCCCGAGTTGCGCGACGTCATCTTCGATGCGATGCGCAGCGGCGGTCTGCTGGCGTTCACGAGGGTTTTGCGCGACCGCCAGCGCGGGCATCAGTGGGCCCCGCCTGCGCCGGGAACCGACGACGTGCTGGCGCAGGACCTTGAACTCGGAACGCTCTGGAACGCGATGGCAGCCGGGGACGCGTTCCTGTTCGAGACGGCCAAGCGAGCGATCCTGTCAAGCCTGCGAGACGCCGAGGGAGTCAGGTACCGCCAGCGAGTGCTCCGTGACTGCCTCGAGCGTCCCGAAACTGTCCGGAAGCTCTACGGACTTGCTATCGAGGCGCTCGAAAACGAAAGAAAGGCCGATGGCGGGCTCTGGCTCACCGACCGGCCCGACACGACCTTGCGCCACTCGGTACAAGTACTAAAGCTGCACGTGGGTGTGCTCAGGCGACTGCGGCAGATCGCGGAACAGCACGGGGAAGACTTCCGGTCGGAAGGGTTCACGCGCTTCTTCGCGATGCTCAGGAAGGAACTCGCCGACGACTACCTCCAGACGGTCGAGCAACACTTGCACGAGCTGGGATTCAGCCGCGGCGTAGTGGAGAGCGCCAGGCTCGCAAAGGGCGACAAAGGCCGCGACTATATCGTCCGCAGAATGCCCGAACGGCGCTGGACCGAGCGGCTGCCGTTCGGGAACCGCGCGCCCGGCTTCAGCTTCACGATCGCGCCCCGCGATGAGTCCGGTTTCCGGGCGCTGGAAGAGATCCGGGGCAGGGGGATCAACCTCGTAGCCAACGCCGTCGCCCAGGCCGCCGATCACATCAACAGCTTCTTCAGCATGCTCCGGCTCGAGCTCGGGTTCTATCTCGGCTGCCTCAACCTGCACGAGCGGCTCGAGCAGAAGGGCGAGCCCACCTGCTTCCCCGAACCGGTCACCGAAAGCCAGCCGACGCTGACCGCTACCGGTCTTTACGACGTCTGCCTGACGCTCCACATCCAGGATCGGGTCGTTGGCAACGAGATTCAAGCCGACGGCAAGTCGCTCGTGTTGATCACGGGCGCCAACCAAGGCGGCAAGTCGACCTTGCTACGCAGCCTTGGCCTCGCCCACCTAATGATGCAAAGCGGCATGTTTGTCGCTGCCGGGTCGCTGCGTGCCAGCGTCTGCGCAGGTGTGTTTACGCATTACAAGCGCGAAGAGGATTCCGCGATGGAAGGCGGCAAGCTCGACGAGGAACTCAGCCGCATGAGCCAGATCGCCGACGAGATCGGACCGCAATCGATCTTGCTTTGCAACGAATCATTCGCCTCGATCAATGAGCGCGAAGGCTCCGAGATTGCGCGCCAGGTCATCCGGGCCATGCTCGACAGGCGGATCAGAGTCTTCTTCGTCACCCACATGTACGACCTCGCGCAGAGCTTCTACGAACAGCAACTCGGCACCGCGCTCTTCCTGCGCGCCGAACGGGCACCGGACGGGCGACGCAGCTTCAAGCTCCTTGCGGGCGGACCGCTGCCGACCAGCTATGGCGAAGACCGCTACCGGCGCATCTTCCGCCGAGGCGACGCGGCACCGGCGACCGCTGCACACAGTAAATGGTGACGCTGGCGGCAAAGCAATGAGGTGACGAGCGATGCGTTCTGGCGCTGGCAAGATGATCAGGGCGGCCGGCGGGGTGCTGTGGCGCTGCCGCGACGGCGGCATGGAAGTGGCTCTGGTGCACCGGCCGGAGTACAGAGACTGGTCGCTGCCGAAAGGAAAGCTGCGCCGCGGAGAGCATCCGCTGGTTACCGCCTGCCGCGAAGTGGCCGAGGAAACCGGGGTCTCCGCCGTCGCGGGTCAGCGACTGGCCATCGAGCACTATGGCACTGCCTCCGGGCCGAAGGCCGTTGAGTATTGGGCAATGCACGGCCCGGACACTGAGTTCGCGCCTACGGCCGAAGTAGACCGGCTGGCCTGGCTGCCACTGCCGGGGGCCCGGCGGCGGCTCAGTTACTGGCGTGACAGCGACGCCTTGGACGCTCTGGAAGTCCTGGAGGAAACCGCCACTGCTGACGGCGCGGTGCTGATGGTGCACAGCGGGCACGCTGTGCCTCGCGCCCGATGGGCAAGTGACGATGGAGACCGCCCGCTTGATGACAAAGGACACCTGCAGGCCGAGGCCCTGTGCCGAGTGCTCCCGGCCTTCGGGCCATCCCGGCTGCTGTCGGCTTCGCCGACGCGGTGCGTGGACACGATGAAACCTCTCGGTTCGGATCTCGCACTGCCCGTCGAAATCGAGACGGCCCTCGACGAGGATCGGTATGCCATCGGTCCCCGCCACGGCATGACCCGGATCCTGGAGCTCACGAGCGTGGAGGGGACTACAGCCGTGTGCGCACCCGGGGTTGTGATCTTGCACCTGCTCGCCGCGCTCGCCGAAGACGCCGACCTGGCCCTGCCGGAAATAAAGGCCAGAAAGGGCAGCATCTGGGCGCTGTTCTTCTCGGGTGGACGGCTCAGTACCGCCGACTACTATCCGGCCCTCACCGACTGACCGCGAAGCTGCAGCGGGTCCGGCATGCGGGAAGTCGTCCGCGCCGTGCAGTCCACCCGGACGACCGAGCCGAGCTAGCCGACGACGGCCTTTTCGGCCTAGTCGCCGACAACGCCGGGATCCCGCTGCGCCTCATCCGCACAGCCGTCCGGTATTGGCGCCCCTACAGCGACGAGATCAACGCGGAGATAGCCTCGGCCGGTGCGGCCGAGGACGCAGCTGAGCAAGCGTGGCGCACTGAACACCAGCTGCTCGCCAGGTGACCGCTGAGTGCCCCGCTGCTGCTCGATGTGATGTTCTCCGAGTGCCTGCCACGACCAGGTCCTTTCCCGCGCAACGGCCGCCGGACGCGCGCTGGTCACCCGCAACTTCAAGGATTTCATGCCACTCGACGCCCAGTACCGGGCCGCTGAGCAAGCGCACACCGGGCTGATTCTCGTCTCCGCCAAGACCTTCCCCAGAACCGGAGCTACACCAGCGCGGTCATCATCGACCTCTCGGCGCTCTTCGACCAACCCGGGCGGATCCAGGCGGGCCAGGCACCCGTTCTCCTCCGGCACTGACCCACGCCGGCCAGCCACTACCCCCCAGAAGCAGCGGACCCGGGCTGCCCGTCGTCGTTGCTTCGGGATTCCGCGGACGGTCCGAGCAGCGCACCGCAGATGTCCAAGATGTCGACCATTCCCATGAGGCTGCCGTCGTCGCCGACCACGGGCAAGTGCCGGAAATGCCCGGTCACCATTGTCCTGGCTGCCTCCACGAGGCTCACGCTCTTCTTGACGACGGCCGGGCGGCTCGTCATCAGGGCCGAAATCCGAACGTCATTCAGATTCTTGCCGCCAGCCACTGCCTTCACGATGTCCGCTTCGGTGATGATGCCGACAGGCTTCCTGACCTCCTCGTCAGTTATCACGACCAGGGAGGTCATGCCCGTGTGCACCATCAGGTATGCCGCCGCCGCACAGTGGTCGCCGGGTTCCACGGCCGTGAGCGCGGGTCGCATCACGTCCCCGGCGGCTACAAGTGCCCGCATCGGCCGGTTATGTACTGGTTGCCTGACTCGTCGTGTCATGGTCGGCTTCTTCCGGCAGTGGCTATATCCTCAACAAGACGACTGGTTGTGGGTGACTCCGCCTGGCCGCGCCACCCTCCAACTCGCGCAGCTGACGGCCGAGCCCAGGTAGGCACCTATCAGCCGACGCCAAACAGGCTCGCGTCTGCTGCCACGGAAGTCGGTCTGGGAGCGTACTCCGCCGCTGAGCCGTGTTGCGTGAGGCGGATCGGCAGGACTGCCTTACTACAGGCACTGCCAGACGGGTACATCTACGGCGACTTCCATGGCAGTCCTCCCTCCCTGGCCGGGAAGCAGGACCCATTGGCCATCCGGCGAAAACCGCTCATCAGGAGCGCGGCGCCACGGCGGGGCCCACCGTTGCGTGGCAATCCGTACAGTGGAAATTATACCATCCAGGTTCCGGCGATCTCGGAGCCGTGAAGCGGCAACGCCCGTTCCGCGTGCCGCTCGACGATGTGATCCTCACTGGCGTCTGCCTTCCGGCTGTCCTGCCCAGACGGCAAGGAAGTCACTGGATGATTTGACACGGCCCGCGCCCGAGGTGCCCTCGTCCCGGCCATGTTGCGGATCATGGTGATCGCGGGAACTGGTCAGGTGTTTACATGATTGCGTACTGACGCCCCAGGCCGCCGTGCTCGTGGGTGGAAGACTTGGGTGATTGTTTGCCGGGCCGAGGAGGAGTGCGGTGAAGATACGCCGGGTGCTTCTTGATGTTGACAAGGCGATCCAGCAACCTGAGATCGTCGACATCGCGCGGGCGATCGACGCCGCTCCGGGTGTCGCGGCCTTGAATGTGACGGTCACCGAGATTGACGTGCAGACCGTGGGGATGGAGGTCACCGTCGAGGGTGAAGACATTGATCTGCAGGCGCTGGTCCGGGCGATCGAGTCCACCGGCGCGGTGGTGCACAGCGTCGACGAGCTGGCCGCCGGAGAGCGCACGATTGAGCGCACGCCACGGTCGCGATGAACAGAGCGGGCCGGGTCCGGTGGCGGTGGCAGCCTGGTCGTCGTGTGCTGCCGATGGTACTGGGTTCGCTCGACGGGATCACCAACGCGCTGGGCCTGACGTCAGGATCCTTGCTGAACGGGGGGAGCGCGGTCACTGTGGGCCTGTCGCTGCGGGTAGCCAGCTTCGCGTTGGCCACTGCAGTAGTGGCCATCTTCGGGGCGCGCTACGTGGACCTGCGGGTGGGATTGATCGGCGCCTCCAAGCAGCTCAACCTGCTGAAGCGAGGCGCCTTGGCGACGACCCGGCTGGGCCGCAGCGCCCGGTGGGACGCGCTGCTGGACGCGCTGCATGGCAGTGTTGCGAGCTTCCTCGGAGCCGGGCTGCCGTTGTTCATCGCGGCCATGCTCCCGGCTATCAGCTGGATATCGCTGGTCATCGCAGTGACCATGCTGGCGCTGCTCGGCGCGCTGATCGCCTGGCGGATCGACGCAAGCCGCCTGCATTGGGCGAGCGCGCTGACCGTGGCCGGGATCATCCTCATCGCGGTTGGCTCGGAGCTGAATATTGCATAACAACTGCGCGTGGCGAAGGTGGACCGCCCCGGGGATCTTGGAGGCTCTGATCCCGGGGAGGATGCAAAGTCATGCTGCACGGCGGAGGTACGCCGGATGAGCTGCGTGAATGCGCGGCAAAGATGGCCCTGGAGATCCCGGTCCGCTACGGCGAGGTTGGCGCAGCGCTATAGGAGATCCGGCAGCGCACGATGTAGTCCTCGGCGGAGGGGCCCGCCGTATCTGTGGAGCTGGCGCCAACGGTCCCTGCCGGTCAGGCAGAGCTTTGGCGGCGTGAGCCCGGAGCGCGATGCTTGTTGGCTGCCTAGGCGCGGTGTCCAGGTTGTCAGCTTCGATCGCTGCGGCCGGCCCCGGCGCTGATATCGGCGAACTGGTCGGCCATCTGTATCTGTCTGAGGGGTTGTCGACCTACCGTATCGGTGAGCTGACCGGAATGGACCGACAGTGCGTCGGGAGGCTGCTCGCCAGGCTGGGCATACCGGTCAAGCCCCGGGCGCCGGCCGACGGCGAACGACCGACCAGCAGACCGCGCTCGATCAGCTTATCGAGCGGTTGTACGTTAAGTCAGGGCTCAGCTCCCGGCAAATCTCGGTGGCAACGGGGGTGCCGCCGCGCACCATGCGTGACCGACTTCATGCGGGTAGCGTGCGCATGCGTACTAAGGGGCGGCTCAACCGGCAGGACCGGGTAACGGTGCCGGCGGGCGCGCTGCTCGAGTTGTATGTCAGCGCCGGGCTGTCCGCGGCCGAGACCGGGCAGCGCCTTGGTGTATCGCGGCAGATCGTTCTGCGTGCCGCGCATGGGTCTGCCCGTTCGGGTGGGAGGACCGGAGCCCGGCCACGGGCCAGCCGAGATCGAGGTGATCGAAGCCCCTGTACGCCGATCGACTGGTGCGCGAGGCGCTATCTCGCCATCGCATACGCCGGAGGCCAGGCGGCGGCCCGATCTGGCAGCGTCTTCCTGCTCCCGTCCCGGTAAGCGCGGCCCTCGCCGAGGAGTTGTATGTCGCATGCGGCCTGGCGGTACGCCACATCGAGTTGCTGACAGGCCAATGCGCCGGTGGAGAACCGGGCCCGCATCTTTCGGCGCATGACGATTGCTGACAGACGGCACGCGGCCGGTCGAAGTGCCGGAGCCAGTAACGCGAACCTGACGAAGGCCGGCGGCTGGGTCGTGCTGGTCTTCGCGGTGCTGGCCTGGTGACACGCGGCCGGCGACATCATCGAGTCCACATTCGGACGCAAGATCCTGCCGTTCGGCCCGCCTCCGGTCAAGTAGGCCGTCACTGCACAGCCGCGGCGGGCCGAAGGCTCAAGGCCCGCCCGCGTTCGGTGCTCATCCGTTCCGTGCCGCGCGCACCCGGCGTCACGCTCGTCGTTTCGGTGGCTCATCACGTTCCGATCCTGTTCAGGTCTGGCGGCAGCAGGTCCAGCAGCCTGCTGCATGGCCACGTTGAGCGCCTTCGCTCGGTCTGCTCGGCGGACTCTTCCAGGCTGGCGAGCCAGTCGTCGGGCTGGCCCCGCCAGCGCGGGCAGTCGTCATGCAGGGGACAGTCGCTACTCGGCGGATGGCCATGCGCTCTGCACAGCGGTCTCTTGCCAGACCGGAATGCGCGTAGCGCGCGCCACAGGAGCAGGACCTCGTCTTCGCTCACCCTGGCCACAGACCCGCCCCTACCGCAGTCGCACATACAGGGACTGTCATCGGCGGCTGCCGCGGTCCAGGCGAGCCCCTTCGCCAGCGGCAAGCCTGGCAATGCTCGCCAGGTGTAGTCAAGGGAGAGCGCGACAGCCCGACAACGAATCGCTCGCGGTCACAGGAGATCGGCGACAACCTCGGCGGCCGCATCCGGGGGATTCCACAATCCCTGGCGCCCCCGACACAGGATCGGAGGGTCAACCGGGGCGGGCGACTCGAGCATCCAGTGGTAGCAACCGGGCTGCGCCCAGCGACTCGGCGAGTCGGTAAGAACGTCGGCCAGGTAGGCAAAGCCGATAATCGCCCCACGCGTCTCGAATGCTGCCCTCGGCTGGCCGAACGCGTCGGGGTCGGCCATGGTCCAAAGCAGCCTGGTCGGACCGGCGGGATCGGTGTCCTTCGCGGCGTGGATCAGCAGTGGTCCACGATAAGCCGTCCGCCATCGGCGATTCTCGACGTCCTTGCTTGCGTAGACCACGGCCCAGGCCCACGGCTGGCGTATCGTCAGCGCCTTCAAAGCAGCAAATCCCACTGGCGTCATTGTCCCACGCGGCTGCCAGGCGCGCCCGGCGGGGCCCGGCTAGTTTGTCATCACGCCGTCTTCAGTGACGTCACCTGCGTGCTGGTTCTGTGTCTAGACGGCCGGATTGTCGTACCGCTGCTGTCTGAACTGCGTCGGACCGCTGTTTCCTGTCCCGCGCGCTGTGCCCGGCTCACGCGCGGCTGGCGGCTTCCCGCCTCATCACAGCAATGGCGCGTCTGGGTGGGCTACGGCAGGGTGCCGGCACGCCGATGGTCCTCCGTGCCTACCTCTGGTCCAGGTCGCGCCAGGGCAGCCAGTGGCACTCGCCCGCGATCTGGCAGGCACCGGCAGCGTCATCCCGGCTGCGGCTCCCAGTGGGTCGTGCAACCTGATCGTGGCGGCCGTGCCCGGCGGCGGCGCCCAAGGCACGTGCTGCGCAGCGCTCGTGCTGACAAGGTAACGTGAGAGTCGGCGGAGGGGCTCGCCGCAAACGCGCCAAGGCCAACGGTCCCTGTCTTATCGACAGGATGCGTGTGACATGAACCGGATCCTCGCTCTTAGCCATGTCCGGAAGTCGTACGGCGACAAGGTCGTGCTCGACAACGTGACCCTCGCCTTCCTGCCTGGCGCGAAGATCGGCGTCGTCGGGCCGAACGGCACCGGCAAATCGAGCCTGCTTCGGATGATGGCGGGCACGGAGCAGCCGTCCAACGGCGAGGCCCGGCTGATGCCGGGATTCACGGTGGGGCTGCTGGACCAGGAACCGGAGCTGGACGAGACCAAGACGGTGCTCGGCAACGTCGAGGACGGCGTCGCCGAGACCAAGGCGCTGCTCCAGCGATTCAACGAGATCGCCGAGCAGATGGCCACGGATTACTCCGACGAGCTGCTCGAGGAGATGGGCCAGCTGCAGGAGCAGCTGGACCATCGCGAGGCGTGGGACCTGGACAGCCAGCTCGAGCAGGCGATGGACGCCCTGCGCTGCCCGCCGCCGGATGCCGATGTGAGCGTTCTGTCCGGCGGCGAGCGCCGCAGGGTGGCGCTGTGCAAGCTGCTGCTGGCCCAGCCCGACCTGCTGCTGCTCGACGAGCCCACCAACCACCTGGACGCCGAGAGCGTGCAGTGGCTCGAGCAGCACCTGGAGAAGTACCCGGGCACCGTGGTGGCGGTGACCCATGACCGCTATTTCCTGGACAACGTGGCCGGCTGGATCCTCGAGCTGGACCGGGGCCGGGCCTACCCGTACGAGGGCAACTACTCGACTTACCTGGAGACCAAGGCCTCCCGGATCAAGGTGGAGGGTCAGAAGGACGTCAAGCGGCGCAAGCGGCTGGAAGATGAGCTGGAATGGGTGCGCTCAAGCCCGCGCGCGCGCCAGGCCAAGAGCCGCGCCCGGCTGGCGCGGTACGAGGAGATGGCCGCCGAGGCCGACAAGAACCGCAAACTGGACTTCGAGGAGATCCAGATCCCGCCGGGCCCGCGCCTGGGCAGCCAGGTCGTTGAGGTCAGTCACCTGTCCAAGGGCTTCGGCGACCGGGAGCTGATCGAGGATCTCAGCTTCAGCCTGCCGCCGAACGGGCTCGTCGGCGTCATCGGGCCCAACGGGGTCGGCAAGACCACGTTGTTCAAGATGATCGTCGGAGAGGAGCAGCCGGACAGCGGCACGATCCGGATCGGCGACACGGTCCGCACCTCGTACGTCGATCAGCTCCGCTCCGGGATCGACCCGAACAAGACCGTCTTTGAGGCCATCTCCGACGGCGAGAGCTACATCCGGGCCGGTCACGTCGAGATACCCAGCCGCGCCTACGTGGCCGCGTTCGGGTTCAAGGGTCCTGACCAGCAGAAGCCGGCCGGCCTGATGTCCGGAGGCGAGCGCGGCCGGGTCAACCTGGCGCTCACGCTGAAGCAGGGCGGCAACCTGCTGCTGCTCGACGAGCCCGCGAACGACCTTGACGTGGAGACGCTGTCGTCGCTGGAGAACGCGTTGCTCGAGTTCCCCGGCTGCGCGGTGATCACCAGCCACGACCGCTGGTTCCTGGACCGGATCGCGACCCACATCCTGGCCTGGGAGGGCGGGTCGAACTGGTTCTGGTTCGAGGGCAACTTCGACGCGTACGAGAAGAACAAGCTCGAGCGGCTCGGTCCTGAGGCGGCACGCCCGCACCGGGTCACCTACCGCAAGCTCA
>Ga0335075_10004845_pt1 | contig 20978 bp, 20 predicted proteins | sample Lox_Sample_24_FD_206723 | JGI IMG/M metagenome (GOLD analysis project Ga0335075, IMG submission 206723) | Soil microbial communities from Loxahatchee National Wildlife Refuge, Florida, United States - Lox_Sample_2.4 | ecosystem: Environmental > Terrestrial > Soil > Wetlands | place: USA...
GAGCGGTGTTCGTGGGCGGCCAGTTCCTGGCGGAAGCCGGCGAACAGGACCACCGCGGCGAGCACCGCCGAGCCGATCGCGTAACCCTTGGTCACCGCCTTGGTCGTGTTGCCGACCGCGTCCAGCGGGTCGGTGACGTTGCGAACCTCCTCGGGCAGCTCGGCCATCTCCGCGATCCCGCCGGCGTTGTCGGTGATCGGGCCGAACGCGTCCAGCGCGACGATCAGGCCCGTCAGCGACAGCTGGCCCATGACGGCCACGCCGATGCCGTAGATGCCGGTGGTGCCGCCGCCCGCCAGCTTCCACGCGCCGAAGATGCCCAGCACCAGCACCAGCGCCGGCAGCGCGGTGGCCTGCAGGCCCGAGCCGAAGCCCTGGATGATGTTGGTGGCGTGGCCGGTGATCGACGCCCTGGCGGTCTTCTTCACCGGCGAGAAGCGGGTGGAGGTGTAGTAGTCGGTGATCACGAACAGGCAGGCGGTGACGGCGATGCCGATCAGCGCGCACAGGTAGAACTTGCCCCACGACGGCGTGTTCACGGCGCCGCCCACCTGCGTGAAGCTGAGGCCGCGCATCAGCCAGTAGGTGACCGGCGCGAACGCGGCCGCGGCGATCGCGCCGGAGAGGACCAGGCCCTGGTAGAGCGCGCGCTCGACGTTGCCGGCGCGCGAGCGCACGGCGAACGTGCCGATGATCGACGCGACCACCGCCACCCCTCCCAGCACCAGCGGGTACAGCGCGACTTTCGTGGACTCGTGGAACGTGAGCACCCCCAGCAGCATCACCGCCACGCCCGTGACCGCATAGGTCTCGAACAGGTCGGCGGCCATGCCCGCGCAGTCGCCCACGTTGTCGCCCACGTTGTCGGCGATCACCGCCGGGTTGCGCGGGTCGTCCTCGGGGATGCCCGCCTCGATCTTGCCGACGATGTCCGCGCCCACGTCCGCGGCCTTCGTGAAGATGCCGCCGCCCAGACGCGCGAACACCGAGATCAGCGAGCCGCCGAAGCCCAGCCCGATGAGGGCGTCCACGGCCGTCTTCTGGCTGTCGTTGAACACCGCCGTCAACAGGCCGTAGTAGCCGGAGAGGCCGAGCAGCGCCAGGCCCGCGACGAGCAGCCCGGTGATCGCGCCGCCGCGGAAGGCCACCGTCAGCGCCTTGGACACGCCGCCGCGCGCCGCCTCCGCCACGCGCGCGTTGGCGCGCACGGACACGTTCATGCCGATGAAGCCGGCGGAGCCCGACAGCGTGCCGCCGATCGCAAAGCCGCACGCCACCGCGATGTTCTGCACGAAGATCAGCGCCACGAACAGCAGCACGCCGACCCCCGCGATGGTCGTGTACTGGCGGGTGAGGTACGCGCGCGCCCCTTCTTGGACGGCCCTGGAGATCGACTGCATGCGCTCGTTGCCAGGTGAGAGCGCGAGCAGGGCGCGCGTGGTCAGCAGGCCGTAGGCCACGGCGCAGGCGGCACATACGAGGGCGACGACGACCCCATGGTTCGTCAGAAAGCTGCTCAACAGAAATCCTCCGCGGTCTGATTTGCGTGCCGCGCGAGGATGTATCGCGCGCACGTTCGACTGCCCGGGTCGCTCAAACGGGAGAGCCTACGGGCGCAAACGCGGGCGCAGTCTATCGTGCCGGCCGGCGGCGCGCCCGTCGGGGAACTCCGGCCCGCTCAGCGTCCCGGCACCCACAGCCTGCCGCTGGACTCCGCCGGGCCCGGCCCGCGCGAGGGCTCGCCTGCGGGCGGCTCGCCGCCGCGGCCGGACGCGGGCGGCTGCGGAGCCGCCCCGGGCTGGTCGCCGCCCGCCCCCGGCGCAGCGGCGGCGGGCGCGGCGCCCGCCTCGCGCGCGTAGGTCATCTGCAGGCGCGAGAGCGCGTCGCGCAGCGGCGCCAGCTCGCGCGGGATCCTGCGCTCGAGGATCTCCAGCAGCGCCCTCGCGCCGTCGATCGCGTCGCGCGCCTGCTCCAGGTCGCGCCCCGCCGCGTCCCCGGTGCCCGCGGCCGGCGCCAGCCGCCGGGCGCCGATGTTCAGCAGCGACACCGCCGCCTGAGCCATCATGTCCGTGGCCGTTATGCGGCTCAGTTCCTCTTCGTAGGCCGCCCGCAGCTCCTCCTCGCCGGGCTCGGACGGGCCATGGCTGCCGGGCTCCGCGCCCGGCTGACCTGCTGCGCTCAAACCGTCACCTCCTGCATGTAGGTATCTCTGGTCTGCCTGACGCTCGCCGCGAAGACCTCCTCGGGCGGCGCGCCCGCTTCGATCATCTGCCGCTGGCGCTGCGCGCCGTTGGCGTCAGGGAACGTCGGCTCGATCCCCAGCTCGGCGCGCACGGGCGCCGTCCACGCGAGCAGCCGCTCGATCGCGCCGCGCGCGGGGTACTCGCGCGCGCGCTGCAGATCGATCAGCTTGCCGTCGAGCCCGAAGCGGATCGCGCGCCACATGTTCTCCTCGATCAGGCGCGGCGGCGGGTGCTCGAACGGCACGCCTTCGTCGCCGTCGCGCAGCGCCTGCGCGATGCACGCGACCATCAGGCTCGCCAGCGCCTCGGACTCCGGCGCGCTGGCCTGCGCGTCGCAGATGCGCACCTCGACGGTGCCGAACTTGAAGTGCGGCCGCGCGGACCACCACACCTGCGTGAACTCGACGATCGAGCTGGTGCGCACGAGGAACTCGATGTACTCGCGATACGCCGTCCATCCGGCGAACGCGTCCGGCACGCCGCAGCGCGGGAAGCTCTTGGTGAACGCCTGCGTGCGCGCCGAGTGCAGGCCGCTGTCGCGGCCGTCGAGGAACGGCGAGTTGGCGGAGATCGCCAGCAGCAGCGGCAGCTCGGGGCGCAGGCGATCGACCGCGCGCACCGCCCGGTCGATGTCGCGCACGCCCACGTGCACGTGCAGCGAGAAGGTGTTGTTGCGCCAGGCGACGTATTTGAGGCCCTCCTCGACGCGGCGGTAGTGCTCGGTGTCGATGATCCGCTGCTCGCGGTAGTCGGCCCACGGGTGCGTGCCGGTGGCGCCCAGCGCGAAGCCTTCGCCGGCCGCCAGCGCGAACAACCGCGCGCGCCGCTCGCGCTGGCGAGCGAGCGCGTCGTGCACGTCGCAGCCCACGCCGGAGATGATCTCGACCTCCGAGGAGATCAGCTCGCCGGCGACGCATTCCTGCAGCAGCCGGTCGCCCTCCGCGGCGGCGCGCAGCCGCTCGAAGCCCGGCACCAGCTCCAGCGTGCGCGGGTCGAGGATCGAGAACTCCTCCTCCACCCCGACCGTGAGGTCGGCTGCGGCGGCGAACGTGTCTTCGGCTCGGTCTAGGTCCAGGCTGTTCATCGCTCGACGGTGTGCGTGGGTGGCGGTGAGAGCGCTCGGCGTCAAGTGTGACGCACCGGCGCCAGCCACTCGCCTAGGTCAAGTAGAAGTACAGCGCGTACAGCAGATCGACCGCGGGGCTGGACGTGTGGACGGTCACCTCCGGCGGCACGTCGAGCAGCGACTCGGAGTAGTTGAAGATGATCTTCACGCCTGCCTCCACCAGCTCGTCCGCGAGCCCCTGGGCAGCGTGCGTGGGAACGGCCAGCACGCCCACCACGATGTCCTCCTCCTCCACGACCTCGCGCAGCTCGGAGATGTGGCGCACCTGCTGGCTGCCCACGGGGCTGCCGATCTTGCCGGCGTCGTTGTCGAAGATCGCCACCACGCGAAAGCCGTGGTCGGCGAAGATTTCCGAGGAGGCGATCGCCTGGCCGAGATGCCCGGCGCCGATCAGCCCGATGTTGTGCTGCCCGGCGGTGCGCAGGATCTTGCGGATCTGGGAGACGAGCGCCTCGACGTTGTAGCCGACGCCGCGCTTGCCGAACTTGCCGAAGCCCGACAGGTCTCGGCGGATCTGCGTTGAGTTGACGTGCGTGTAGTCCGACAGCTCCTGCGAGGAGATCGTCTCCTTGCCCATCTTCTTGGCCTGCGTGAGCACCTGCAGGTAGCGCGACAGGCGTGCCGCAACGCCCAGCGACAACCGCTCGCTCGAGGTGCTTGCGCCATCCTGGCTGGCCGCAACGGCCATCGTCCGCTCTCCGTAACTCATCGCCGTGACTGTAGCCGCTCACGAACGAGCGACTCCGAGATGTTGTATTCGCAAAGCTCCTCGCCGTCAAGCACGACCACGGGGATGCGCTCGAAGTACGCGCGGTGCAGAGCCTCGTCAGCGGTGATGTCCAACTCCAGCAGCGCGAAGCCCAGCTCCGGCTGCATCCCGCGCAGGACCGCCATCGCCTCCGCGCACAGGTGACAGCCCGGCTTGGAGTACACGGTGACGGTCGCGCTCATCGCGCCGCCCGACGCACTGCCGGCGGCGGCCTGGCTCATCGTCGCGGCTCGCCCGTCGCGTACGCGTCCAGCGCTAGGTAGCGCGGGTAGGGCAGCGGCTCGCGGAAGCGGGCGGCGCTGGCGATCATCGCGGCGTTGTCCGTGCACAGCGACCGCGGCGGCACGTGCAGCTCCACGTCCAGCTCGCGCAGGCGCTCGCGCAGCTTGCCGTTGGCGGCCACGCCGCCGCCCACCGCCAGCCGCCGCATGCCCGTCTGCGCCAGCCCGCGCCGCACCCGCCCGATCAGCTGCTCGACGATCGCCGCCTGGTAGGAGGCCGCGAGGTCGGCCGCGCGGTCGCGCACGGCGTCCTCTCCCAGCTCGCGCACGGTGTACAGCAGCGCCGTCTTGACGCCGGCGAAGGAGAAGTCGAGGCTGTCCGCAAACGCCTTCCTGCGCGCCCCGCGGGCGCCGTGCGCGCGCTCGTGCGGCGAGCCTGGGAACGAGAACGCCGCCGCGTCCCCGTCGCTCGCCAGGCGCTCCAGCGCAGCCCCGCCGGGATAGCCGAGGCCCAGCAGCCTCGCGCCCTTGTCGAACGCCTCCCCCGCCGCGTCGTCGAGCGTGCGCCCGACGATCTCGAAGCCGTCGTGCTCGCGCACGAGCGCCAGCAGCGTGTGCCCGCCGCTGGCGATCAGGCACACGAACGGCGGCTCGAAGGCCCGGGCCGGCACGGAGCGCCGGCCCGGTCCTCGATCCGGCATGGATCGCCGGCCTTCATCCTCGTCCCCGTCGGGCAGGAAGTTCGCGGCGACGTGGCCCTGCAGGTGGTCGACGGGCGCGAACGGCAGCTCGCGCGCGGCGGCCAGCGCCTTGGCGGTTGAGAGCCCGACGAGCAGGGCTCCCACCAGCCCGGGGCCCTGCGTGGCGGACACGAGTTCGACGTCCTCGAAGCTCGCGTCCGCCCGGGCCAGCGCCTGCTCCACGATCGCGTTGACCTGCTGCAGGTGGTGGCGCGAGGCGATCTCCGGCACGACGCCGCCAAAGCGCGCGTGCGCCTCCTGCGAGGAGATGACGTTCGAGCGCACGCGGCCGTCCGCGTCGAGGACCGCCGCGCACGTGTCGTCGCAGCTGGTCTCCAGGGCGAGGATCACGGGTCAGCCCGCGCCCGCGTCGGGGTTGGGCACGTCGTCGAGCTGGCCGTCCAGCGTCGCCGGCGTGCGCCACATCACCAGCGCGTCCTCGCCGTTGTCCTGGTAGTAGCGGCGGCGCGTGCCCGCCGCGCGGAAGCCCTCGCGCTCGTATAGGCGGATGGCGACGTCGTTGGAGCGGCGCACCTCCAGCGTGAAGCGGGCGTGGGGGTCGCCCACGCGCTCGTAAAGCGCGGCCAGCATCGCCGAGGCCAGGCCCCGGCGCTGGTGGTCGCTGTCGACGGCGACATTCATCACGTGCCAGACGGTGTCGTAGCGCGAGCAGATCAGGTAGCCGACCAGCCGCTGCTCCCCTCGTGAGTCCCCGTCGCCAGCCTGGCCCGCGGGGACGGTCGCCGCCAGGCATATCCCCGACTGCTTGGACAGCTCCAGCACGAACATCGCCAGCGACCACGGCGTCGGGAACACGCGGCGCTCGATCGCGATCACCTGCGGCAGATCGGGGTAGCTCAACCGCCGGATCTTCACCGGTGGCGACTGTTGCGCTGGATGCTCCCCCTTCGGGGACGATGCGGCGGCGGTTCGCTCGTTCACTTCGACGTTCCCGTTCCCTTGACCACCAAGGCTAGCTCCGCGTCGGGGCGACGGCGGTAGTCGGGCACGACCTCGTGGATGCTCGTGGCGGCGGCGCGAGCGCCCAGCGCGCAGATGCGGGCGGCGCTCACGCGGTGAAGCGGCGAGGGGTCGGGGGGCATTTGCACGTCCAGCGCGCTCAGATCGGCGCGGTAGCGCACCGCTCCGTCGCCGACCGCCAACCAGCGAAAGGACACCCCGTCGGCCGCCGCTCGCGCCTGCTCGAGCACGCTCCCGAGGTCATGTGGCGCCAGCGCACGCGGGGGCGCCAGCTCGCGCGGCGATGCCAGCTCGCCCGGCGGCGCCAGCCCTTGCGGCGCGTCGTCCGCGCCGGCTGCGTACGCGCCCGCGAACACCTCGCCCCGCCGCGCGTCGATCACGGCCAGCACCGCGTCGGGCGGCTGCTCACGGGCACGGCCGCCGCCAGCCGCGTCCTCGCCGTCGCCCGCCGCCGCCGCCTCGCCGCTCGCCGGCGCCAGCGCGCCCGCGGCCAGGGCGCGGGCGCTGGACACGCCGACCAGCTCGACCGACAGCGACTGCGCGAGCCCGCGCGCCGTCGCCACGCCCACGCGCAGGCCGGTGAACGTGCCCGGGCCTACACCCACCGCCAGGCGGTCGATCGCGCTCCAGGCCACGTGCTCGTCGGCCAGCAGGCCGCCGGCGAGATCGAGCAGCCGCGTGGCGTGTCCCGGGTGGGCGCCGGCGGGCGGGTCGTCGCGCGCCTGCACCGTGCGCCCGTCGGCCAGGAGCAGGGCGACGGCGGTCGCCTGCGTGGAGGTGTCGAAGCCGAGCACGATCACGCTCGCGGCTCCCCGTGGCGATCGCCGCGCAGAGGCGCCACCTCGATCCGCCGGCGGTCGCCGCCGCCGTGGCTGAGCGTCACGCACACGCTCGCGTCCGACAGCTCCGGATGCGTCTCCTCGGGCCACTCCACGAACGCGATCCGCCCCGGACCGAGGTAGTCGGCCAGCAGCGCGGGCTCCTCGTGCTCGAGCCCGGCTAGGCGGTAGAGGTCCAGGTGCGAGACGCTGAGGCCGGCGGCGGCGTAGCGGTGCCCGATGCTGAACGTGGGGCTGGTGACCGGGTCGCGCACGCCGAGAGCGCGCGCGGCGCCGCGCACCAGCGTGGTCTTGCCCGAGCCCAGCTCGCCCCGCACGAGCACCACGTCACCGTCGCTCAGGCATGCGGCCAGCTCCGCGCCGAGCGCTTCCGTCTCGGCGGCAGCCATCGTCACGACGCTTCGCGGAGCCACCCCCGGAATCTAGATGGTCCGAAACGCAGACCGGCCCGCGGGAGAATGGTACGCGGGCCGGTCGTTACTCCTGGAGGGATGGAGACAGGACCTTCATCGGCAGCCTTGCCTACCTACTTTAGGACCTGAGCCGAAATCTTCGACGCTCCTGCGCAAATCCCTTGTTTGCAGGGAAAATGCCGCGCCAATCGGTCCAGAGCCGTCTAGAACAAGCCGAGCTGGTCGACCTCCGCGGCGCTCTCGGGCGCAGCGCGCGCGTCCGCCGGCTCGTCCTCCTCCGGCGCAGGCTCCGGCGGCTGCCCCTGCAGCGGCTGCTCGGGGGCGCCCAGCGCGAGCAGCTCTGGAATCCGCTGGAAGTCCTCGCGCAGCGTGTCGAGCATCCGCGGCGTGTATAGCGCCGCCGCCGGGTGGTAGATCGGGTACAGGCGCACGGCGCGCATGCCGAGCACGATCACCTCGGGCTGGCCGTGCAGGCGCGTGATGCCCGTGGGGTCGCCGCGCAGCAGCTTGGTGGAGAAGTTGCCCAGCGTGCAGATCACCGTCGGCTCGATCAGCTCGACCTGGCGCAGCAGGTACTCGCGGCAGTTGTCGATCTCGATCGGCTGGGGGTCGCGGTTGCCAGGGGGGCGGCACTTGAGCGTGTTGCAGATAAACACCTCCTGCCGCGATAGTCCAACCTCCTCGAGCAGCGTGCTCAGCAGCTTGCCGGCGCGGCCCACGAACGGGAGGCCCTGCTCGTCCTCGCTCGCGCCTGGGGCCTCGCCCACGAACATCAGCTCGGCGTCCGCGTTGCCCGCCCCGAACACGACGCTGTTGCGGGTCGCCGCCAGCTCGGGGCAGCGGGTGCAGCTTCGCGCCTGTGCGAGCACCTGCTTGAGCGCCTCGCGGCGCTCCGACGCCGATCGCTGCTCAGCCGAGGACATCGGCGGGATCGTAGTCCGCTGCTGGGTCGCGGCGCACGAGAGCACGCCGAAGTCGGCCGCAAACAGCGCGAAACCGCGGGCGCGGCGGCGGGTGAGCGATGATCTGCCGATGGCGCAGGCTCCCGAGCACGTGGTGACCGCCCCGTTCGCGGGCATCGTCGTCGCGATCCCGCACGGCCGCGAGGAGCGCGTGGACGCGGGCAGCCCGCTGGTGGTGCTGGAGGCGATGAAGATGGAGCACGAGGTGCTCGCGGACGTGGGCGGCGTGGTGCGGGCGCTGGCGGTCGCCGTCGGTGACGCGGTCCAGGAGGGACAGCCGCTGGTGACGCTGGAGCCCGGCGCGCAGGCGCGCGCCGACGCCGCGCGCGCGGCCGCGCCGCCCTCCGGCGGCGAGCGCGAGGACCTGCGCGCGGTGCACGAACGCCACGAGGTCGGCCTGGACGCAGCGCGGCCCGAGGCGGTGGCCCAGCGCCGCGAGCGCGGCAGGCGCACGGCGCGCGAGAACCTGTCCGACCTGCTCGACGCCGACACGTTCGTCGAGTACGGCCCGCTGCTGTTCGCCGCGCAGGAGCGCCGGCGCTCGCGCGAGGAGCTGATCGCGCGCACGCCCGCCGACGGGCTGGTCGGCGGGGTCGGCGCCGTGGACGGCCGCGCGGTGGTGGCGATGTCCTACGACTACACCGTGCTCGCGGGCACGCAGGGCGTGCGCAACCACGCCAAGAAGGACCGCCTGTTCGAGATCGCCGAGCGCCGGCGGCTGCCGGTGGTGCTGTTCGCCGAGGGCGGCGGCGGACGTCCAGGGGACGTGGACATGCCGATGGTCGCGGGCCTGGACTGCCGCGCGTTCGAGCTGTTCGCGCAGCTCAGCGGCCTGGTGCCGCTCGTGGGCATCGCCTCCGGCTACTGCTTCGCGGGCAACGCCGCGCTGCTCGGCTGCTGCGACGTGGTGATCGCGACCGAGGACGCGAGCATCGGCATGGGCGGCCCGGCGATGATCGAGGGCGGCGGCCTCGGCGTGTACGAGCCGGGGGAGGTCGGCCCGATCGACGTGCAGCACGCGGGCGGCGTGGTCGACCTGCGCGCGGGCGACGACGCCGACGCGGTCGCGCTGGCCAAGCGCTACCTGTCCTACTTCCGCGGTCCGCACGCCGCGGGCGAGACGCCGCTCGCCGGCGACCAGCAGCTGCTGCGCGGGCTGGTGCCCGAGCAGCGCAAGCGCGTGTACGACGTGCGCCGCGTGCTGGACGCGCTGTTCGACGTGGGCTCGGTGCTCGAGCTGCGCGCTGGCTTCGGCCCCGGCATGGTCACGGCGCTCGCGCGCGCGGACGGCCGCGCGCTCGGGGTGATCGCCAACGACCCCACGCATCTCGGCGGCGCGATCGACGCCGACGGCGCCGACAAGGCCGCGCGCTTCCTCGCGCTGTGCGACGCGTTCGAGCTGCCCGTGCTGCTGCTGTGCGACACGCCCGGGTTCATGGTCGGCCCCGACGCCGAGCGCACGGCCACGGTGCGCCACTTCGCGCGCATGTTCCTCGCGGGCGCCAACATCAGCGTGCCAACAGGGACAATCGTGCTGCGCAAGGGTTACGGCCTGGGCGCCCAGGCGATGGCCGGCGGCGGCTTCAGGGCACCGCTTTTCACGGTCGCGTGGCCCACGTCGGAGTTCGGCGGCATGGGCCTGGAGGGAGCGGTGCGCCTGGGGATGCGGCGCGAGCTGGACGCGATCGAGGACGAGCACGAGCGCGAGCGGGCGTTCGAGGCGATGGTCGCCGCCGCGTACGAGCGCGGCCGCGGGCTGAACATGGCCGCCTACGGCGAGATCGACGACGTGATCGACCCGGCCGACTCGCGGCGCTGGATCGCCACGCTGTTCGACGCGCACAGCGGCGAGTGGTGGCGCAGGGCGGGCAAGAAGCGCCCGTACGTGGACGCCTGGTGACGCGCGCACGCGCAGCGTGTGAGAGGGCGCACACACCGTCGCGCCCCTGTTTCGGGGCGCCCGAGCATGTATGATGGAGACAGGCCGTCACCGACGATTCTCGGGATGGACCTGACGCAGCATCCGTCTGGAGCCTGACGTCGCGCCGGTATCCGCAGGGAACTGGACCGAAACGATGAGCCCATCACACCACCGAGGCCGCGCATGAGGGTCGTGCGCACAGCCGTCGAGCTGCGCCGCGAGCTGCCCCCCGCGCGACGCGAGGGGCTGAGCATCGGGCTGGTGCCGACGATGGGCGCGCTGCACGCCGGCCACCTGTCGCTGATCGAGCGCGCGCGCGAGCAGTGCGAGCGGGTGGTCGTCTCGCTGTTCGTCAACCCCACCCAGTTCAACGAGCGCGCCGACCTCGAGCGCTACCCGCGACGCGAGCACGACGACGCCGGGCTGGCCGCCGCGGCGGGCGCCGACGTGCTGTTCGCGCCCTCCGCGCAGGAGGTCTACCCCCCCGGCTTCGCCACCACCGTGGAGGTGGCCGGCGTGAGCGAGCGCCTGGAGGGGGCCGCGCGCGGGCGCGAGCACTTCCGCGGCGTGGCCACCGTCGTCACCAAGCTGCTGTGCATGACGCTGCCCGACGTGGCGTACTTCGGCCAGAAGGACGCCCAGCAGCTCCTCGTCATCCGCCGCCTGGCGACTGACCTGAACCTGCCGGTGCGGATCGAGGCGCTGCCCACGGTGCGCGAGCCCGACGGGTTGGCGCTGTCCAGCCGCAACGCGCTGCTCTCGCCCGCCGAGCGCGCTCGCGCGCTAGCGCTGCCCGCAGCGCTGGACGCCGCGCGCGCGCTGGCCGCGTCCGGCGAGCGCTCCGCCCAGGCGCTGCTGGAGGCCGCGCGGGAGGCGATGCGCCCGTACGCGGTCGAGCCCGAGTACGTCGCGCTCGTGCAGCCCGACTCGTTCGAGCCCGTCGAGGAGCTGGCCGCGGACGCGCTGCTGGTGCTCGCCGCGCGGGTCGGCGAGGTGCGCCTGATCGACAACACGATGCTCCTGACCCCCAGTCATTCGATCGAAGGAGAGGCGATCGCCACATGCAGCGCGTGATGCTCAAGTCCAAGATCCACCGCGCGACGGTCACCGATTGCGACCTGCACTACGTGGGCTCGATCACGATCGACCCCGAGCTGCTCGAGGCGGCCGACATCCTCGAGTACGAGCAGGTGCACGTCGTGGACGTCGACAACGGCGCGCGCTTCGAGACGTACACGATCCCCGGCGAGCGCGGCTCCGGAGACATGCGCGTGAACGGCGCCGCCGCCCGCCTGGTGCACCGCGGCGACACGATCATCGTCATCTCCTACGGGACATACGACCAGGCCGACCTCGAGCGCTACGAGCCCCGCGTGGTCCACGTGGAGGCGAACACCAACCGCATCATCACGATCGACGAGCAGGTGGCGACCCTGCTCTCCTAGCGAGCGCGAGCGTCAACCGCCGTCAGAGAGGAACCCGCATGTCCAGCCGCCCCGACCCAGCCATCCGCGCTTTGTCCCCCCAGGCTCCCAGCGACCCCGGCCGCCTGCCCATGACGCTGCCGCTGCTGTTCGAGAAGAAGCGCCTGGGCGAACCGATTGTGATGGTCACCGCCTATGACTACCCGAGCGCCCGCGCCGCCGAGGCGGCGGGGGTGGACCTCGTGCTCGTGGGCGACTCCGCCGCCACTACCGTGCTCGGCCACAGCGCCACCACGCCCGTGCAGCTGGAGGACATGCTGGTGCTCGCGCGAGCCGTGCGCCGCGGCCTGCGCACGCCGCTGCTGATCGGCGACCTGCCGTTCGGCTCCTACGAGGTCTCCGACGAGCAGGCGATCGCCACCGCGCTGCGCATGGTCAAGGAGGCGGGCTGCGAGGCGGTCAAGCTCGAGGGCGGCGGCGAGACGTCCGTCAGGCGCGCGCGTGCAATCGTCGGCGCGGGCATCCCCGTGATGGGCCACGTGGGCCTCACGCCGCAGACGGCCACCGCGCTCGGCGGCTGGAAGGCCCAGGGCCGCACCGCCGCCGCCGCCGCGCGGATCGCCGACGGCGCGCTCGCGCTGCAGGACGCCGGCTGCTTCGCGATCGTGTTCGAGGCGATCCCCGCGGCCGTCACCGAGGAGCTGATGCCGCTGCTGGAGGTGCCCGTGATCGGCATCGGCGCAGGCCCGTCCACCGACGGCCAGGTGCTCGTGTTCCACGACCTGCTCGGCATTCGCGACGGGCTCGGCGCGCGCTTCGTCAAGCGCTACGCCAACCTCCAGCAGGAGATGAACGACGGCGTCGGCGCATACGCCGAGGACGTGCGCCAGCGCCGCTACCCGGGACCCGAGCACACCTACTCGATCGACCCGGCGGAGCTGGCGCAGCTGCGCGAGCGGCTCGCCGAGCCGAACGCCGCCTGACGGTCACGGGCGACCCCGCGCAACCGGCGCGGCCACGCGCGCCGCTGGCCGGCGCGAGCGCGCTCAGCTGAGGACCGGATGCCCGTCGGGGGCGCGCGTCAGCCTGGCGCGCGCAGGCGGGACCCAGTCCTTCGCCGAGCTCAGCAGCGTCGGGTGGTCCAACTCCATGAAGGCGTGCACGATGTCCGGGTCGAACTGCCGAGCCGCCTGGTGGAACACCTCGGCAACCGCCTCTTTGACCGCCCATGCGCTCTTGTACGGCCGCTGGTGCGTGAGGGCGTCGAACACGTCGGCCACGGCGACGATCCGCCCCGCCAGCGGGATCTGCTCGCCGGCGAGCCCGATCGGATAGCCGTCGCCGTCCCAGCGCTCGTGGTGGGTGATGGCTATCTGCTCGGCCATCCTCAGCAGGGGGCTGGTGCTGCCGGAGAGGATCTCGGCGCCGATCGTGGTGTGCGTCTTGATCCGCTCGAACTCCTCCTCCGTCAGCTTGCCGGGCTTCAGCAGGATCGAGTCGGGGATGCCGATCTTGCCGATGTCGTGCAGCGGCGCGGCGCGCCTGAGCAGCTCCATCTCGCGATCGGGCAGGCCGAGCCCCAGCGCCAGCAGGGCGCACGTGCGGCCCAGCCGCCAGGCGTGCTCCTGGGTGTCGTCGTCGCGGTACTCGGCCGCGAGCGCCAGGCGGTCGAGTATCTCGATGCGCGCATGCTCCAGGTCGCGCGTGCGCTCGGCGACTTCCTCCTCCAGGTGCGCGTTCTGCTCGAACAGCCGGTCCTGGAGACGTTGCACGTGCAGCAGGTTGTGGACGCGCAGGAGCAGCTCCGTGCGATCGAGCGGCTTGGTGAGGAAGTCGCGTGCTCCTAGCGACAAGGCGCGGCGCTTGGTCTCCTCGGTCGCGTCGGCGGTGAGCACCAGGAAGGGGACGCTGCGGCGCTCGCCGGTGAGCGGCGCCAACCGCTCCATCAGCTCGAAGCCGTCGATCTGCGGCATGTGCAGGTCGAGCATCACCAGGCGCGGGCAGCAGCTGGCGAACATCGCCGGCACCTGCGTCGGGTCGGTCGTCGTCTGCACGTTGGTGTAGCCCTCGCGCTCGAGGATGCGCCGCAGCAGCAGCAGGTTCGACTGCTCGTCGTCGACGGCCAGAATCCGCAGCTGCTTCAGCTCGTGGTCTTCGCCGTGCATGGGAGCCACCGCTACCTGCTCACGGGGAGATGCTCGTCGGCGCGCCGCTCGTGCTGCCCGCGCGCGTCGGCTTGCAGGACGCGCTCGATCGTCCTCAACAGCACGTCGATGTCGATCGGCTTGGTCAGATACTCGGCCGCGCCAGCCGCCAGCAGCTGCTCGACCTGGCCGGCGGTGGCGTCGGCGCTCACGATCACGACCGGGGTCGCGGCCGTCGCAGGGTCGCGCTTGAGCTGCTGGAGCACTTCGGCGCCGTGCAGGTCGGGAAGGTGCAGGTCGAGGAGCACCAGGTCGGGGCGATGCTGGCGGGCCAGGTCCAGCCCCACCGTCCCCTGCATCGCTGGTATCAGCCGGACGCCGGGCATGCGCTCGATGACGCGCTCGACGATCCTGAGATTCGAGAGGTTGTCCTCGATGTAGACAATCGTGAGTCGAGCCGCGCCGGCCGCGGCCGGCGCGGGCGCCGGCGCGTCGCTCGGCGCCGCCTCGTCCGGCCCCTGCGCGCACGCAAGCTCGATCCGCATCGTGGTCCCCACTTCGGGCTGCGACTCGGCGCTGATCGCGCCGCCCATCGCTTCCATCAGGCGCATCGACAGGGCGAGCCCGAGACCGGTGCCCTCGACGTCGCCGCGCTCGGCGCCAAGCCGGTCGAACGGCTCGAACAGTCGGCCGAGCTGCTCGTCGCTCAGCCCGCGCCCGGTGTCCGCGATCGCCAGCTCCAGCCGGTCTCCCGCCAGCTCCTCGAAGCGGACGCTCACCTGACCGCCGCTGCGGTTGTACTTGACGGCGTTGCTCAGCAGGTTGATCAGCACCTGCTTGAGACGCTGGCGGTCGGCGAGCGCGTATGTCTCGGCAAGCTCCTCGGGGTCCGCGGCCAGGCGCACGCCGGCGGCGTCCGCGAGCGGGCGTATCAGCGACAGCGCGTCGGCGAGCACGCTGCCCACGTGGACCGGCTCGACCGACATCGACATCGTGCCCGACTCGATTCGCGATATGTCGAGGACCTCGTTGATCAGCTCGAGCAGGTGCCGGCCGCCCTTCAGGATCTGCTCCACGCCTTCGCGCTGGTCGGCCTCCAGGTCATCCAGCTCGAGCAGCTGGGCGAAGCCGATCACGGCGTTCAACGGCGTGCGCAGCTCGTGGCTCATGCGGGAGAGGAACTCGCTCTTCGCCCGGTTGGCCTGCTCGGCCTCCGCGCGGGCGGCGCGCTGGGTGGCGGCGTGGCGGACGATGCGCATGATCAGGATCAGCGTCAGCACGGACAGCAGCGCGAAGGCCGCGAACAGGATCCACGGGACCCACCTGTTGCTGCCGTCCACGGACGCGAACAGGCTGCCCTGCGACGCCGTCAGGACCACCCGCCACGGCGAGTTCTCGATCGGGCTGGACACGAAGTAGCGGCCGTCCCCGAACGAGCCGCCGCTCGTGCGCCGGAGGGCATTCAACAGCCCCGGTTCGAGAGCACCCGAGCCGGCCGCGGTGTGGCGCGTGCTGGCGATCGCGTTGCCGTTCCCGTCGACCACAAAGCCCTGAGTGCTGGAGGCGCCGGTGTCCAGCGCGCTCTCCGCGAGGAAGTTGCCGATGAAGCCGGTCAACTCGACCAGCGGGAAGCCGCTCACGAGCACGCGGCGGCCGTACGGGGTCGCGAAGGCCTGGGCGAACTGGACCGCCGCATTGCCCGCGCCGAGCGGCGTCATGTTGGAGAGCGCGAAGCCCTGGCCGGCGAGCGCCATGCGAACGAACTGGGGGTGGCCTGCGAGCGACCTGGTCACGCTCGCCGGCGTGTTCGCGGAGCGTGCGAGGATCGTGCCATCCGCCGCCAGCAGCACGACGTCGGGGCTCCCGCCCTTGCGCGCTGCCGCCGTGAGCGTCGCCTGCGAAACTCGCGCGGCGCCGTACAGCTTGGCGCTCGCCGCCTGCTCGGCGGCCGCGGAGGTCGCGATCAGCGAGTGCGTGAGCGCCGCGCTGATCGTGGCGTGATCGGAGAAGCGGGCCACGACTTCGCGGCGAGCCTTGGACTGCGAGGAGGCCAGGCTCACGCCGAAGTACGCGATCAGGACCGCGAACAGGACGGCCGTGCCCGCCACCGGGCGCCACCGGGAGCGTCTCACGACGGCACCTCAGGCAGGGCACCCGACCGCGGCACTGAAGGCGTTGGCGTGGGGAACATGGGACCGTCATGTCATCGCCGCCTCACGGCCGCCACTTGAGCCGCTGCTGGCCGCCCTGGCCACATGGCGGTCGCGATCCCAACTATTGAACGAGCGGCTCCCCGTAGCGCTCGGCGAAAGCGAACTCCTGCACCGGGCGCCTCGACAGGCTCGCCGGCCACTCCTCGGCGCGGTGCCCCACGCCGACGTGCCCGGCCAGCGCGATCCCGTCGGGGATATCGAGCAGGCGCTTGACCTCGGCCTCCGCCGGCACGAGCAGGGTCGTCAGCGCCGCGCCCAGGCCCTCCGCTCGCAGCGCCAGCAGCAGGTTCTGCACGAACGGGTACACCGACGCGCCGCCGACGATGCTCTGGCGTTGGAGCTGCGCGTCGGTCACCGCAAGGTCCTCGAGGACCACGCCCACCACGAGGTGCACGGGCACGTCCGCCAGACCCTGCGCGTACTCGTCCGCCCTGCGCACGCGCGTGACCGTCCGCGCGTCGAACGTGTCCGGATCGGCGAGCACGCGCGCGCCGCCCGTGCGCTCGAGGTACGCGCGCCAGCCGGGCAGGTACAGGTCTCGCAGGGCGGCCCGGCGCGCGGGATCGCGCACCACGACGACGCGCCAGCCCTGGCGGTTGCCGCCGCTGGGCGCGAAGCGGGCGGCGTCGAGCGCGCGCTGCAGCGGCTCTTCCGGCACGGGATCGGCCGTGAAGCGCCGGCTCGTCGGCGCGCAGCGCATTGCCTCGTATAGGTCCATCAGAGGGAGGCTACAGCGAGCAGCGTCAGCGCAGGGCTACACTTGACCGTATGTGCGTTCGGCCCTGGCCCGAGTTGCCAGATGAGGATCGTTGGCTCATCGACGAGCTGGACCGCGAGCTGCGCGAGACCACGCAGAGCGCGGAGGAATTGCGTAGCCGCGCCGGTGAATTGCGAGCTGAGGCGGAGCGCAGCGAAGTGAAGGGGATCGTCGATGCAGCGCTGGCGCTGGCAGACCGCTACGACCAGGCCGCAACAGCCCGACTCTCAGCCTGAGGTTGCGTCAAGGAGCACGCGTGACGAGTTCGTGCAGCTCCGCGACGATCCGCCTCTGCCGGGCATGCAGAGCAGCGAGCTGGGGCAGCAGCTCGTCCACTTCCTCCCGCAGGCGGTCGATGGTGCTCGCGGCCGCCGGCGGATCGAGCAGGTCCTGTTCTTCCCACGCCCGTTCGCGGAGGCGCACACGACGCGCCAGCGCGGGCATACGCTCGGCACTCAACGCGGCCGACTCTCGGACCAGCTCTCGAGTGTGGTCGGTGTGGGCTTCCAGTTCCACCAGCTTTCTGTGTAGGCGATCCGCGTACTCGTGGGCAAGCCTTGCGCTTGCGAAGTAGCTGTCGAGCAGTCTCAGAGGCGCTGGCCGCGGAATCATTGGTGTCTCAGACGCTCCCGTCCCTTGTCGCTGATCTCCCACGTGCCTCTCGGCGAGCCGCGGACTAGCTCGCCGCGTTCGACCAGACGAAGGCGCACAAACGCCACCCGGTTTTCCCAGCGGACGTCGCCCGCTTTCAACTGCTGCCTGTCGAGCACGGTGAGCCTGTCGGCCAACGCCGTGCCGACGGCCTGCACAACCTCACGGCTCGGTGCTCGGCCGCCGTTCTCATCGAGGTAGCGTAGGATCGGCAGCTCGTACTCGCGCTCTGGCAGAAGCGTTCCGGGCGCGGCTCGCCCAGCATTTTCGCCCGCTTTTCGGGCAGATCCCTTCGGCAGACCTTCGACTTTCCCGGCCGATCCTTTCGGCGGGCGTTCGGCTCGATCGATGCCGAGCAGGCGACGCAGCACCGTGTTCGGCGTATCCACAAACGGCCGGGCGTGATCCTCGAGTACGGCGAAGACCTCGTCATCGATCTCGATGGATTCGGACACAATTAAGTAGCGTGGTTTGAGGCTACATTATAAGCCCCGCTCAAAAGATAGCAACTCGCTAACGTCAGCGGTTCTGATCTATCTGCCGCAGCACCCGCACGGGCGTGCCCGCGGCCAGCGAGAACGGCGGGATGTCGCGCGTGACCACGCTGCCCGCGCCAATCACGCAGCGCTCGCCGATCGTGACGCCGGTGGTCACGACCACGTGCGCGCCCAGCCAGCAGTTCTCGCCGATGCGCGTGGGGCCCTTGCTGTCGAATCCCTGCCACGTGATCGGCTTGTCGGGGTCGTCGTAGCGGTGGCTGGCGTCGGAGACGAAGCAGCCGTTGGCGAGCATGCAGTGCTCGCCGATCTCTACCAGCTGCTGGGAGGCGACCATCACGCCCATGTTCAGGAACGTGCCCGCGCCGATGCGCACGCGCGCGTCGCCCGGCATCGTGATCCACACGTTCGGCTCCAGCAGCGCCCCCGCCCCGATCTCCAGGCGCCCCTCGTGCAGCGCCTCCAGCACGTTGCCGTGCAGCGGCCAGCGCGCGAACGCCTCGCGGCGCATCAGCTCCCAGTGGATGCGCGCGCGGTTCCACGGCAGCGAGTTGCGCTCGTACCAGCGCCACTTCTGCGCCCACAGGCGCGCCTGGCGCGCAAGCTCCTGCGCGCTGGCACTTGGCGCGGTCGTGGAGGACATGCGCGACTGGGCGCGCCCGTCGCCGTCCGCGCCCGTGGCCCGCTCGGCGCCGCCACCGCCGTCCACCGCGCTCAGGCTGCGACCTTCGCCGGACGCCGGCGCCGGCCGCCGTTCGCGGAGCCGGCGCCCGCACGCCTGACCGTCGGCGTCAGCAGCTCCGCCAGGAACTGGCCCGTGTGCGATGCCGGCTCGGCGGCCACCTCCTCGGGCGTGCCCGCGGCGATCGCCATGCCGCCCTCCTCCCCGCCCTCCGGGCCCATGTCGATCAGGCGGTCCGCGCTCTTGATCACGTCCAGGTTGTGCTCGATCACCACCACGCTGTTGCCCGCGTCGACCAGGCGCTGGAGCACCTCCAGCAGACGCTGCACGTCCGCGAAGTGCAGGCCCGTGGTGGGCTCGTCGAGGATGTACAGCGTCCTTCCCGTCGCCACCTTCGACAGCTCCGTAGCCAGCTTCACGCGCTGGGCCTCGCCGCCCGACAGCGTCGTCGCCGGCTGGCCCAGGCGCACGTAGCCGAGCCCCACCGCGTTCAGCGTCTCCAGGCGCCGGCGGATCTTGGGGATATGCTCGAAGAACCGCAGCGCCTCCTCCACCGGCATGTCGAGCACGTCCGCGATCGACCTGCCCTTGAACTTCACCTCCAGCGTCTCGCGGTTGTAGCGCTTGCCGTGGCACTGTTCGCACGGCACGTACACGTCCGGCAGGAAGTGCATCTCGATCTTGATCTGGCCGTCGCCGCGGCACACCTCGCAGCGCCCGCCCTTCACGTTGAAGCTGAAGCGCCCCGGCTTGTAGCCGCGCGCCCGCGCCTCCTGCGTCTTGGCGAACAGGTCGCGGATCACGTCGAACAGGCCCGTGTACGTCGCCGGGTTCGAGCGCGGCGTGCGCCCGATCGGCGACTGGTCCACCGCGATGATCTTGTCCAGCTGGTCCAGGCCGTGGATCGCGCGGTGCGCCCCAGGCCGGCGGCGCGCGCGGTGCAGGCGGTTGGCCACCGCCTTGTACAGCACGTCGTTGACCAGCGTCGACTTGCCCGAGCCCGACACGCCCGTCACGCACGTCAGCACCCCCAGCGGCACGTGCACGTCGATGTCGCGCAGGTTGTGCTCGCTCGCGCCCACGATCTCCACGTAGCCGCTCGGCGTGCGCCTGCGCGCGGGCGTCTCGATCGTGCGCGTGCCCGCCAGGAACTGGCCGGTCAGCGACTCCGCCACGCGCTGCACCTCCGCCGCGGTGCCCTGCGCGACGATCCGCCCGCCGTGCTCGCCCGCGCCCGGGCCCAGGTCCACGAGATGGTCGGCCGCGCGCATCGTCTGCTCGTCGTGCTCCACCACGATCACCGTGTTGCCCAGGTCGCGCAGCCGTTCGAGCGTCGCGATCAGCTTCGAGTTGTCGCGCTGGTGCAGGCCGATCGACGGCTCGTCCAGGATGTACAGCACGCCCACCAGCGAGGAGCCGATCTGCGTCGCCAGGCGGATGCGCTGCGCCTCCCCGCCCGACAGCGTCGCCGCCGCGCGGTCCATCGACAGGTAGCCGATGCCCACGTTCTCCAGGAAGCGCAGGCGCTCCTCGATCTCGCGCAGGATCAGCCGCGCGACGTGGCGGTCGGTGTCCGACAGCTCCACCTCCGCCAGCCACTCCAGCGCCCGTCGCGCCGACAGCGCGCAGAAGTCCTCGATGCGCGTGCCCCCCACCAGCACCGCGCGCGACTCCGCGCGCAGGCGCGCGCCGCCGCACACCGGGCACGCGCGCAGCGACATGTACTCCTCGATCTTCTCGCGCGTCCACTCGGAGTCCGTCTCGCGGTAGCGCCGCTGCAGGCCCGACACGATCCCCTCGAAGCGCGTCGCGTACGAGCGCCGGCGGCCGAAGCGGTTGCGGTACGTGACCTGCACCGGCTCGCCGCCCGTGCCGTGCAGGAACACGTCGCGCTGCTCGTCCTCCAGGTCCTCCCACGGGGTGTCCAGGTCGACGTCGTACAGCTCCGCGATCGCCTCCGTCATCTGCTCGTAGTAGTTGGACGCGCTGTTCGCCCACGGCGCGATCGCGCCCTCCGCGATCGACAGCGACGGGTCCGGCACCACCAGCTCCGGGTCGATCTCCATCTGCGAGCCCAGGCCCGTGCAGCGCTCGCACGCCCCGTGCGGGGAGTTGAACGAGAAGATCCGCGGCTCCAGCTCCACCAGCGACGGGCCGTGCTCGGGGCACGCGAAGCGCTCGGAGAACGTGAACAGCGTGCCCGGCTCCGGCGCCACGCCCGGCACGATCTGCGCGGCCGCCGCACGCGGTCCCTTCGCCCCCGCCGCGCCCTGTTTTGCCGCGCGCGACCCGCCCTCCTCATCATCTTCCTTGCCCGCCGCGGTCCCCGAGCGGCCCACGATCTCGACCTCCACCAGGCCGTCCGCCAGCCCCACGGCCGTCTCGATCGAGTCCA
>Ga0335075_10004847_pt1 | contig 20969 bp, 18 predicted proteins | sample Lox_Sample_24_FD_206723 | JGI IMG/M metagenome (GOLD analysis project Ga0335075, IMG submission 206723) | Soil microbial communities from Loxahatchee National Wildlife Refuge, Florida, United States - Lox_Sample_2.4 | ecosystem: Environmental > Terrestrial > Soil > Wetlands | place: USA...
CGTTCCCCGGTCGCGGCGCTGGTCACGTTCGTGCCCAGCGTGGTGGCGCTGCTGGTGTCGCAGCGGTTCATCGCCGGGCTCGGCGCGCACGGGCTGCAGATCTCCTCGGTCACCCAGACCCTGCTGATCGTGCTCATGCTCGGGGCGGGCACCGACTACGGCCTGTTCCTGGTGTACCGGTTCCGTGAGGAACTGCGAGCCGGGACCGAGCCACGCGCCGCGGTCGTCCGCGCGCTGACCCGGGTCGGCGAGTCGATCACCGCGTCGGCGGGCACGGTCATCCTGGCGCTGCTCACGCTGCTGCTGGCCAGCTTCGGGCTCTATCACGATCTGGGCCTGCCACTGGCCGTTGGCGTCGCGGTGATGCTGCTGGCCGGGCTGACTCTGCTGCCGGCGCTGCTGGCCCTGCTGGCCGGGTGGGTTTTTCCCGCGGTGCACCAGGCGGGCGGCGCTGGCGAGGCGGGCGGGGCGGAGGGTCTGTGGGGCCGGGTCGCCGCCCGGGCGGTGCGCCGCCCGGGGCTGACTCTCGGTGCCGGAGCGCTGATCTTCGCGGCCCTGGCGCTGGGCGCCTTCGGCTACCGCACGGCGAGCCTGGATCGCTCGGTCACCGCGCCGGCCGGCTCGGATGCGGCGGCTGGCAACATGATCATTGCGGATCACTTCCCGCAGTCGACGGTCAACCCCGCGCACCTGGTCATGGAGTACAGCACGCCGGTGTGGCAGCACCCAGGCTCGCTGTCCGCGGCGGAGGCGAGCCTGCGGTCGTCGGGGCTGTTCGCGGCGCTGGCCGGCCCGCTCGACCCCAACGGCGCGCCGCTGAGCCCCGGCGGTTACGCCGCGGCGCACGCCGATCTCGGCGGCCCACGTGGGCTGCCGCTGGCCGAGCCGGCCACCGCCGGTGTACAGCGCGGCGTCTACGACGCCTACCGCGCCTCCGTTCAGTACGTGAGTCCCGACGGCACGACCATCCAGTTCCTGGCCGGGCTCCGCGCCGGGAACCAGCAGAGCACCGCGGCCATGGACGCCACGCCCGCGGTCCGCGCGGCGCTGGCCACGGCGGCCCGGCGTTCTGGCGCGACGGCCAGCGGTGTCGCGGGCCAGGCGGCCGCGCTCTACGACGTGAGCGCCACGGCCGGCAGCGACATGGTGCGGATCATCCCGGTGGCGGTGCTGGCCATCGCGGTGCTGCTCGGCCTGGTGCTGCGCAGCCTGGTCGCACCCGTCTACCTGGTGGTCAGCATCGCCGGGTCCTACCTGGCCGCGCTGGGAGCCACGACGCTGCTGGTCATCGACCTGGGCGGGCAGAACGGCCTGGCTTTCGTCCTGCCGTTTCTGATGTTCGTGTTCCTGCTGGCCCTGGGCGAGGACTACAACATCCTGATCATGACCCGGATCAGGGAGGAGGCCGGGCGCCTGCCGCTGCGTGAGGCGGTGGTGCGCGCCGTCGCCCGGACCGGACCCACGGTCACCTCGGCCGGTCTCGTCCTGGCCGGCACGTTCGGCGTGCTCGCCATCGCGGGCGGCGGGGCCATGGGCGGCCAGCTTCAGTCGATCGGGCTGGGCCTCGCGCTGGGCGTCCTCATGGACACGTTCGTGGTCCGGACGCTGCTCGTGCCGTCGGCCGTGGTCCTGCTCGGCCGCTGGAACTGGTGGCCGTCGCGGTCCAGCCGCCGCAGCAGGCCCGTGGCGGCCGCGGAGAAAGCACGGGCGTGAGCCCGGCCATCGACCTGGCACCTAGGGAGGAGCCGACATGTTTTTCACGTACCTCAGACGCGAACTGCGCCGGCGCGTGCGGCAGGCGGTCTTCATCGCTCTCGGCCTCGCGCTGGGAATCGGGCTGGTGATAACCGTGGTCGCCGCCTCGGACGGCGTGAATAATTCGCAGTCCACCGTGCTGCACACGCTCTACGGGGTGGGCACCGACGTTACCGTCACCGAGCCCCCAGCGGCGGGCTCAAGTGTCGGGACCACGTTCGGGTTCACCCAGGAGATCAAGGACATCAGGACCGGGGCGGTCGCGGCGGGGACGAAGATCAACATCAATAACCTCGCCACCGAGCAGTACGGGGTCCTCAGCTCCGACGTGCTGGCCAAAATGGCCAGGCAGGCCGGGGTTTCGAGCGCGGTCGGCGGGCTCGCGCTCACCGACCTGACGGTCACGGGGACGGTCCCGCAGATCACCGTCGGCCAGGGACTTGGCAGCTACAAGTCCAGCTTCACCAGCAACACCTTCAACGTCGACGGGGTCGACACGGCCAACACCGCGCTCGGCCCGCTCAGCGCCGGAAAGATCACCTCCGGCACCACGCTGACGCCCGCCGACGCGAACGGCGACGATGCAGTGATCGACTCCGGCTACGCGGCGCAGAACAAGCTGAGCACGGGCGGGACGATCGACGTGGGCGGGACGGACTTCAAGATCGCCGGAATCGTCAGCGTGCCGCAGGGCGGCAACCCGCCTGACGTGTACATCCCGCTGGCGAAGGCGCAGAGCATCGCGAAGAACGGGTCGAAGAGCCTGGTCGGTGAGATCGACACGGTCTACGTGAGCGCCGCGAGCGCGGCCGACATCCCGTCGGTACAGAAGGAACTCTCCGCGCTGCTGCCCTCGGCCACGGTCACCGACTCCAGCGACCTGGCCAGCGAGGTGACCGGATCGCTGAGCAGCGCGTCCAGCCTGGCCAACAACCTCGGCCGGTGGCTGTCGGTGGCCGTGCTGGTTGCGGCGTTCCTGCTGGCCAGCCTGCTGACCATGGCGGCGGTCGCCCGGCGGGTGCGTGAGTTCGGCACGCTGAAGGCGCTCGGCTGGCCGAGCCGGCGCATCGTCGGCCAGGTCATGGGCGAGTCGATCGCGATCGGCATCGCCGGCGCGGTCGTCGGCGTGGGCCTCGGGTACGCCGGCGCCGCCCTGATCGACAAGCTGGCGCCGAAGCTGTCCGCCACGGTCGGGTCCAGCAACGCGCCCTCGGTCACGGGTCCCGGCCGGGCGCTCGGCTCGGCTGGCTCCAGCGCCCTCAAGGCACTGACCAGCACCAGCCACACGGTGTCGGTGACCCTGACCGCGCCGGTCAGCGTGGACCTGATCCTCGCCGCCGTCGTGCTGGCCATCGCCGGCGGCCTCATCGCGGGCATGTTCGGCGGCTGGCGGGCGGCCCGGCTGCGCCCCGCCGCCGCACTGGCCAGGGTCGAGTGAATGAGAGGAAACGATGTACAAGCTCTCCGGAGTGGTCAAGAAGTACCGCAAGGGCGGTGCCGTTGTCACCGCGCTGCAGGGCGTGGACCTGGCCATCGAGGATGGCGAGTGGCTGGCCATCCAGGGGCCGACCGGCCACGGCAAGTCCACGCTGCTGCAGATCATCGGCGGCCTGGACCGGCCCACCTCAGGAACGGTCGAGTTCGACGGCGCGGACCTGGCCAGAATGCCAGAACGCCAGGTCACGAAGGTGCGGGCCCGCTCGATCGGGTTTATTTTCCAGACCTTCAACCTGATTCCGACGCTGAGCGCGGCCGAGAACGTCGAGGTCGCGCTGGTCCCGCTCAAGGTGGATGCGGCCGACCGGAAGGCGCGCGCGGAGCAGGCGCTGGCCGACGTCGGGCTCGGCGACCGGCTGCGCCATCTCCCGTCTGAGCTGTCCGGGGGTCAGCAGCAACGGGTGGCGACCGCGCGGGCGCTGGTGAAAGAGCCCACGGTGCTGCTGGCCGACGAGCCGACCGGAAACCTCGACGAGGGGACCAGGGACGAGATCATCGGCCTGCTGGAGAAGCTGTGGCACTCGCGCGGGCTGACCATGGTGCTGGTCACCCACGACAGCATCGTGGCCTCCCGGGCGCAGCGGCAGGGCCTGTTGCGGGACGGCCGCCTGGCCGTCACGCAGGCGCCGCTCCGGCCTTCCCCAGGCCAGTGAGAAGCCGGCGCCGGGGCCTGGCGGCATGACCAGGCTGCAGCAGGCGGCCCGAGCGGTGGCCGAGGGCATCAGCGCCCTGAACCAGCTGACCCTCGGCCCGGACGACCAGCTGGAGTCCCCGGCCGACGTGTCCGACGTTGTGGCCAGCCTGTCCCTGGCCATGTCCCTGATGCCGCGGCTGCTGGGGCAGCTCGCCGCGTTCCTGGAGGTCGAGCACGTCAAGGAGGTGTTCGCGGGTGGCCAGAAGGCCGGTACCGGGGCGCGCGTGCGGGCCGTCAGTGACGCCCTGCACCGGGCCGGCCTGGATGCCGAGGCGATGGCCGCAGCCCTGGACACGGCGCGCGGGGAATGCGCGCAGCTGCAGGCCTCGGAAGCGGCTGACCCTCGCGGGCAGGCAGGCCAGTAGCCCGGCCGGGCTATACGGAGGGCTCGCCGGAACAGGTGAACTGCGGGGTCGCCTCGGTGGGCAGCGAGGTCACGCCGGGTGGCAGCTTGCCGTGCAGCGCGTAGTAGGCCAGGTCGTAGGCCAGGTCAGCGGTCTGCGCCGTGGTGTTGCCGGCCGCCTCCTCGATATTGTCGGCTCCCGGTAGCTGGTCAACCGGCGGGGTGACGAGGAAGAACGGTGTGGAACCTGCGAAGGCGTCGGAGGGATTCGTCCATCCGCAGACGTTGTAGTACAGGGCGTCGGTGCCGGCCAGGCCAACCGTGAGCACCAGGTAGCTCCCGCTCAGGCCGTGGTCCCACGCCGTCGCGAACGACCCGGTGACCGCCGAGGATGGCAGCCCGGCCGAGGCAGCGGCCTTCGTGGCGGTGGTCAGGTCCGCCTGTGTGGCGGCGTAGAGGATCACCCGGCCGGCGAAGGTCACCGGCGTGTCCGGCAGCGGGCCGGACAGCGTCCAGGCGCCCGATCCGCTGGGGTTGCTGTCCTCCTCGATCCCGTGGGCGCTGCGGAAGAACACGCTTTGCGGGCTGCCGGGCACCGCGTAATCGCCCAGGGCCAGCAGGCTGGTGGCGGTTCCCGGCAGCGTCTGCGTGGCCCACGTGCTGCCCGAGGAGGACATCAGCAGTGGGTGCCCGGACGTGCTCACCGCGAAGACATCGGGTTGCGGGCTGCCCGTCGACGGCACGAAGTTGGTGGCCAGCAGCGTGCCGCCCGCGGGGACCGCCGCGGCCGAGATCTGGCGCACGGTCCAGCCCGAGCCGGTAGCGTCCTGGCTGGCTTCGGCGACGTGGCCGGCCTGGTCGGTAAACCAGACGGCCGCTCCGCTCCCGTCGACCGGCGAACTGACCGCGGCCAGCGAACTCGCCGGGGCGATCTTGAAGGGCGACGGCACGACGGTGCTGCTCCATTGCCCGGCCACCTGGGAGGTCACCACCAGCGCGCCCTGGCGGCTGATGGAGTAGACCTGCGGCACCGGCACCCCGCCCTGGAACGAGGTGGCGGCCGCCACAGCGCCCGGGCTGCTTGCTGGCGCCGGCAGCACACCGTTCTTCCAGGAGCCGCCGGCGGCGTAGGTCTCGGTCAGCCGGCCTGCCGGGTCATAGCTGAACACGGCGGGATAGGCGGGCTCGCTGGCCGGGCCGGGCGCGATGGTGGTGGCCGCGATCGCGCTGGCGGGCGCCACCGATGCCGGCAGGGTCACGGCTGACCAGCCGCCGCCCGCCCGGGCGACCTCGATCAGGCTTCCGGCAGCCGAGCGGGCGAAGACATGCGGCTCCAGAACGCCGCCGGAGTCCTTGTACTGCAGGGCCGCCACCGGGCTGCCCGCGGCGACGGCGCCGGGCAGGTTCTCGTCGAGCCAGCTGGCGCCGTCCCAGCTCTCCTCGGCCAGGCCACCGGAAGCACGGTCAACAAACAGGGTCTGGGCCACCGGGGTATAGGCGTAGTAGAGCGCGTCACTCGCCGTCGATGCCAGCGCCGACGATCCCGCCACCACGTCCACGGTCAGGGTCTTCACCGTGATCGTGCCCAGGTTCGACGTTGCGATCATCGACACCGTCTGCTGTCCCGGGTCGGCGAACACGTGCTGGACGGCCGACCCGGTGGCCGCCCCATTGGGCTCGTACTCGCCGTTGCCGAACGCCCATGCCTCGCTGGCGATCGAGCCGCCCGCCTGCGAGGCGCTGGCCTGGAAGGTGACCGCGGTGCCCGCCGCGGCCACAGCCGGTCCCGAGATCTGGGCCACCGGGCTGGCCGGCTGAGCGGCGGTTGGCGGGGATACGAACACCCATTGCTCGCCCGGGGTCGCTTCCACCTCGGCCGCCCACGGCCCGATGCTGACGTCGGTGTCGTACTGGACGCTGATGTTGCTGGTGCCGAGGAAGTCGCCGTTGACGATGTTGAGGGTGCCGTTGGCGTTCACGGCCGTGACGATGCCCACGTGGCTGGCACCGGTCGAGGCCGTTATCTGGCCCGGCGGATAGAGCACCACGGCGTCGCCGACCTGGGGGTCAGTGCCGTCAGCCGGCAGCGACTCGCCCTGCGCCGCGCCCCAGGCGTAGAACGAGTTGGATCCGGGGTTGATCAGGTCCATGTCCTGGGTGACACCGGCATGCAGCCAGACCCACTCGGCGAAGTCGGAGCACCACTGCTCGTTCTCGTTCTCGACTCCGAACTTGGCGTTGTAGCCGCAGCCGCGGGTATCCGGGTCCGGGTACAACGGCCCGACCATGGGCGTATAGGGGTCGCAGTCGACCGTGTCGAAGTTGGTGACCGTGGGGATGTCACTCACGCCGACCTGGCCGAGCGCGATCGACGCGATGCTGGCGGCCAGGCTGCTGGTTGCGTCGAGGCCGGCCCTGGCCCGCGCGGCGGCCCGCGGCGAGGACGACGGCCCGGCGCCGCAACTGATGTTGGCCGTCACGTTCCACACCGCCCGGACCGCCGCCGGGACGGCCGTGTCGCACCCAACCGGCGCCACGCCTGCCTGCACGAACTGCCACGGCTGCCCGGGAACGCGCCGGAAAATGCCGGTGGCGGCCCCGTCCTGGAACCGCACCAGCAGTGGCGGCTTGAGCCGCCGGGCCGGCGCGAAGCTGGCCAGGGCCCACTGCTCGCCGTTCTTGGTCACCGCTACCCGCAGCGACCCGTGGCCGGCGCTCGCTGCGGCGCCAGCCGGGAGACCGCGGGCCTTCAGATACACATGCAGCAGCGTGGCTTGATCAGCCGACGAGGCCGGCAGTTCCCTGGCGGTGGCGGTGTTCGCCGGCGGCATGCCGGCCGATCCCGCCTTCCCGCTAGCTGCCGTGGTGGCGGCTGTCGCGCCGACGGCGGTATTCACCACCAGCGCCGCGGCCGCGGGCAGAGCAGCGGCCAGCATCCAGAGGCGGCCGCCACGGCTGGCGAGATGACCCCGGCAGCGCGGCTTGGCAGGCTGACGTGCCATGGAATGCTCTCCTCAGGGGCATCTGACTGATCTTCGGGCGCGGGTCCAGAATCCGGTAATATCGCAACTTCTCATGTTCTGTGGCTGATCAGCCTATGGCCGCCGGGCCTTATCGCGCAGGCATGGCGGCCAAACCGACTGTCGTCTGTTGCGGCCGCCAGCGACCAAAACGTCGTCGGCCAATGCGCCGTTCGTCTGCGTCAGTGAGGTGGTGGGCACCACGCTGTTCCTCTAACAACAGCGTGGGCACCACCACCCCGCTCGAGCTACCTCGGGGCGAGGCCAAGGGGCCGCCTGTGCCGCTTAGGCAAGGGCGGGCGGCGCGTGCTGCGGGCGCATGCCGTCGAACACGATGCCCAGCGTGGTGGCCCGTAGTTCGCTGTCCCACTGGTTGTGCGGGCGGGTGCCGGTGTCTTTGCCTGGGCAGCAGCGCGTAGGGTGCTGCCGTGCGTGACAGCCATACCGGCCCGGCCGGTGCGGTCGCGGCGGAGTGCCGGGACATCTTGCATGAGCAGGCGGCCGCCTACGCCGGCGTGGCGGTGGCCAACATCGGCCGGGAGTTCCCCTCGGTGCTCTTTCATCTGATGTCGGAGCCTGGCGACTTCCCGGCCCGGCCCGCCGAGCGGACGCCGGTGTTCTTCGGCAGCCTCGACTGGCACTCGTGTGTCGAGATGCACTGGCTGCTGGTAAGGCTGTTGCGGCTGGCTGGCGACTCTGTCCCGGCCGGCGAGATCAGGGCGCTGCTGGACGCCCAGTTCACCGCGGACAAGCTGGCGGCCGAGGCCAGCTTTGTGGCCAGCGCCGACGGGCGGCACGAGCGGCCATACGGCTGGGCCTGGGCACTGGCGCTGGTGCACGAGATCGCCAGCCTCGGTGATGCCCAGGCGTCCCGCTGGCTGACCGCGATCGCGCCGCTGGCCGACGCGCTGACCAAGGGCTTTATGGACTGGCTGCCCAAGGCCACGTACCCGGTCCGGCACGGCATGCACGCCAACAGCGCGTTCGCCCTGTCGCTCGCTTTGCCGTTCGCGGCACGGCAGGCGCAGGCCGGCCGGCCAGACCTGACGGCGGCGATCGAGGCCAAGGCACTGGGCTGGTTCGCGGGCGACGCCGACTATCCGGGCGGCTACGAGCCGTCAGGCCACGACTTCCTGTCCCCGGCGCTGACCGAGGCCGAGCTGATGAGCAGGCTGCTCGCGCAGCCAGAGTTCGCGGACTGGCTGGCCGCGTTCCTGCCCGGGATCGCCGACGGCGAGCCAGTCACGCTCTTCACGCCGGCCGTGGTCTCTGACGCCAGCGACGGGCAGATCGCCCACCTGCACGGCCTCAACGCGAGCCGGGCCTACTGCTGGCGGCGGATCGCGGAGAGCCTGCCGGACGGCGACGCGAGGATCGGGCCCGCGCTGGCCGCGGCGGGCACCCACCTGGACGCATCGCTGCCGCACGTCGTCGGCGACGACTACATGGTGGAACACTGGCTGGCCGTCTACGCGGTGCTGGCCCTCAGCTGAGCACCGCCTAGCCTGCGGAGGTCAGGAGCGGGGCCAGGCCGCCAGCCGTTCCCGGAGCGTGGTGACGTCGCGGCGGGACAGGCCGTAGCGGGCGAATGCCCCGTCGTCCATGTGGTCCAGCCTGCGCCCGGCGTCGGCGAAGTCCTGGCTGGTCAGGCCGGCATCCAGCCGCCTGGCGAAGCCGATGAGTTCCTCGACGCTGTAGCGCTCGAGGGCGGCCGCGGTGTCCAGGTAGTCGCGCTCCACGGCCCGGCTGGCGAGTGCGCAGACCTTGCCGCCGAGGACATCCTCGAGGTCGAGGACGGGCCCGATGTCCATGGTCACCGGGCCGCGGGCCCGGTCGAAGTAGGCCATCTGCAGCATCATCTGCTCGCCCCCGGGCGCGGTGACGATCCATTCGGCCAGCCCCTGGTCCATCCCGGGGAAGATGTCCCCGAGCCCGGCGGTCTTGTCCTGGCGTTCGGCCTCGAATCGCGCGTCGCGCAGCCTCACCTCCACCTCATCGGCGGCCGCTTCCACGCCGGTTTCCTGGTCGGTGAACAGGTCGACGTCCTCGGTCGGCCGGTCGATGATGCCGTGCGCCATCAGGGCGTTGCCGCCGGCCAGCGCGAACCCGTGCCTGCCCGCTGCGGCCAGGGCGATCGCGGCCACCTGGCGGTGGAACTCGCTGACCGGCATCAGGCAGCGGCGGCGGCCCGCAGCACCGGGTGACGCTCTTCCCAGGCCAGCCGCACGCCCTTGGGCAGGTGCAGGGCCGGCCAGACGGCCGCCAGCGTCTCGCCATTCAGGTAAGTGGTGAGATCCTCCGGGCGGGCCGCTTCACGGAGTACGGTCTCGTACATGGACCGCAGCATGAACGGCTTGGACAGATCGAACGTGTGATCGGCTGAACTCCAGAACAGCCAGATCGGCAGCTCGACCGTGCCCTGAGCCGAGCCGCGCAGGTCGGCCAGGTCGCTGACCACGAGCACGCTTCGCCCGGGGCGCGTCTGATGCGGTGTCCGGACCGCGGCAGCCAGCACGGTGTCCATGAGTACAGCGTAGCCGCTGCGGCCGTCAGGCGAAAGTCTGTTCTATTGTTCCGGCCGCGGCAACCCGCTGGCGGGCGGCTGCGGCAGGCCATGCCGGAAGTCAGGCGCGGATTCCCCTCGGGGCTGGCATCATTTCAGTTCTGCATATGCATGTTCCTGAACGGTCACGGCCGGGCTGAGAGACGCAACGCGGGACTGACCTTCGCGGGTTTCGCTGCAGAGGGGATGGTGGCCGTGCAGCCACAGCCAGAGCAGGAGCCGCAACGGCGGCCGCTTAATCGCCAGGACAGCCACGATGCGGAGGAGATGGTTGAACGCGCGGCCGAACTGGCCAGGGACTCTCATGCGCGGACCCGGCACGCCGCCATCCTGGTGCAGGAAGGCAGCATGCTGGCCTGGGGTACCAACGGGGTTCCGTTTCCCGGGGAAGACCACTGCCACTGCAAGTTCGGCGAGTTCGGTCATCATGACCAGTGCCGGACCCACGCCGAGCAGCGGGCGATCTCGCTGGCCCGGGACGGCGACGGCTGGCGGAACCTGCCGGGATCCAAGCTGATCTATGTGCGTCTTCTGGCCGACGACTCGGTGCGGCTGCAGGAGCCGCATTACTGCGCGCGCTGCAGCCGGCTGGCGCTGTCGCTGGGCGTGGGGGAGTGGATCTTCGCCTTGTCTGACGGGCTGGTCGGATACTCCGCCGCAGACTATGACCAGATCGCTCAGCTCCGTTGGTAGCAGCGGAGCTAGGCCGACGGCCTGATGATCTCGTCGGCGACCCATCGCGCGACGTCAGCCGGGTACGGGGGCGGCAGCGTCAGCACGATGTGCGTAAAGCCCGCGCCGACCGCCTTGCCGATCGCGTCCCTGGTGGCTCCGGGCTGATCGTAGGAGACGGGCAGGACCATCGAGCGGGTGATCGAAGCGGGCTCGCGGCCGGCCTCGGCGCAGAGGCGGTCGAGCAGCGCGCTGCGCTCGACGGCGTCGTTGAGGTCGCCACCGGGCATGTTCCACGCGTCGGCGTGCTGCGCGACCACGCGCAACGTTGCGCGCGAGCGGCCGCCGATGAAGATCGGCGGATGCGGGCGCTGGAGCGGCTTGGGGTTGCACCACGCCCCGGTGAGGTCGTAATAGGTGCCGTGGAAGTCGAACGGCTTGTCCTCGGTCCACAACCGCCGGATGATCGTGCACGCCTCGGCCAGGCTGCCCACGGCGTAGGCGGCGTCGTGGTAGGGCAGGCCGTGCGCCTCGTATTCGCGCCGGGCGAAGGGAACGTCCGGCCGTGAGCCGGCGCCGATGCCGAACTCGAGCCGGCCGCTGGCGACGGCGTCGGCGGTGGCAGCAATCTTGGCCAGCATGGCCGGCGGCCGGAACCGGTTGCTGGTCACCATCAGGCCGACCCGGAGCCGTTCGGTCTGCCCGGCCAGGGCCGACAGCAGGGTCCAGCCCTCGTAGGTCGGCCCGTCGAGGTCGCCGAAGATCGGCATGAGGTGGTCGTACAGCCAGGCGTGCTCGATCTCGGGAATCGTGTCGGCCTCGCGCCAGACCTGGCGGATATCCCGGTAGTCGACCTGCGACGGGGCGGTCGCGATCCCGAAGCTCGGTGAAGCGGTCGGCGCCATCGGCGTGCTCCTTTGCCTGCTCGTGTCTTCCGCAGATGGACGTCCGGGCGGCACGCCCAGGTGCGGCTTCTGTTCCGCTCTGGCATTATCGTCATAAAGCGGAGCGCTGCTCCGAACAGCATACGGAGCATTGCTCCGGTTATCAAGCTGGACCGGGAAGCTGGACCGGGAAGGAGGTGGGCCGCCGTGTCCGATATCCCTGGACCAGCCGGGCCGACGCCCTCGCGCAAGCGGGCCGACGCCCGGCGCAACGAGCAGACCCTGCTGAAGGCGGCTGCCGCCGTGTTCGTCGCCTCCGGCGTTGACGCACCGGTACGCGAGATCGCGGCCAAGGCGGGCGTCGGCATGGGCACCATCTACCGGCACTTCCCCACGCGCGCCGACCTCATCGTCGCCGTCTACCGCCACCAGGTCGAGGCCTGCGCCGAGGCCGGACCGGCCCTGCTGGCCAGCAACGCCTCCCCGTACCGTGCCCTGGCCGAGTGGATCGGCCTGTTCGTGGACTTCCTCGTCACCAAGCACGGGCTGGCCACCGCGCTGCAGTCCGATGACGCGGGCTTCCAGGCCCTGCACGCCTGGTTCATCGACCGCCTCGTGCCCGTCTGCACCCAGATCCTCGAGGCCGCCGTCGCCGCCGGCGAGATCCGCACCGATGTGGGCGCCTACGAACTGATGCGCGCGGTCGGCAGCCTCTGCGCCCGCTCGGGTAACGACGCGGCGTACGACGCCCACCACATAGTCGGTCTGCTCATCGCGGGCTTGGCCCGGCCGAACGCCACCATCCAGACGCGCCCAGAATGACGCCGCCCGCGCCCGCCCGGGGCGGGCCGCGTCAAGCGCTCAGCGATTCGCCGGTCTCGGCGGCCGTGCAGGAAGTGACGACCTCCGCCAGCGAGACGCCGACCGCCTCGGCCAGCGCGGCCACGGTGAAGAACGCCGGGGTGGCGATCCGGCCGGTCTCGATCTTGCGCAGCGTCTCCACCGGAACGCCCGAGGCGGCGGCGACCTCGGCCATGCTCCGCGGCCCCCGCGCCTGCCGCAGCAGCGTGCCGAGCCGCTCCCCGCGGGCACGCTCCTGCGGGCTCAACGGTGGTCTCACCATGCTGTGATAATAATACCGGTATAGTTATACCGGTAGCCCGGGAGGCCCTCATGGTTGAGTACAAGACGCCAGGCGAGATCGACGCCATGCGCGCGGCGGGCCAGGTGGTGGCCCGGATCCTGGCTGCCGTCCGGAGCCAGGCCGCACCCGGGGTCCGTCTGTCTGAGCTTGACCAAACGGCCAGGGACATCCTGGCCGAGGCCGGGGCCAGCTCGCCGTTCCTCGGCTACCAGCCTTCTTTTGCGCACAGCCCGTTCCCCGCCGTCATCTGCGCGTCGGTCAACGACGCGGCCCTGCACGACATCCCGGGCCGGTACCGCCTGGCCGATGGCGACCTGCTCAGCGTCGACTGCGGCGCCACCCTGGACAACTGGGCCGCGGACGCGGCGATCTCCATCCAGGTCGGCAGCCGGCACCCGGCCGACACCCGCCTGATCGCCACGGCCAGCCAGGCACTTCAGGCGGGCATCGCCGCCGCCGTCCCCGGAGGCCGGCTGGGCGACGTCTCCGCCGCCATCGGCGCGGTCGGCCGGGCCGGCCACTACGGCATCTGCACCGACTTCGGCGGCCACGGCATCGGCCACGCCATGCACGAGGACCCGCACATCCCCAACCGGGGCCACGCCGGCCGCGGGCTCCGGCTTGTCCCGGGGCTGGTCATCGCCATCGAGCCCTGGTTCCTGGCCGGCGGCACGGATGCGTACCGGGTCGACTCCAACGGCTGGACCATCCGCAGCACCGACGGCAGCCGCGCCGCTCACGTCGAGCACACCATCGCCATCACCGGCGACGGGCCGGTCGTCCTCACCGCGCTTTAGGTACCCGGGTTTGCTGCCGCGGTTGTGCCGCCGTCGGCTCCCGAGGTGGCTGGCGGGCTTGGGCTGGTTTGCGGTTGCGTGGAGTTGGGTGTGGGCAGCGGCTTGACCGGAATGATGCCGACCAGGACGACAAATGTGGGGACGGCGATGCTCGCGTACCACTGGTGATACCAGCCCGTTGTGGCGAACCAGCCGCCCATGGCAAAGACGTAGACGGCAAAGGCGAGCACGCTCATCAGGAGCTGTGTCAGCCGCAGAATACTGAGGACCCAGCGGTCGTAGGCGAAGGTGAGTATCCCCGCGCCGATCAGCAAGCACAGAAGCCAGGTAGCGTGCGCGTTCTTGGTCGTCACGTTGCTGTCGACCACGGTCTGCATGAACAGGTAAGCGCCCAGTATCTCGATGGGGATATATTTCAGCAGCTTCGTGATGTAGTCGTCCTCGGCCGGGACAGCCACGCCGCCCGGCGCGCCGGCCTGAGGTGCGGAAGCAGGCGGCTTGGTGTCTAAAGTCTTCGGGACGTCGCCCGCCGTCTCAGCCGCCGACATTTGAGCAATGTCAGCTTTAGTAATTATATTTCTGTTCATAACGATCGTCATGCCTGCAGCCTTTCTCAAGGTGCCTGAATTTGGCGGAGTAGGACATTATCAGGTTGTTCGGGCGGGGTCTATGCCAATCGCCGGGTCGGCGGGATTAGTGCTTGGCCGGGCAGCGGGCCGGTGGTGGAAGCCCTCTGAAGATCACACCCCGCCGGGCGAGACCGAGGTCGCAGCGCGCCGCCACGCTCGCCCGTGCTGGCGCCGCCGGTTGGGCGCGCGTTATCAAGCTGTTGTTCAGATCGTGTATCTGGCCGTGCTGGCCTGGCTCTTAAGCACCGTGGCGGCCCAGGATGACATGAGCCGCATAAAAGGGAGCCAGACATGAAATGGTTCTTCCAGCCGCGCCCTGACGGCGACGGGGCAGCGCACGACGAGGATGACTCGGCATCCGGCCTGATCAGCTTCCCGGCCGAACTGCTGCAACGGCACGGTGCCGTGGTGCTGGACCCCGGGAAAGCCGTGGCCGTGCACGGCTACCCGGTCCCTCGGCCAACCGTCTACCGGGCCAGGACGCTGCTCGTCCCGGCCGACCAGCTGCTGGACCAGCGGTTCATCGAGGCCGTCAACCAGGTCCTGCGCGGCGTCGGGATGACGCTGATCCCGCCCGAGCCTGATGATCAGAGGGCTGGCGACGGGGACGTCTTCGAGGCGCTGCGGCAGCTTCCGCGCCCAGCGGTCCTGGTCCCGGCGGAAGGGGCGGCCACGCCCACCGTGGTCGACGCGTGGACGGCGCTGCAGGCGCTGCGCGCGGCGGCCGCCACCCAGAAATATCCGGAGATCACCAAGGCGGCCGTCCAGCGGATCGAGCTGGAGCACCTGCTGGTCGGCTCGTCCATCACCGGCAGCCCGATCGGCCACGTGGGTGGCGGCATCAGCGGGGGACCGGGCAGCAGTGACGACGTCGCCGGGCCCAGCAGCACGGACTCCTATCTGTTCAGCGGGGGCGACGCCCGGACCCCGGTGGCGGTTGTGATGGAGCCGCCCGCCCGCAGGTCGGCCGGGCGGTGCGCGTCGGATTACGGCCGGCGTCCCGTGCTCGCGCTCCTGGACACCGGCGCCCGGGTCCATGATTGGCTGGACGTGCAGAAGAAGCCGGGCGGCGACTACAGCACCATCAGCGATGGCTTCATCGCGGTCGATGACGGCCTGCAGGCCGCCATCCGCGGGGAGGGCCAGCACGCGGCCTCGTCGGGTGACCGGCCGCGCCTGGTGATCAAGGATCCGTGGGACGGGCCGGTCTCGGACTACCCGCTGATCGGCGAGCTTGACACGGAGATGGGCCACCTCACGTGCGAGGCGGGCATCGTCCGGCAGGTCGCGCCCGATGCCCGGGTCCTGGCCGTGCGGGTCATGCACAGCGACGGCGTCGTCTACGAGGGCGACCTCATGTGCGCGCTCCGCCACCTGGCCAGGCGGATCGCGCTGGCCAAGCCGGACGATATCGCCGCGCAGGTTGATGTGGTTTCGCTGTCGCTTGGCTACTTCAGCGAGTCACCGCGCGAGGCGGCCTTCACCTCCGGGCTGCACAAGGTGATCAACGTGCTGCGCGGCCTGGGCGTCGTGGTGGTCGCCGCGGCCGGGAACTACTCCACCATCCGCAGGTTCTACCCGGCGGCGTTTGCCCGGCCCGCTTCGGCGCACCAGGTGCCTCTGATCAGCGTGGGTGCGCTCAACCCGAACGGCTCCAAGGCGGTCTTCAGCGACGGCGGCGACTGGATAACGGCCTGGGCTCCGGGCGCCGCGGTGGTCAGCACGTTCCCGACCGACATCAACGCCAGCCGCAGTCCCGAACTCAGGATGCGCGCGCATCGCGGCAACGAACTGCCGCCCGGCGTCTCGCTGCCGGGCGAGCGTGAGGCACTCGACCCGGATGACTACTCCGGGGGGTTCGTGATCTGGAGTGGTACCTCGTTCTCGGCTCCGCTGGTGGCCGGGCATATTGTCGCGGCGCTGCTGAACGGAGCGGCGAGCACCAGCAGCCTGCGGCTGAACGACCCCGGGGCCGTGGCAGCGACCAGGCGGGCGCTGGCCGCGCTGACCAGCCTGGGCTGGACGGGGTGATCGGGGTGGACGATCGCACGCCCGCCAGGGTGCGGGCTGGCCAGCCGGACCGCGGCAAACGCATCGCCGGCCTGATGGACGCGGCCAGGCAGGGGAGCGAGGACGCGCTCGGCCAGATCGTAACCGAGCTCACTCCGCTGCTGTGGCAGGTCGCCCGCGCGGCCGGGCTGAGTTCCGGAGACACGGAGGACGTGCTGCAGACGGTGTGGATGCGGCTGCTCGATCACCTGGACGGCATCCATGCGCCGGCGGCGCTGACCGGCTGGCTGGTGATCACCACCCGGCGGGAAGCGTGGCGGGTGAGCGCCGCCGCCCGCAGGCAGCTCCCGGCGGACACCGAATTCCTCTCCTTGCTGCCCGATCAGGGACCGGGATCGGAGGAGCAAGTCATCATCGATGATCAGCGCCGTGCCTTGTGGCAGGCGATCGGCCAGCTCTCCCCGCGGTGTCAGGAACTGCTGCGGATCGTCGCCTTCGTGCCCCGCCCGGATTACGCCGTGGTGGCCGCCGACCTCGGCATGCCGACCGGGAGCGTCGGTCCCACCCGCGGCCGGTGCCTGGCCAAGCTGCGCGCCCTGCTGGCCAGCGATGATCTCGAAGGGAGTTCGCGATGACGCCCTCGGACGCGGGCGGCACTACCCCGGCCGGCGAGTCGCTGGACGACGTCGATCTCGGCCTGCTCGACGGCATCCGCGAGCTCTTCCAGGCCGCCGACCCCATGCCAGCGGACCTTCCGGAACGGCTCCGGTTCTTCCTCGCTCTGCGCGGTCTGGAGATCGAGGTGGCCCGGCTGGCCGCCGAGGAACGCCAGCCGTCTCTCGCGGCCCGTGGCGCCGAAGTGAGCCGCACGATCACCTTTGACAGCGACAGCCTGACCATCATGATCCGGATCGATCCGAACCTGGACGGAACGGCACGCGTCGACGGCTGGCTGGCGCCGCCGCAGCGCCGTGAGATCGACATGAAGACCACCGCGGATTCGCTGACCGTGACCAGCGACGAGCAAGGGCGTTTTGCCTTCGCCCGTGTGCCCCGCGGGACCGCTCAGCTCGTGGTGCGTTCAGAGGATTCTGGGCCGGGCGGAGCGGGAAGGTCGGTGGTGACCCCAGCCCTCATTCTCTGACCCGAGGCAGCCACCAAATGCCGCCCGCGCAGCGGCGCTCAGACCGCTCCGACTGCTGGATCGCCCGTGCCGAGAGCCGGGCTCAGCAGGCGCGTCAGCGCGGCCTGCGCGAGGGCAACGCCGGCCGGCCTGCCGTCGGCGCCCGCCATGCGCGCGCCGGGCTGCGGCACCTGGGCTGGACAGAGGACGGGGCCGAGCCAGACGCGGTCCAGCTGCACGAGGCACACCACGCGCTGGCCGCCCGGCTGCTCGGGATCCTGGCCGACTGGGAGTCCATGCAAGGCCGCACCGAGTACGGGCTGCGCCTGCTGGACCGGGCGGAGAGCCTGGCGCCGGTCAATGAGCGGGGTGTCCTGCTCCTCCAGCGGGGCCACATGTTCATGCGGACGTGGCGGGCGCAGGAGGCGCTGCGCACGCTTGACGAAGCGATATCCCTGCTCGACGGGAACCTGGCGGAGACCGAGAACCTGGCCGCCGCACTGCTGAATCGCAGCTTCGCCCACCTCAACGCCGGCCAGGTCCGGCGAGCGCGCGCCGATCTGGCCTGGTGCCGCGGGGTCGCGGCGGATCACGGCCACGACCTGCTCGCGGCCAAGGCGGTGCATAACCTCGGCTACTGCGAGCTGCTGGCCGGTGATATCCCGGCCGCGCTGGCCCTGCTCAACGAGGCGGCCGGCGCGTACCGGCTCAGCGCGCCCGGCAACCTGCCGGTGGTGGCGATGGACAAGGCGCGCGCGCTGCTCGCGGTCGGCCTGGCCGGGGATGCGGCCAGCGAGCTTGACGGCGCGATGGCCTCGTTCCGGCAGCAGCGGCTTGATAATGATCTCGCCGAGGCGGAGCTGGCCCGGTCCGAGGCCGCCCTGGCCACCGGGGACCGGGCCGGTGCGCGCCGGTGGGCGGCGGCCGCCGGGCGCCGTTTCCACCGGCAGCGCAACGACGCGTGCTCCCGCCTGTCGGAACTTACCGGGCTGCGGGCACGGTTCGCCGCACCAGGACGGCCGGCATCCATCGCGACCGGGGCGTTAAGGCTCGCCGAACGGCTGCGCGGCTGCGGGCTGGCGACCGACGCGGACCTGGCCGAACTGCTCGCGGCCCGGGCGCTGCTCGCGGCCGGGCGCGCTGACCAGGCCGGGCGGCACATCGCGGCCGTGCGACGCCGCGGCGCGGGCGCGCCGCTGGCCGTGGCCCTGCTGCGCAGGCTGGCCCGCGCCGAGCTGGCGGAGCTGGAAGGACACACCGGAACGGCGCTGGCCGAGCTTCGCGCGGGGCTGGCGATGGTCCAGGCCCGGCGTGGCCGGCTTGGCAGCGTCGACCTGCAGACCGGCACCGCCGCGCTCGGCGCGGATCTCGCCGCGGCGGGGTTGCGGATCGCGCTGGACCGAGGGTCGGCGCCGCTGGTGTTCGCGTGGCTGGAACGCTCCCGCGCGCAGGCATTCCGGGTCAGGCCGGTGCGCCCGCCCGCGGACGCGCGGGCCGCGGCGGTCCTGGCCGAGCTGCGTCAGCTCGGCTACCTGATCCGTCACGCCGAGCTGAGCGGCGGCCGGGACCCGGCCATGCTCACGAGGCACGCCGAGCTGCAGCGAGAGATCAGGGAGCACGGCTGGCAGGCCAGCGGGCCGGGCGAGGCGGCCGCGCAGGCCAGCATCGGCGAGGTGGGCGCGGCCCTGGAACACAGTGGGCAGTGCCTGGTCGGCATCCTGGCCCGGCAGGGCGTGGCGCTCGCGGTGGCGGTGCGGCACGGATCGGTGCGCCTGGTCCGGCTCGGCGACTTCGAGGTGGCGGCTGAGGCGGCCAGGCGGCTCAACGTCGACCTGGACGCGCTAGCCGGGCGGCGCCTCCCGGCGCGGCTGGAGACCGTGATCCGGGAATCGGTCCGGCACCAGATCGACGTGGTCACCGCCGAGATCATCGCACCGTTGCGCTCGTGCATCGGCGATGACGGCGTCGTCGTCGTCCCGGCCGGGCCGCTGGCCAGCATCCCGTGGAGCGTGCTGCCCGACATGCGCGGGCGCCCGGTCACGGTGTGCGCGTCCGCGTCGTCGTGGCTGGCCGCCTGGCGTCGCGGGCTGGCCGGGGTGGCGGGGGTAGCAGGGCCGCCGGCCCGGCCAGCCGTCCTGGCCGCCGGGCCGGATCTGGAGCATGCGCCGGCGGAGGTCGCGCAGATAGCGAAGGTCTATCCAGGCTGCCGCGTCCTGCTCGCGGAAGCGGCCACCGTGAGCGAGACGTTGCGCGCCCTGGACGGTGTGCCGCTGGCCCATCTGGCCGCGCACGGGCATCATGATCGCGAGAATGTCCTGTTCTCCAGGCTCGACCTGGCCGACGGCCCGCTGATGGCCTACGACATTCAGCAGCTCGCCTCCGCTCCCCGGCACGTGGTCCTGTCCTCCTGCGACGTGGGGCGGACCGTGGTGCGCCCGGGGGAGGAGATCCTCGGCTTCACGGCCGCGCTGCTGTACGTCGGGACCACGACGGTGATTTCCAGCGTCACCCGGGTGGCCGACGCCGCCGCGCTGGGCACGATGACCGCCTACCACCGGCTGCTCGCAGCCGGGGCCAGTCCCGCCGAGGCGCTCGCCCAGGCCGCCCTGGCCGACCAGTTCAGCCCGTTCGTGTGCTTCGGGGACGGCCAGAACCCAGCCGCGGGCCGAAAACCGGCTGGCCCGCCCCCCGGGAGGAGCGGGCCAGCCGTCCGGACAGGTTCGGCTTCGGTGCAGGCCGTCAGTACAGAATGAACGGGTCACTCTGCTTGACCGATGCCACCTGGCCGTTCGTGGTGGTCAGGGAGGCCGTGTACTGATAGACGTGGCCGTCCCCGGAGCCGCCCGGGATGTTCACCGTGACGTTGTTCGAGTAGGCGTAGTACGAGCCCTCCGGGGTCCACGCCGGGGCGCTGACCGTGGTCGGGGACGGGGCCGGGGGAAACGGGGGAACCAGCCCGGGTGCGTTCGCCGTGGCGGTCAGGTCGGTGCAGCCCACGGTGAGGGCGTAGCCCGCCGAGGCGAGCGTGCTGCCCGCCACCATCTCCAGGGTCACGTCGAACTCGGTTCCCGGGGTTGTGCTTCCGCCGATCGGCGCGTTCGGCGCGTCGTCCTGGACGCCGGCGGACTTGGTCTGGCTCACGTAGATGTCGGTGATCTCGGCGTCGTTGATGTTAGGCATTCCTGTGCCCCCTTGTGGTGATCGCGGCATTTCGGAGGAGTTCCGACGCTGTAAAGAGCGGGAGCGGTGCCGCCGGATACCTGGTGCGGGACACTACGTGTGGGCCAACCCGATCCGGGCAGGGGCCATGTTGAGCTGCAGCGCGGCGGAAGGAAGCACATCGTGGCGATCGCGACCACCAACCCAGCCACCGGCGAGACGGTGAAGACCTACGACGAGATGAGCGAGGCCGACGTCGAGCGCTGCCTGGCCGCTGCCGCCACGGCATACGCCAGCTACCGGCTGACCAGCTTCGAGGAGCGAGCCGGGTGGATGCGCCAGGCGGCCGCAATCCTCGACGACGAGCAGGACCAGGTCGCGGCGATGATGACCACCGAGATGGGCAAGACGCTGGCCGCCGCCCGGCAGGAGGTGGCCAAGTGCGCCACCGCCTGCCGCTACTACGCCGAGCACGCGGCCGGGTTCCTGGCTGACGAGCCCGCCGACGCCAGCGCGGTCGGGGCCCAGGGCGCCTACGTCAGTTACCAGCCACTCGGGCCGGTCCTGGCCATCATGCCCTGGAACTTCCCGCTCTGGCAGGCCATGCGCTTCGCCGCCCCGGCGCTGATGGCCGGCAACGTCGGGCTGCTCAAGCACGCCTCGAACGTGCCGCAGAGCG
>Ga0335075_10004848_pt1 | contig 20967 bp, 10 predicted proteins | sample Lox_Sample_24_FD_206723 | JGI IMG/M metagenome (GOLD analysis project Ga0335075, IMG submission 206723) | Soil microbial communities from Loxahatchee National Wildlife Refuge, Florida, United States - Lox_Sample_2.4 | ecosystem: Environmental > Terrestrial > Soil > Wetlands | place: USA...
GTCAAGTTCAAAGACGCCGACCTGATCGGGATACCCTACCGCATCAACGTGGGCAAGAAAGCAGCCAGCGGCCAGGTGGAACTGGTGGACCGCGCCAAGGCGTCGAGCACGGATGTAGCCATAGGCGAAGTTATCGCGCACGTGAAGCTGCGCATCGAAGAAGAGCGGCTTCTAGGCGAGAGCTCATAGCATCCAACTTTTTTGGTTCGGGGACGCCTCTGACCGGCGGGTCCTGTCTCGCGCGGAACGGAACGAACGGGAAGCTCGTAGCTCGAAATGGCAGGTTGAATAAGGAATAACCATGGCGCTGAAGATAAAAATCGCAATGCCTGAGAGGAGAACTCTTCTGACATCGCCGGTTGTGCTGGTGGCGGCAGCCGCGTTTGGAGTTTTGGCGCTAGCGGGCTTTTCAATTTTTGGCTACTACTACCACAAGTACCGGGTGATTGTGGACGAGCGGCTGAAGACCCCGATCTTTGAAGACACGGCCAAGATTTATGCGGCTCCCCGCGAGGTGCGGCCGGGACAAAAACTCACCATCCGTCTGCTGGCGAGCGAACTGCGCGAGGCCGGCTACTCCACTGACGGCGCTACGCGGGTGTCGCCGCTGGGAAGCTACAGCGTAAACGATAGCGGCATCACCGTTCATCCCGGCCCGGAATCGTATCACGCGCCTGACAGCGCCACCATCCACGTGGACCGGGGCGAAGTGGATTCGATTATCGACGACCATGGCCAAGGGCTCACCAGCTATGAATTGGAGCCGCTGCTGATCACCGGCCTGAGCGAAGATACGAACCGCTCCAAGCGGCGCTTGCTCACCTACGACGAAATTCCTCCGAACGTGGTGCAGGCAGTGCTGGCCATTGAAGATCGACGGTTCTTTGAGCACAGCGGCGTGAACTACGAAAGCATGATCAGTTGGGGCTGGCACGATTTGATCGGCGACCGCAAGCATCGCGGCGGGGCATCCACGTTGACCATGCAGTTGGCCAAGATGCTCTTCCTCGAGGACACCGGGACCATCCGCTACAAACTCACCCAGATCATGGTTGCCTTCCAGCTCGAGCACCGCTTCAGTAAAAAGCAGATCTTTCAGATGTACGCGAACGAGATTCCGCTGGGGCAGCACGGCAGTTTTTCGGTGGATGGCTTTGGCGAGGCAGCGGAGGTTTACTTTGGCAAAGACGTGCGGCAGCTGGATCTTGCGGAGTGCGCTCTGCTGGCTGGAATGATCCAGAGCCCCAGCCGCCTGAATCCTTTCCGTCACGCCGACCGCGCTATCGACCGGCGCAACGTGGTGCTCGACTCGATGGTAGAGACCGGCGCCATTACCAAGAACCAGGCCGAAGCGGCGAAGGCCGAGCCGCTGCATCTGGTGCCGGCCAGCGTGGACGCGAGCGAAGCTCCCTATTTTGTGGATCTGGTGCACGATCAGTTGGTCCAGAAGCTGGGCGACACCGACTTCAATCGCGAAGGCCTGCGCATTTACACCACGCTCGATCCCGATCTGCAGCGTATTGCCACATCGGCGGTGGACTCGACGATGCCGCAGGTGGACGCTCTTGTCGACAGGCTGCACGCGCGCGACAGAAAGCTGGGCAAACCGTACATTTATCCGCAGGTGGCTCTGGTGGCGCTCAATCCGCACACCGGCCAGGTGCTGGCGCTGGTGGGCGGCCGCAGCTATGGCGCGTCGCAGTTGAATCACGCCGTAGCCATGCGGCCGACAGGATCGACCTTCAAGCCGTTTGTCTATGCGGCTGCGTTTCGCACCGCGGTGGAAGGCACGATGCTGCCCGGACAAACAAAGCTGTTTTCACCGGTAACCATGCTGAACGACGAGCAGCAGACTTATGGCGAGGGCACGCCCTACGAATACACGCCGAAGAACTATGAGCAGGAGTACTACGGCGAGATGACGGCGCGCCTCGCGCTGATGCGGTCGGACAACAACGCCACAATCAGCCTGGCCAGCATGGTTGGCTTCGATAACGTGGCGTCACTGGCTCGCGATGCAGGCGTGAAGAGTGCGCGGGGCACGCCTTCGGTGGCCATTGGCACCTACGCGGCAACACCGCTCGATATGGCCGGCGCTTACACCGTGTTTGCGAATGGCGGCGTGCATCTCGATCCATGGATGCTGGCCAGCGTGCGCACCGCCACGGGCGATGTGATCTCAGACTATACGCCGACTGCGCGGCAGGTGCTGGATCCGCGCGTGGCTTTTCTGACGACGTACATGATGGAGGCCGTGCTCGAAGGAAACGGCAGCGACGGATGCATGATCGGAGGCCGGGACTACTGCGGATCGGGCGCTGGTGTGCGCAACATGGGATTCCTGGCCCCGGCGGCAGGCAAAACCGGCACAGACCACGACGCGTGGTTTGCCGGATTCACAAGCAATCTGATCTGCATTGTGTGGGTGGGCAACGACGACTATACCGATATCAAGCTGGAAGGCGCGCACGCGGCAGCGCCCATCTGGGCGGCATTCATGAAGCAGGCCGTCGAGTTGCCGCAGTACTCCGACACGCACGAATTCACGCCGCCCGATGGCGTCCAGATCGAGCAGATCGACAGAGCAACCAACCTGCTGAGCGACGCGGCATGCCCCGACAGCTACAGCGCAGCTTTCCTTGACGGCACCGGGCCCACCGACACCTGCGATCATCCGCCCGATCATCGCAACATTCTGCAAAAGATCTTCGGCGTGGGAAAGAGCGGGAACTGAAGCGAGTTGCCGTTTGGTCTATCCGTCTACCTCGGCGCCATTCGGCATCGGCTGACAGCCCGCACACCAGAAGGTCACGCGCGCATCCGGCCCCTGGATGCGCCTGCGAACCGCTTCGCCGCAGCGGCGGCATGGCTCCCCGGCGCGCGCGTAAACCCACAGATTGGCGCCGGGATCGGATTCGTTCGTTGTGCGGCGCTTTCTTCCGCCATACGTCACGATGGTGTCGCCCGAGTCTTCCAGAACATTTGCGCCCACAAGCCGCCGTGCCGCCGCGACCAGCGCGTTTACCTGCTCAGGCCGCAGATCGCTCACGCGGCAAAAGGGATTGACGCCGCAGACGAAGCATATTTCCGACTTAAATACGTTCCCCACCCCGGCCGTCACGTTCTGATGCAGCAGCACATCGCCAATCTCTTCGCCGGCATGGGCGAACACACGCTCTGCAACCGCCTCATCGTTGAACTGGCTGCTCAGTACGTCGATGTTTGCACCGGGAATGCGGCGATCGCGGGCCAGCGACTGAGCGGTGTGCATTTCGGCGAGAGGGATTTTGAAGCCAACAGCGATGTAATCGCTGTTTTCAAGCACGATGCGCATATTAAAGCGCGGCTGCTGCCAGCGCTCTCCGTGCCGGTAGATGTGCCAGCTTCCGCTCATGAGCATGTGCGTCGCCAGCGTGGCGCCTCCGGAAAAATGCATGAGCAGCCATTTGCCGCGCGCCTCCACGCAATCGACGACCTGGCCGGCGAGCGGAGTGTCGTCGTCATAGCGCGTGAGCAGCGGAAAGGTGGAACGAAACGCAATGATGGGCTTGCCGTTAAAGGCGCGACCGAGCGTGCGCGCGGTGCGAAAGATGGTGTCGCCTTCCGGCATTTGCTATTGGACCTCGCCTGCGCGCGGCTGGCGAGCCGCCTGCCCAATCGGCAGCAAAATGCGCCGCAGATGCATGCCCAGCGGGCCAGGATGAAAACCGGCATCCATCAGGAAGCGCGCCATGGAATGCGCGGCAACCGGCTGGCCATTGATGGTCGAGATGAGCACGCCTCCATGACTTCCGCCTGCATGGCTACCGTCGCGCAGTTGCGTCTGCCCACGCGCACTCAAAAAGTGCGCTAGGCCCGCCGCGGTCTGCGAGCGCTCAGGCTCCTCAGCAGGCAAAAATACCAGCAGATTGGGATTGCCGCGGCGCATCCACGCAACCAGTTGGCCATTGCGCAGAATCACCTCAGCGTAGGCGGCGCGCGTCAGCATGCGTGGCGCGGCTTCAGAATCGTCGTCGGCAACCGGCAGTTCGGGCCAGCGCAGAACAGATCCGTATGGGTTCGCCGGGTCCGATGCGGCAAGCAGAACAAACTCCGGCCTCTCCGCGGGCGGCTCGGCGCGCAGCTGGCGCAGCAGATCCACGGCCGCAGGCAGCGCGAACTGCGTGGCGCCAAGCCCGGCAACAAAATAGCCGCGCCGGATGCGTCCGCTCTCTTCGAGAGCCTTGAGCACGTCGTACACCGCGCTGAATCCGCCCGGAACATTCTCTGCCGCGACCGACTCGCGCAGCAACACGCCATAGCGGTTGAGCAGTTGCAGGGCAAGCGCATGGCTGGCTTCGGTTGCGGATGGTAAGGATGACTTTGTGTTTTCCCAGGTCCCCAAGCGCGAGGGACCTAGGGCGCCCAGTTCCTTGCTGGAGCTAAGGGAGCGCCGCGGCAGCACGGACCATCGGCCCTGCGCTGTGGGCGGCGCCGTGCGGCGGGAGCGGAAGACTGTGCCGGTTTGCGCACGGCGCTGGGTGCGGGCGCTGTCAGGCCGCGCGATGTAGGCGCGCAGTGCGTGCAGCGAATCATTGGTGACGAGTCCGCGCCACACCAGGCTCCACAAGGCGTCGATGGTCTCGCCGGGATAGCCGCCGCCGATGGCCTGATGCAGCGGGTCAAAGAAGCTGGCGCCGGTTGAGTCGAGCACCGCGAGCAGCTTCTCTTCGCGCTCGGTGAGCGGTTCGATATTCGCGCCTGAGAGTGGCCGCTGCTGCGCGAGCAGGGGCAGCTTGTCGGCGAGGAAAAGCGCAATGCGCCCGTTGCGCTCGCCGATGGGCTCTACGCCGGCCCACGCCACTTCGCCCGCGGCGACGAGCGTGTCGAGGCCGGCGGGCGCGTAATCGGCGATGCGCGCCGGCAGAATCGAGGACTCAAGCAGTGTTGCAGGCAGCGGCGCGCCCTGCAGACTCTCAATGGCATCGAGTAGCGCATCGAGATTCGGCCCGCGGCGCGGCGCGATGAGTCCCTGCCAGTGGGTGAGGAAACGGGCCAGCGTGCGCTGCTCCACAGGCTCCACTTCGCGGCGGAGCCTGGCCAGCGATTTGCGGCGAATGATGCGCAGAATCTCCGCATCGCACCACTCGCGATGCAGACCGCCCGGCCTGAATCCGCCTTCCAGTACGCGGCCTTCCGATGCAAGTTGCAGCAGTGCATTTTCGACTGCCTTCGTATCCAGGCCGAATCGATCTGCGGCATCGCGCACTGTGAATGGCCCGTGCGTGCGCCCGTAGCGGCGAACAAGCTCAAGCACTGGATGCGCGACCGGCTCAAGCAGTGCAGCGGCCAGTCCCGGGGGCAAAGGAATGCCAAGTCCATCACGATAGCGTGCCGCATCTTCTGCGGCGATCAGGCGGCGCTCGCCGGCGATGTTCAATTCGAGCAAACGGCGTGCGCGCACCAGCCGGTCGACATGCGTGAGCAGATCGGGCGAGGCAACGCGTTGCGCCAGTTCCAGCCGCGAAAGATCGCCGAGGCGCAAACACAGATCGTGCATGCCGTCTGCCGAGCGGGCGCGATGCGTCTCCGCCAGGCACTGCGCCATCTCTTCCACCTCGGCGATTGCATCGGCGTCCAACAACTCCCTAAGATCGGCTTCGCCCAGAATCTCGCGCAGTTGATCCTGGTCGATGGTGAGCGCCTGGGCGCGCCGCTCGGCCAGCGGCGCATCGCCGTCGTAGAGAAAGTTGGCCACGTAACTGAACAGCAGCGACGAAGCGAACGGCGAGGGCTTGCGCGTTTCGACCACGTGCACGCGGAGCTGGCGCTGCTCGATGGCGCGCAGCGTCTCAATGAGCGCAGGCATATCGAAGACGTCGCGCAGGCATTCGCGATACGACTCCAGCAAAAGCGGAAATGAGGGGTAGCGCGAAGCGACGCTTAAAAGATCATAAGAGCGCTTGCGCAACTGCCACAGCGGTGAACGCGCATCGGCGCGGCGGCGCGGCAAGAGCAGTGCGCGGCCCGCGGCCTCACGAAAACGCCCGGCAAACAGCGCAGTCGAGCCAAGCTGGCGCAGCACAAGCTGCATGGCCTCGGCCGACTCCACCATAAACCAGTCGGAGTCAGGCGGCTCGTCGGTATCAGGAAAGCGCAGAACAAATCCATCGTCGCCCCACAGCGTTTCCACTTCAGGGCCGCCGGCCGCGCGGATGCGCGCGCTCACCGCCATGGCCCAGGGAATGTGGATGCGGCTGCCGAAGGGCGTGAGCACGCAGACGCGCCAGTCGCCCAGCTCGTCGCGGCAACGCTCAATCACAATGGTGCGGTCGTCGGGGAGCTGGCCGGTCGCAGCCTCCTGATCGGCGAGATACTGCATCAGGTTCTCCGCCGCGCCGGGATCGAGATCATGCTCTGTGACAAGCCGCGTGAGCGCGGCAGGCTTGGGCAGCGCGCGCAGTTCGCGCACCATGGCTCCAATGCGCCGGCCAAACTCCAGCGGACGCCCCGGACCATCGCCCTTCCAGAACGGCATCTTGCCGGGCTCGCCGGGCGCGGGCGTTACCAGCACGCGGTCATGCGTAATATCCACGATGCGCCACGTGGACGCGCCGAGAATGAACGTCTCGCCGGGATGCGACTCGAAGACCATCTCCTCGTCCAGCTCGCCCACACGCACGGCTTTGCCCTCGTTGTAGGCAAGAAACACGCCATAGAGACCACGATCCGGAATGGTGCCCGCGTTGAGAATCGCCAGCCGTGCCGCGCCATCGCGTGCCGTAACCACATTGCGAATGCGGTCCCAGGTGAGCCGCGGGCGCAGCTCGGCAAACTCGTCTGAAGGGTAGCGTCCGCTCAACAGATCAAGCACGCCCTCGAAGGCGGAACGCGTGAGCGCACCGAAGGGCGCCGCGCGGCGAATGAGGTCGTAGAGAAAATCGACGCTGACTTCGGGCTTTGTCTCCGGCGGAGGGATCGTGCCCGGAACCGGCTTCTTCAGCTTCTTTGCCTTCGCCGGAGCGGCGGCCACGGGCGGATGCGCGACAATGGCGACCAGTTGCTGTGCCAGCACATCGAGGGGATTGCGTGGAAACCGCGTGGACTCGATGTGCCCCTCGTGCATGGCGCGCGTGACCGCGGCGCAGGCCACCAGGTCGGCGCGGTACTTGGGGAAGATCACGCCTTCTGAAACCGCGTCCACGCTGTGGCCGGCGCGGCCGATGCGCTGCATGCCGCTGGCCACAGAAGGCGGTGACTCGATCTGGATCACCAGGTCGACCGCGCCCATATCGATGCCGAGCTCAAGCGTGGATGTGGCGCAAAGCGCGCGAATCTGGCCGGCCTTCAACTGCTCTTCGATCACTGCGCGTTGCGCAGCGGCCAGCGATCCGTGATGCGCGCGCGCGATCGGCTCACCGGCCAGCTCGTTGAGCGCGCCGGCAAGCCGTTCGGCAATCTGGCGCGCGTTCACAAAGAGAATCGTCGAGTTGCGTGCGCGGATAATCTCCAGCAGGCGCGGATGAATGGCATTCCAGATGGACACGCGTCGCGGCATCTGCGAGGTCGGCCCGGTCGAGATCTCCTCCATCTCGCCCAAGTGCGCCATGTCTTCCACCGGAACCTCGATGCGCAGCCTAAGCTGCTTGGGCGCGGAGGCATTGACGATAGTGACGGGACGGTAGCGCAGCGTGTGCGGATCGGAGATCTCGGTGGACCAGGATGCCTGGTCGGCCGAGGCCGGTTGAGCTTCGGCCTCTCCCTCCCTTTCCGCAGAAAGAAGCGGAAAGGATGGGGCAGGGGGCTTTGGGGGCTCGTCGGACCCGTTTTCTATTCCCTGCCGCCTGTTCCCTATTCCCTGTATCTCCACTCCACCCAGGAAACGCGCCACCTCTTCGAGCGGCCGTTGCGTCGCCGAAAGGCCGATCCGCTGCATGGAATTCTTGACCAGAGCCTGCAGCCGCTCCAGCGAGAGCGCAAGGTGAGCGCCGCGCTTGGTGGGTACCAATGCATGGATCTCGTCAACGATGACCGTCTCCACCGTGCGCAGAGCATCGGCAGTCTGCGAGGTGAGCATCAGGTAAAGCGACTCGGGGGTGGTGATGAGAATGTCTGAAGGATGCCGCGCAAAGCGCGCACGCTCCCGCTGCGGCGTATCGCCGGTTCGCACGCTGATGGTCGGTTCATGAAATGGCACGCCCATGCGGCGGGCCATGTTGGCCATGCCCACCAGCGGGGAACGAAGATTGCGCTCCACGTCCACGGCCAGCGCCTTGAGCGGCGATACATAGACGATGCGGCAGCCAGGCCTTGCGTTCGCCGGGCGGCTGTGCAACATGAGCCGGTCCAGGCACCACAAAAATGCGGTGAGGGTCTTGCCGGTTCCCGTGGGCGCCAGGATCAACGTGCTCTCGCCGCGCGCGATCACCGGCCAGCCCAGCCGCTGCGGAGCCGTGGGTCCATCGAACACGGCGCGGAACCAGGCCGCTGTCACCGGATGAAAACAGCTAAATGGATCAGCCGCGTCAGCCGGAGCAGAGAGGGTATCGGAGTTGGGCCGGTGCGCGGACATGCTGTCGGTCATGCTCACTTCGAGCATACCGCTTCACTCGGGCGAATAGGAAGCGAAGAGTGCGGCCGGCGGACTCAGAGCTGCGAAGGATCGAAGCCGCGTTTGCGCCGGCGAAAAGTCGACACAAACCAGTGTGGCAGCTCCACATCCGGAAACTCCTCTTCATCCAGAGCTTGCCAGGTGTATCCCATGGCCAGAAACAGCAGCAACGAAAAAAGGATCGACGCAGTAAAGCCGGTCCTTCTGCCAAGCGCAACATCGGCATCCGGGAACCACGCAAGAGCGGTCTGGCTGGTCTCGACGGCCGAAATCACGGCCGGAATTGGAGTGGCGCCCCGGTCCAGCCGCTGTGCATGGGAGGCCACGGTCCCAACGAGGAAAAGGACACCGAGCACAGCGCGCCTGCAATTTCGCCACACCAACTTCATGCTCCTGTATTCAAGATGCGGCCCTTTCCCGCTTCGAGCCTCTTTCCCGGCTGCTGGATGCCAAACCTAAAACCTATCTTTCGATATATTGTGATGAATCCGAACCCGAAACATCGGATTACGTAAACGCTCACACCATGGCACCCCCGTTTTGGAACAAATTCCCCAAATGGCTCTCACATAAAGCGATCTTCTGCGTCTGCGTTATCAACCGCCTGACACATTACCGCGCTCCACGCCGCGTCCACGCCCTGTCCCAGCCATAAGCGTCTTTCAAGGGGTCTGGCGCATCGAATCGAATAGGGAAATCCTTAAAGGCAAGTGAGTTGCCGCCGCTCCCTGAAAGCTGCCGGACTGCTATGCGCGATCATCTGGCCACCCTGCTCGACGATTTCCGCCGCCTCGATGACGAAGTTGCGGTCGTGCGGTACCAGGGCAACCGCCGTCGCGTCACCACTTACGGCGAATTGGCTCGGCTCGCGGGCCGCTTTGCCGCGCTGCTCGAGCGGCGCGGAATCGGCGCCGGCGACCGCGTCCTTTTATGGGGCGAAAACAGCGCCGAGTGGATCGCGGCCTTTCATGGATGCCTTTTGCGCGGGGTGCTTGCCGTTCCGCTGGACGCCAGCGGAGCCGCGGATTTTGCCCGGCGCGTGGCGGCCGACGTTCAGCCCAGGCTCGCAGGGGGAGACGCGCTGCTGCTGGCGCAATTGGTGCAAGATGCTCCAGCACTTTCACCAGAAAGAAATGGAAAGAATGGGTCGGGAAGCGGCGTTCACCGTGTCGATCTTCCAATCCTAGCCTTTGAAAACTGGCAGACCGAGTTGCCGGACGAAGAGGCCGGCCCCATTCCCGGACTCTCGGCGCAGACTCCGCTTGAGATCCTCTTCACCTCCGGAACCACAGGCGATCCCAAGGGCATCGTCCTGACCCACGGCAATGTGCTGGCTTCCATTGCTCCCATTGAAGAGGGCGCGCGGCCTTACATGCGCTACGAGTGGCTGGTGCACCCACTGCGCATTCTGCACACCCTGCCTCTGAGCCACGTCTTCGGCCAGACCATGGGCCTGTGGATTCCCTCCATTCTCAAAGCCGAGGTGCATTTCGAGAGCCGTCCGGCTGCGCCCAGGCTCATCCAGCTCATCAAGAGCGAACGCATCTCAGTGCTCGCCGCGGTGCCGCGGGTGCTGGCGCTGCTCAAGACGCATCTTGAAACCGGCGATCCCGAGTTGACGGCACGGATAGAGCAGTCAAAAGGGAAGATTGGGGCGCTCAAGAGGTGGTGGCGATTTCGTAAAGTGCACCGGGCATTCGGGCTCAAGTTCTGGGCCTTTGTCTCCGGGGGCGGTGCGCTGGCCGGTCCGCTAGAGCAGTTCTGGAACGCGCTGGGCTTCGTCCTGGTGCAGGGCTACGGCATGACCGAAACCACCGCGCTCATCACTCTAAATCATCCCTTTCACGTGGCCAAGGGCACCATTGGCAAGCCTCTTGCGGGCCGCGAAGTGAAGCTTGGCCCCGATGGCGAGGTGCTGGTGCGTGGGCCCATGATCTCCGGCGCCACCTGGCAGGGCGGCGAGGTGCGACAGCGGGAAGGCGATTGGCTTGCAACCGGCGATCTGGCAGAAAAGCAGGAGTCTGGCGAGCTCAGGTTCCTTGGCCGCAAGAGCGAAGTGATTGTGACCGCAGCGGGCCTGAATCTGCACCCGGAAGACATGGAAGCGGCCGTGGAAGAGCAAACGGGCGTGGCTGCCTGCGCCGTCGTCGCCATGGAGACCGCGACGGGGCCGGAACCATGCGCAGTGCTGGCCGTGCGCGGGGCCGGCGATCTGGCCGCCAAGGCCGTCGAGCATGCCAACGAGCACCTGGCTGAGTTCCAGCGCATCCGGCGGTGGGTGCTGTGGCCTGAACCGGACCTGCCGCGCACCTCGACCGGCAAAGTCCGGCGCAAGGCTGTGGCCGCGTGGCTCCGGCGCATTCAAGCCACATCCAATGGACACACGGGCAGCAATGGAAACGGCCAAGGCGCCGCCGGCGGGACGGCTTCCTCCTTCAGTGCATCGTCCGACTGGCTGCTCGCGCTCATTGCGCAGATTACCGGCGAAACTCACCATGGCGTGGGCGACGAGCTCCGTCTCGCCGAGGATTTGCATCTCGACAGCCTGGGGCGGGTGCAATTGGCCGCAGCCATCGAGGAGCGGCTAGGCGTTGTCTCAGGGAGCGGATTGCTCGAAGAGGTGCAGACCCTTGGCGAGCTGCGCAGGCTGGTGGTCGGTGAGTCGACGATCGATGTCGAGCAGGGGCCCTCCGCGCCTTTGCCGGAGACGAGACAAAAGGACGGGGCACGGAAGGCTGATGGTCGCCCGGCAGACGAAGCCGCATTCAGCCACGCGGGCCCGGTGCTGCCCGAGCCGCCGCGCGCACAGTTCCTTTATCCAAAATGGCCGTGGTGGAAGCCGGTGGAGTGGATCAGAATGGCGTTCATCGAGGTCGTGATGCGGCCATTGGTGCGGCTCCTCGCCAAGCCGCGCGTGGTTAAGCCGCAGAAGCCGCTGCCTGCCGGCCCGATGCTGATCGTCGCCAATCACGTGACGGCTTACGACGGCCCGCTGGTGCAGTACGCGCTGGAGGGGCGCGTGCGTCGCCATCTCGCTGTCGCCATGCTGGGCGAGATGCTCGAAGAGTACCGGCATTGGCGCAATCCCGAGCGTAAACCGAACGGATTTTATCTCTTCGGCCCGGCTGCGTATTTCCTGGTGACTGCGCTGTTCAATGTCTTTCCGCTGCCCCGCCGGCGCGACTTCCAGACCAGCTTTGCGCACGCCGGCAAAGCGATGGATCGCGGCTACAACGTGCTGGTCTTTCCCGAAGGCACGCGCTCGGCTGAGGGTAAGCTGGCGCGCTTTCGCCCAGGCATCGGATTGCTGGCCAAGGAAAGCGCAGTACCCGTGCTGCCTGTTGCCATTCGCGGCCTGGGGGAACTCAAGGCGCGCGGCCATGGATGGTTCCGCTCCGGCACCATTGAAGTGCGCATAGGCGATCCCATTCGCTTTGCGCCGGAAGAGACCGAAGCGGCGATTACGGCTCGGCTTCACGATGAGGTGGCGAAATTGCTCTGATATGGAGTGCCCCTGTCAACTGCTGCGCAGCTGTGGGGTTGTTTTTGTCGTTGTTGCTTGTGTCGTTTTTCGAGAACAGAACCAGCCGCAGTCGGGGCAGATTTGAGCGACGATTGATCAGTCTGATATTCGCGGGTCGAAACCGCATAATCTTGATCCGTCGGGAGCTGCCTCTGACTAGAGTCGCGAGTCCGGCTGAGCCTGTCGCATAGAGCAATCGAGGATTCTCCTTCGTGCTTGCTCCGGCTGCGGCTGGCTCTGTTCTCGAATTGGGCGATGCTGTTCATGGTTCAGTTTTTGGTTTTTCCATTCTTTGGAAAGTTTTTGCTTTTGCCTTTGTTCCTGCTCTTGGTCAAGCCGCCATCCGCAGCTTACCGGCAGTCTCGGTCTTGATCCCGATAGCCCAGATGAAGCCCAGCAACTCGCGTCCCACCGCGGTGATGATCTTCCTCTGATCCTTGCCGGCCGCGGCCAGCCTCATGGAGCGCTTGTGAAGCCGGTGTTGCGCCTTCCATTTGATCTCTTCGGCAACCCCCTCTTGCCGCTTGCGCAACGCCGGTCCGACGCCTGGCCGCAGCCGATAACTCCAGGCTGCTTCGATGGCGATCCGTCTGAGGTGCGCGTTGCCCGTTTTGGTGATGCTTCCACGTTGCGTTCGTTTGCCGCTGGAGTCCTCACGGGGCACCGCGCCGCTGTAGCCCATCAACTTACGGGCCGTATCGAAGCCAGAGATATTGCCTAACTCTGCGGCTATCGTCACCGCCGAGATCTGCGCCACACCGCGCAGTGACTGTAGCCCGCCAATCACCTCCTGCAGCGCCGGAGAAGCCAGCTTGACCGCCTCCGTGATGGCCTGCTCCAACCGCTTGATGCGCTCCGCCAGGTGCTCAACCTCGTGCAGATAATCCTGCCGCGTCGACTCCTGCGCAACTTGCTCGAACCGAAGCTGCCGCACCCAGGCCATGTACCCCAGCGTCCACGCCTTCACCCCTGCAACAGGACGTTGGCCCGTGCGCAGCAGAAACTTGGCTAACCGGTGCCGTGCCCGCAACTGATCCTGCTTGGCCGCCTCGCGTGCCCGCACCAGATCGCGCAACGCCTCTGACCCCTCGTCTGGAACCCACACCGAGGTCAGATCGCCGGACCGGAAACTGCGCGCCAAACGCTCGGCATCGCGCCGGTCCGTCTTTATCCGGTCGCCGGCCCTGATCGGAACCAGCGTCGGTGCAATCACTTCGCACTTGACTCCCAGTTCTGCCAACTGCCAGTAGAGTATGTAGCCCGTCGGACCAGCCTCATAGCAGGCCCGCAACTGCTCCACCGGCCCCAGATTCTTCACCAGCTTGCGTATCGATTCCGCCCGGTTGGCGATCGTTCCAAGGCTGCGCACTTCACCATCCGGCTCCGCAACCGCAACCGCAATCGTTTCGGCATGGACATCCAAACCCAAAAATCGTACCTTGTCCTTCATGACCGGTCCCTCCGCTTGTGGCTCTGAACTGTGCTTCTTCTCGATTCACAGCCTAACCCACGAACAGCGCCAGTGGACCGGTCACTCCATAATGACTAGCGCTGGTTGCATGACTATCTCAGTGCGATAACAAACTTCCCTCAGGGGCTAAAACCGAACGTTTACGCGTGTTTTGTGGCGCTGCCGAAGCCGCGCACTTTCAAGACGGGATCTATGCAGCCAGTTCCAGGCACTTTGTCTCTTAGTCCATCAAATCGGCTTTCGTCCTGTTACCCTGAAGATTCACTCTCCATGTACGCTACTTCGCAGCACGTGCACTTTGTCGGCATCGGTGGAATCGGCATGAGCGGCATCGCCGAGATCCTGCTCAGCCTGGGCATGAAGGTTTCCGGCTCCGATCTGCGGCGCGGCCCCGTCACCGACCGGCTGGCGCAACTGGGCGCCACTATTTATGAGGGTCATGCAGCAGCGAACGTGGCCGGCGCGACCGTGGTGGTCACGAGCTCCGCCGTCAACGCGGCGAATCCCGAGGTGCTGGAAGCACACAGGCTGAAGATTCCAGTGATTCCACGCGCGGAGATGCTGGCCGAGCTGATGCGGCTCAAATACGGCATCGCCATTGCCGGCATGCACGGCAAGACCACGACAACTTCCATGGTGGCCAGTGTGCTGGCCGAGGGCGGGCTCGACCCGACGGTGGTGGTAGGCGGCCGCGTGGACGCGCTGGGCTCGAATGCGCGGCTGGGCACGACGCAGTATCTCGTTGCGGAGGCCGACGAGAGCGACCGCTCGTTTCTGAAGCTCTCACCGATTCTGGCTGTGGTGACCAACCTCGACCGCGAGCACATGGACTGCTACAAGGATATGGCCGATGTGGAGCGCGCCTTCCTCGAGTTCATGGATCGCGTGCCATTTTACGGCGCCGTGACTGCCTGCATGGACAATGCGCTGCTCAAAGCAACACTGTCGCGCGTGAAACGGCGGGTGTTTACGTATGGGCTCCACGCGGAGGCCGGCTATCGCCTGGAGATTCTCACTGACGGGCGGGCAGACTGTTTCTCGCGGTTCCAGGTGCACACGGCGGCGGGGCCGCTGGGGCCGTTTGAGCTGCAGGTGCCGGGCCGGCACAATGTTCTGAATGCCACGGCGGCGGTCGCCATCGCGCACCAGCTCGAAATTCCCGTTGACAAGATTGCTGCGGGGCTCAGGCATTTTCGCGGAGTCGATCGCCGCTTTCAGCAGCGCGGCCAGGCGCGCGGCGTCACGGTGGTGGACGACTACGGGCACCACCCTACCGAGATTCGCGCCACGCTGGCGGCGGCACGCGAGTGCGGACACCGGCATATCCACGTGATCTTTCAGCCGCACCGGTACTCCCGTACCGCGGATCTTCTGGAGCAGTTCAGTGGCGCTTTTGCCGATGCCGATTCGGTGATCGTGCTGCCGATTTACGCGGCCAGCGAGGAGCCGATTCCCGGCGTGACAGCGGAGCTGCTGGCCGGACGCATCACGGCCCGGCGCGTCGAGTTCGCGGGCGATTTTGCCGCTGCCGTTCAGGCGGCCGCCGTGGCAGCGCACGAAGGCGATTTGATTCTGACACTGGGCGCGGGCAGCGTGAGCCAGCTCGCGCCGCAGATTCTGGCAGCGCTCGAAAGTGAATAGAGACTGCCGATGCTTGCGCTCACCATGAATTTGGAGCGTTGAGGTTCGCAGTCTCCCACCCTGTATCCAGTGAAAAGGCGAAAGGATGGGGCACAGGGCATTCGTTCCACATTCGTAAGCCCGAACCTCATTGCGGCTCTCCGTTATCTGCTCCCTATCTATTCCCTGTTCCCTGACCACTGTCGTGCACGTAACGGTGCGGATTCCCCTTGATGCATCGTAGGAAAATCCGCGTTCGAGCCCGGGCTATAGTGAAAGCTGGCGAAACCGCGACCATCGCACCGGCGTGACAAATCAAGGCAACTACTCAAACCGGCCCATGCTCTGGGAGGACGAACCTCCGGCGCAGTCGCGCGTTCGCAGAATGCAGTCTGCCTCGGCGGACGGACCGCTGCCCGGGCGCGTGCGCCGCGGCGGCCCCGGCATGCCGGTCGACATGGAAGACCTCGATCCGGATGAAGACGCGCCCGGCGGCGTCAGGCGGTTTGCGCAGTCTACTTCCAATGGCCGCTGGTGGAGACCTGCCAGCACAGCGGGCCGGGTGGTTCTGCTGGGGTGCGCGCTCGCCGTTCTGGGCGGATTTACCGCTGCCGCACTGGCCTTTCGCACCTCGCTCGAGCGGGACCCGCGCTTCCGCATCGCCGGTGCGGCCGACATTCAGGCCACGGGATTGACCGAGGTCACCCGCAGCGAGATGCTTCCGGTCTTCGGCGAGGACATTGGCCGCAATATCTTTTTCGTTCCGCTCGACCAGCGGCGCAGGCAACTGGAGTCGATTCCATGGATCGAGCGCGCCACGGTAATGCGCGTGCTGCCCGACCAGATTCGCGTGAACGTGGTGGAGCGCCAGCCGGTCGCGTTTACACGCGAAGGCCAGCAGATCGGACTGGTGGACGCGGACGGCGTACTGCTCTCGATGCCGGCAGTGGCCATGGCCGCGCATCACTATTCGTTTCCGGTAATCACCGGCATCGATGGCGGCGATCCGGCGGCCTCGCGCAAGGCGCGCATGGCCGTGTATCAGCGCATGATGAGCGACCTGGACTCGACCGGCCAGCATTACTCGCAGCAGATCTCGGAGATCGATCTTACCGATCCTGAGGATGCGCGCGTGCTGATGCCGGAACAGGGCGCAGATATTCTGGCGCACTTTGGCGAGGATCATTTCCTGGAGCGCTATCAACGCTACAGGGCGCATATCGCGGAGTGGCGGCAGCAGTATCCAAACCTCGCCGCGGTGGACCTGCGCTACGACCAGCAGGTGGTATTGCAGATGGCCTCAGGCAAGGAGACGGCCGCAGCCGCGCCCGGTGCGCAGGCGGGCGCCTTACCCAAGCCCTCGGCAGCCGGCAGTGCGGCAGACTCTGCGCCGACGGGGGCAACAGTCGCGACCAAGCCAGGCACCACGCGAGGGACGAGCACGAAAGCGGCCAGCAACAGTTCGGCGGCGAAAAGGAAAGCCGCGCAGGAAAAAAAGAAGCGCGCGGAGGCAAGACGCGCCGCGCTGAATGAGATCCGGCGGAACTCCGCCCACGCATCCCACGCGTTTCCAGCCGTGGCTGAAGGGCAGTGAGCGCCGATGAACCAGAAACAGGAAAATCTGCTCGTGGTTCTGGATATCGGCAGCGCACAGACGCGCGTGGTAGCCGCCGATCTGAACGAGGGCGTGCTGCGCTATCGCGGCCACGGGGTGGTGGATTCGGCCGGGATGCGCAAGGGGCTTATCGCCGAGCTTTCGCCGGCGGCCAAGGCGGTTCGCGCCGCTAACGAGCAGACGGAGCGCGTGGCCCGCGCCAACATTGACGAGTGTGTGGTGGGCGTAGGCGGTCCTCATGTGCGCGGGCTCAACTCGAACGGCGGATTCGAGCTTGGCAACCGCATGCGCGAGATTACGCGCGACGACGTGCGCACCGCGGTGGAGCGCGCGCGGGCCATCGAGCGTCCGCCGGACCGCGAGATTCTCCACCTGCTGCCGCGCCAGTTCATCCTCGACAATCAGCCGGGCATCTTCGATCCGGTGGGCATGATCGGCGCGCGCCTCGAAGTCGATCTACACATCGCCACCTGTTCGGGCTCGGCGCTGCAAAGCACGGTGACCTGCGCCAACCGCGCCGGGCTTGAAGTTTCCGAGGCGGTGCTCGAATCCGTGGCCGCGGCCGAATGCACGCTTTCCGCCGATGAGCGCGAACTGGGTGTGTGCCTGCTCGATATTGGCGCGCATTCCAGCGAGATGGTGGTTTTCTTTGAGGGTGCAGTCGCGCACACGGCTTCGGTGCCCATCGGGGGCGCGCACTTCACCAACGATCTGGCCATCGGACTGCAGATGCCCGTGGTGCAGGCCGAAGAGCTGAAGCGCCAATATGGTAACGCCGTTGTTACCTCGGTGCCGCAGCAGGCCGAGATCGAGATTGCCAATCCACAGCCGCAGATGCTGTCGCTGCGCATGATGGCCGAGATTCTTGAGCCGCGCGCCCGCGAGCTTATGTATTTCGTGAAGGAAAGCCTGCGCCACGGCGGCGTGCTGGAGGCCCTGGGCGCCGGATGCGTGCTCACCGGCGGAGGGTCCATGCTGCCCGGGATGCTCGATATTACCGAGAGCCAACTGCGCGTGCCGGCGCGATCGGGAATGCCGGTGCGGCTGTCGCATATGCCGGGCGAACTCGCGCATCCCAGTTTTTCCACAGCGATCGGCATGCTGCTCTACGCGCACCGCACGAGGATGACACGGGCCGCGGAGGATAACAGCTTGCGCGCCAAGCTGCGCGCCATGTTTGCGGCCAGTTTTTAAGAGCCTTACCCGGCGGGGCTGGGGTGAATCGTAATAGAGTTTTTGTAGAGGAGATGTAACGAGCCATGGAACAGCCGAAGAACGAGGCCGGAGAGATGCGAATTCAGTATCACGAAGAGACCGTGCGCGGCGCGCGCATCAAGGTGATCGGCGTGGGCGGCGGCGGCGGCAACGCGGTGAACCGCATGATCCAGGCGCACATGGAGGGCGTGGAGTTTATCGCCGCCAATACAGATGTGCAGGCGCTCAAGCTCTCCCAGGCTCCGGTGAAGCTGCAGCTCGGCGTGCGTCTTACGGCGGGGCTAGGCGCAGGCGCGAATCCCGATGTGGGCCGGCGTGCGGCGCTCGAAGACTCGGAAAAGATTATTGAAGCACTGGAAGGCGCGGACATGGTGTTTGTGACCGCCGGTCTTGGCGGAGGCACGGGCACCGGCGCCGCGCCGGTGATCGCGTCGCTGGCCAGCGAGATGGGCATTCTCACCGTCGCCGTCATCACGCGGCCCTTCGGCTTTGAAGGCAAGCGCCGGCTGCAGCAGGCCGAGCGCGGACTGCGCGAGCTGCTCGAAAGCGTGGACACGATGATTGTGATTCCCAACGAGAAGCTGCTGGCCGTGGCCAAGGACGCGGGGTTCTTCGAGAGTTTCCGCATTGCCGACGACGTGCTACGCCAGGGCGTGCAGGGCATCTCGGACATCATTACCATCCCCGGCATCATCAACCGCGACTTTGCCGATGTGAAGACGACCATGGCCGGCATGGGTCATGCGGTCATGGGCACGGCCGTCCGTTCCGGCGCAAATCGCGCCGTGGAAGCGGCGCAGGCGGCCATGGCTTCGCCGATGCTGGAGGCGGGGGCGATCGATGGCGCGCGCGGCATCCTGATCAACATCACCGGGTCGAGTTCGCTCAAGCTCTCCGAGGTCAATGAGGCCTCGTCGCTGATCCAGACCGCGGCTCATGAGGATGCCAACATCATCTTTGGAGCGGTGCTCGACGAGAAGATGGGCGAAGAAGTGAAGATCACGGTGATCGCCACAGGATTCCGCGACCAGATGCCGGAGCGGCGTGCGCGCATGTTGAGCGTGGAAGAAGCGCCGGTAGTTTCGGTTCCCGTGTCGGTGCCGGTGGTCGCGCCGGACACTTGGATGCGGGAGCCTGCGCCGGAGCCCGCGGCTCAGCCGGAGCCGGTTTCTCAACCGGCGGCCGCCCCCGCGCCGCCGCGCTTTATGAGTCAGGATGAAGATTCGGCAAATGAGCAGGCGTTCTTCTTCTCGTCTGCGCAGCCGCCGGTCGCCACGACGGTGACGGTGTCTGCTTCTGCCAGACCGGAGCCGACGACGGCGCCTGAAGCAGCTCCGGCGATGGTGGTTGAGCCATTGACGCTGCCCGACGTAAGCGATGAGCGCTTCATGGCGCAGGCGCGAGAGGTGGAAATGCGCGAACCCGAGATACGTGAGCCGGGGGTGCGCGAACAGCCGCGCGATTATGCCGGGGACCTGGTGCAGGCGCTGCGCAATGCATCCGAGCAGCAGATGAGCGAGTCGGCTACGTCGCTGTTCGCCGAGAACAACTCCGTAGCGGAGCGGGACCTGGATGTGCCCGCATTCCTGCGTCGGGTCAAATTTTAGGTTGAAGTTTATCTCGAGGCCGAAGCGTTGAAGCCGCCTGGGGCACGATAGAGTAAACGCAGGATACCAGGAAGTTGTATTTGGTCTGGCGCAACCCGCGTATCCGCTTGTCGCAAATTCGGTTATTGTAGAAGTAAGCAATAGCCGGACGGTCGGCGACGCAGATGGCGGTGCGTCGTTTGAAACTTGAGATTAGCGGCTGCAAATCTGCAAGCCGGCCGAAAGTAACGGCAATTGCTGCCGATAAGCAGATGGTGCGCGGCCCGGTTCGGTGAGTGCACGGCAAGAAAATCAAAAGACGGGAAGGATGCAGGCGGGATGAAATTCTTGCGCCAATGGGCACTGGGACTGGCTGTCTTCGGAACGGGCGTGGGCGCAGCGTGCGCTGCGTCACTCGATGCTCCGCAGAAGATGATTCATCACTCGCGGAAAGCCGAGCCGCATTTAAGCCAGGCGCATCGCACCGCCGGCCATCGCGCTGCAGCCGCTTCGGCGCACAGACCCGTGACCCATCGCGGTACCGGCGTGCACACCCGCGCGGCGGTCAGCCGTACCGGCGTGCATGTCCGTCGCGCTTCGCTGAGCCGACGCCATGTCTCCTACGAGCGGTTCACCGCCAGCTCCATTCTTGACGAGCCAGTCGGCGCGGGCGATATCACCACGGGCGAAGACCCGGTAGTGCGGCAGGCGGCCATCGACGCGTTGGGTGGCGTGAACGGCACGGCCGTGGTCATCGATCCCTCGAACGGCCGCATTCTGGCCATGGTGAACCAGAAGCTGGCGCTCTCGCCGGGCGCGGAGCCCTGCTCCACGATCAAGCTGACCGTGGCGCTGGCCGCGCTCTCTGAGGGACTGGTCACGCGCGATACCATGGTGAAGCTCGACGGCTTCCGCATGAACATGACCCAGGCCATCGCGCACAGTAACAATCTGTACTTTGAAGAGATGGGCAGAGAGCTGGGATTTGAGCGGGTGCATCACTACGCTACCGAGTTCGGCCTGGGCGAGTTGGCCGGCTACGATATTCCTGGCGAGCAACTCGGCGAGTATCCGGAGCAGGAGATTCCTGCCGCCGAGGGCGGCGTGGGCCGCATGTGCAGCTTTGGGCAGGGCGTCTCGCTTACTCCGCTGCAACTGGGTGCACTGGTTGCGGCTATTGCCAATGGCGGCACGCTCTATTATCTGCAACACCCCACCACTCCTGAGGAAATTGCCAACTTTCAGCCGCGTGTGAAGCGTACCCTCGACATAGGCCGGTATATTCCCGAGTTACAGGACGGCATGGCCGGCGCGGTCGAGTACGGCACCGCGCGGCGGCTGCGCCTC
>Ga0335075_10004849_pt1 | contig 20965 bp, 22 predicted proteins | sample Lox_Sample_24_FD_206723 | JGI IMG/M metagenome (GOLD analysis project Ga0335075, IMG submission 206723) | Soil microbial communities from Loxahatchee National Wildlife Refuge, Florida, United States - Lox_Sample_2.4 | ecosystem: Environmental > Terrestrial > Soil > Wetlands | place: USA...
CCGAAGCCGGCATCGATATCACCCTGCCCGTCTGGCTGTGTGCATGCCTGGGCGCGATCGGGTTCTGCTACGGCTCCGCCCGCTCCTGGCACGCCAAGGTGGCGTGGTTCAAAACCAGCCATAGAGCAACGCAGCCGCAAAACGAGTAATGGTGTCGCGGCGGTCCTAGCGAAGGTCGCGCGTTTGCAGCCAAGCGTGAATCCGTTCGGCGACGGCACCCCATCCGGGTTCGAGCATCATGTTGTGGCCCATGCCGGAAAAGAATTCAGCCTCGGTTCGGTAAGCCCGCGCGGTTGCGCGCACCTCAGCGTGGGTGACCATGCCGTCTTCGTCGGCGCCAAGCACCAGCATGGGGGTGGTCACCAGCTCGGATCGGACGCGCCGGATCAGCGGGTCGACCAGGGAGGCGCGCACCGCCTCGGATTGCACGCTGGCCGCGCAGGATTCGACGATGTCGTCTGGGGTGTGCGCGCTGAACAGGTGCTCGCGGACCAGAGGCGGGGTACCGATGAACCCGGTCAAATTGCCGGCGGGCAGCGACCGTAGCGAGATCCACGGGTGGCGGCTCCAGATGCGCATCGCCAGCCCCAGCACGCCCTGGGGTGGTACCGACGCCACCAGGACCGCTGCGGGGGCATCGTGGTTTTCCAGGTAGCGCTGCACGACGAAGCCGCCCAGGGAATGCGCGACGATCACCGGCCGACCGCCCAGGGCGTCGACCGCGGTGCGGACATCGTCGATGTAGTCGGCGATGGGACACGCGTGAAATCGCTTCGCGGTGGGGCTGGCGCCGTGTCCGCGCAGGCTCAGGGCGACCGCGCGATAGCCGGCATCGGCAAAGAAGTCCAGGAAGTTGCTCCAACACGACGCGGAATGCCAACCGCCGTGCACGAACAGCAGCGGCACCGGATGCGCTTCGCGGCGCGACCCCTTGTCAATCACCTCGAGCATGAGCTGACCCTCGTTGGGCACCAGCTGTCCGTCAATACCAGGCGAGTGTGCGGTCAGCTTCACACCCGGCGAATGCGCGGCCAGGCGCACGCTCGCGCCCGGGGGCGCCGCCGCGTCAACGACCATTAGGCTGGGCGGCGTGTTTGAATCGCTGTCCGATCGGCTGACTGGCGCCCTACAGGGGCTGCGCGGCAAGGGCCGGCTAACCGATGCCGACATCGACACCACGACGCGCGAAATCCGGCTGGCGCTGTTAGAAGCCGACGTCTCGCTGCCGGTGGTACGGGCGTTCGTCGGCCGGATCAAAGAACGTGCCAAGGGCGCCGAGGTTTCCGGTGCCCTCAACCCCGCCCAGCAGGTCGTCAAGATCGTCAACGAGGAGCTCATCGGCATCCTGGGCGGGCAGACCCGTCGGCTCGCGTTCGCGAAGACGCCGCCGACCGCGGTGATGCTGGCCGGTCTGCAGGGCTCCGGAAAGACCACGCTGGCGGGAAAGCTGGCGGTTTGGCTGCGCGGCCAAGGGCATACTCCCTTGCTGGTGGCCTGCGACCTGCAGCGGCCCGGCGCGGTCAACCAGTTGCGGATCGTGGGGGAGCGGGCCGGTGTCGCGGTGTTCGCGCCACACCCGGGCACGTCGGCCGATGCTGCGCAGGAGGCCGGTCCGGGTGATCCGGTCGCCGTCGCCTCGGCCGGACTCGCCGAGGCGCGGGCCAAGCACTTCGATGTCGTGATCGTCGACACCGCCGGCCGGCTGGGCATCGACGAGGAGCTGATGTCGCAGGCCGCGGCCATCCGCAACGCGGTCGACCCCGACGAGGTGCTCTTCGTCCTGGACGCGATGATCGGTCAGGACGCGGTCGCCACCGCTGAAGCGTTCCGCGAGGGTGTGGGCTTCACCGGCGTCGTGCTGACCAAGCTGGACGGTGATGCCCGCGGTGGCGCCGCACTGTCGGTCCGCGAAGTCACCGGTGTGCCAATCCTTTTCGCATCAGCCGGCGAGAAGCTGGAGGACTTCGACGTCTTCCACCCGGATCGGATGGCCAGCCGCATCCTGGGCATGGGCGACGTGCTGAGCCTTATCGAGCAGGCCGAGCAGGTCTTTGACGCGCAGCAGGCCGAAGCCGCCGCCGCGAAGATCGGGTCCGGAGAGCTGACGCTGGAGGACTTCCTCGAGCAGATGCTGGCAATCCGCAAAATGGGCCCGATCGGCAACCTGCTGGGGATGCTGCCCGGCGCGGGCCAGATGAAAGAGGCGCTGGCCGCCGTCGACGACAAACAACTCGACCGGCTGCAGGCCATCATCCGCGGGATGACGCCACAAGAGCGCGCCGACCCGAAGATCATCAACGCCTCGCGGCGGCTGCGGATCGCCAACGGCTCCGGCGTCACGGTGTCGGAGGTCAACAACCTGGTCGACCGATTCTTCGAGGCCCGCAAGATGATGTCGTCGATGGTCGGCAGCATGGGCATACCCGGTCTGGGACGAAAGTCGGCCACCCGTAAGAGCGCGAAAGCCAAAGGCGGCAAAGGCAAGAAAGGCAAGAAGCGGGGCCCGACACCGCCTCGGGTCCGCGGACCGCTGGGCGCCGGGATGCCGGGCATGCCAGCAGGATTCCCCGATCTGTCGAACATGCCGGAGGGTCTCGACGAGCTGCCGCCCGGCCTGGCTGATTTCGATCTGTCCAAGCTGAACTTCCCGGGCAAGAAGTAGCCGCACCCGTGCGTCTGCACGTACGAGGGGTGGGGCTGCCCGACGAAGAACCCGTCGAGCTGTGGATCCTCAACGGCCTGATCAGCCGCGAACCCGTCGGCGGCGCTGACACGGTTTTCGACGGTGGCTGGATCCTGCCCGGGCTGGTCGATGCGCACTGCCACGTCGGGCTCGGGACACACGGCGGCGCAATCGAACTCGACGAAGCGATCGACCAGGCCGAGACCGAACGCGAAGCCGGCGCGCTGCTGCTGCGGGACTGCGGCTCGCCGACCGACACCCGCAGCCTCGACGATCGTGCCGATCTGCCGCGGATCATCCGCGCCGGACGGCATCTGGCCAAACCCAAGCGGTATTCGCCGGGCTTGGCGATCGAGTTCGAAGATGAGTCGCAGCTACCGGATTTGGTGGCCCAGCAGGCGCGCCGCGGTGACGGTTGGGTGAAGCTGGTCGGCGACTGGATCGACCGCGGCGTGGGCGATTTGGCCCCGCTGTGGTCCGACGAGGTGCTCAAGACTGCGATCGAGGTTGCGCACAACAACGGGGCAAAGGTCACCGCCCATGTCTTCGGCGAGGACGCGCTGCCTGGATTGATCAACGCGGGGATCGACTGCATCGAACACGGCACCGGGCTCACCGATGACACCATCGAGTTGATGGTCGAGCACGGCACCGCGCTGGTGCCGACGCTGATCAACATCGAAAACTTTCCCGGGATCGCCGATGCCGCGACCCGCTACCCGAAATACGCCGCGCACATGCGCGACCTGTATGCCAAGTGCTATCCGCGGATGGCCGCAGCCCGAGACACCGGCGTACCGGTGTACGCCGGTACCGACGCAGGCAGCATGATCGCTCACGGGCGGATCGCCGACGAGGTCGAGGCGCTCAAAGGCATCGGGATGAGCCCGGTCGAGGCGTTGGGCGCGGCCTGTTGGGACGCTCGTCGCTGGCTTGGCCGACCGGGGCTGGACCACGGCGCTTCGGCAGATCTGTTGTGCTACAACGACGATCCACGTCGTGGCCCGACCGTGCTGAATCGGCCCGACAAAGTGATCCTGCGCGGTCGCACTCATCGATCGACGAGTCGGGGGATCGGCCGATAGGATCCATTGATGCCGTTGCACCCCGGGACGAGCTTCGCGGGATACACCGTCATTCGGATGCTGGGCACTAGTGGGATAGGCGAGGTCTACCTTGCCCAACATCCCACGCTGCCGCGTAACGACGCGTTGAAAGTTCTGCCCGCGGCTCTGATGGGCGACAGCGACTTCCGCGCGCGATTCAGGCAAGAAGCCGAGATCGCCACATCACTGCATCACCCGCACATCGTGCAGGTGTACGAACGCGGAGAATTCGAAGGACAGCTGTGGACGACGATGGAGTACGTCGACGCCACCACCACCGTCGCCGAGCTCATGCGCGAGCAATTTCCGGCCGGTATGCCGCCCGGCGAGATGCTGACGATCATCACGGCCGTGGCGCAGGCGCTCGACTATGCCCACCAGCGGGGAATGCTGCATCGCGATGTCCAACCCGGCAGGATCATGCTGACGAAGCCGGGTGACGGCCAACAACGGATCCTGCTGACGGACTTCGGCATAGCCGACCACCCTCATGACTCCGCCACAGCAGCGGCAATCGGTCTGCCGCTCGGACCGCGGCCCTATGCCGCCCCGGAACAGCTGATCGGTTCGGACGTCGACAGCCGCGCGGACCAGTACGGGCTGGCCGCCACCGCGTTTCATCTGCTGACGGGAACGCCACCATATGAGGATCCCGACCCGACAGCCGTCACCGCTCGCGCGAAAGTCAGCGATCGACGCGTCGACTTGGCGCGATTCGACAGCGTCTTTTCCACCGCCTTCGCCGATGCCCCCGCCAACCGGTTCAGCAGTTGCGTCGAGTTCGCCGAAGCGCTGACCGCGCGAGCCGCTGTCTCGCCCGGTTACCGCAGTCCCGAGACGGTGTTCACCCTCGACTACCCCGGCGAGGCCGCGTCCACGGCGAAAGCTGGATCTGGCGGAACCTTTCGTACACAAGCGAAGTCGAGACCACGCAGCCGGCTGCTGCAGTCGGTCACCGCGACCTTGGCGCGGCGATCGCCGCGGCGGCACGACACGTCAGCGAACCCACCGGCGAGACGCAGCATACGGGTCTTGCTCGGCGCTGCGGTCGGAGTGGGGATGTTACTGGCTATCGGCCTGCTCGGGGCCGGCTTCATCATCGGCCGCAAGAACGAGGCGACCTCCACCGAGGTGAAGAGCACCAGCACGGTGACCAGCACGGTGGCCGCTGCCCCCACGACCACAAGCACCTCGGCCCCAACGCTTGTCGTTCTTGACGGCGGTTACCGCCTGGATCTCGATCGCGGCCAACAGACCTACGACGAGACGCCCGATCCGCAACCGCCCAACGTGACTACCTGGTGGGCCTTTCGCTCATCGTGCACACCCACCGGATGCCTTGCCAGTGGAGTTTTGCTCGACGACGCCAATCACCAGACGCCGGACACCGCAGCGGGCGGACATTCCATAGTTCTGGATCTCCGCAACGATGTCTGGCAATCACGACCGGAGACGGTCGAGTTTGCTTGCACCGCAATAAACGGAACAGCGGCCCATGAGACCGCGACGCAGGTGATGTCACTGCAGCCGGAGAGTCACAGCTCCTTGCGGGGCACGATGACGGTGACCGTGCAGACCAATGAATGCGGCCAAATCGGCGGGCGTATCGTCATCCCGGCGGTCGCCGCCCGAGTCGGCGATGTGCCGCCCGGCGTCGGCGTACCGAGCCCGCCGCCCACGACGACGCCGACTCGGTGACGCCGAAGTCTGATCGGCGGCGACCCCGTCGATCCCTTCGTCTAAACGTTATCTAAGAGATCTTACTGATACCTTATTTTTCGGATAGGGTCGCGTTACGGCGAGTTTTCCGGCGATCACGGGAGCGGCATGAAGCGATTCGATGTGGTGATTGTTGGTGCGAGATGCGCTGGGTCGCCGCTGGCAGTGCTGCTCGCGCGGCAGGGTTTGAGCGTCTGCCTGGTCGACCGTGCCCAGTTTCCGTCGGAGACACCGTCGACGCACCTGATCCAGCCGTGTGGAGTGCAACTGCTGGACCGGCTTGGCGTCCTCGATGCGGTCCTGGCGGCCGGGGCGGTTCCGCTCGATCGCCTGACGATGGTGATCGACGATGTCGTGCACATCGAGGCGACACTCGATGAATCTCGCTTCGAACGGGCCAGCCTGTGCGTTCGGCGAATAACCCTGGACGCGTTGCTCGTCGACGCGGCCGCTGCGGCGGGTGTCGATGTTCGCACCGGATTGCGCGTCACGGGTGTGATCAGCGAGGGCGGCCGCGTGACCGGAGTGCACACGGCTGCCGGCCCGATCCGCGGGCAGCTGGTGGTCGGCGCTGATGGCCGCCATTCGACGGTGGCATCCCTTGTCGGTGCTCGCGAGTATCACGTCGCACCGGCGGGAAAGATGTTTGCCTGGGCCTATTTTGAAGGCGTGCACGAGCGGGAAGGGCGGGTGCGGATTGGGCGGCAGGGGGCGCGCGCTTTCCTTGCCGGCCCGACCGACGGCGACCTCTACATGGCCGCGGTCGGGATCGATATGACTGAGCAAGCCGAATTCCATACCGACCGTGACGCCAACTTCACGGCCGGTATACGAGCCTGGCCCGAGCTTGCCGATGTCGTCGCAGAGGGGCGCCGGGTCGGTCCGATCCGGGTTCTGACGAATTGGCATGGGTTCTTTCGTGAGGCTGCCGGTCCTGGGTGGGTGCTGGTCGGCGATGCCGGGCATTTCAAGGATCCAACGCCGGGGCAAGGCATCGGCGACGCGTTTCGCCAGGCCGACCGGCTGGCCGCCGCTATCGAGGATGGACTGAGCAACGCCGATCTCGACACTGCCATGCAGAGTTGGTGGCGCTGGCGAGACGATGATGCCTACGAAATGCACTGGTTTGCAAGCGATATGGGTGCACCCGGTGCTGCATCGCCGTTGATGAAGTGGTTAATGCGTGGTCTGGCAGCGGATCCCAACGCCACGCTGATGTTCTTCGGTGTGCTCAATCACGAGATCCGTCCGTCGCAGCTGTTCTCCAGGCCCAGGGCCGCCCGGGCCGCTGCGCGTGCCCTGCTCGACAGGCCCGACCAGCTGATCGCAACGCTCAAGGAAATTGTCAGCCTGGGAAAGCAGAACGCGCGACGGGCCCGGCAGCGGCGTGTGGTCCTGCAGAGTTAGCTTCTTCGAGGTCTGGCACGACAGTCGCGGTTCACTGCTCGCTCAGATGCAGATCCCCAACGGACACAGCGGCGGCGGGCCGCCCCAGCCGGGTCCGTGCCAGCCGCCGGGCCCACCCCAGCCGGCTAACTGCACCTGCTGGACCACGCCCGGGGTTACTCGTTTTCACCCATGCCGCCCAGGCCGGCTGGTGGGTCGATAAGAGAATCTGACATGGCCCTTGCAGAAACCTTGCGCTGCAGCTCACAACGGTTTTTGCCCGCCCGCGATCGCGGTCTCTGTTAGACATTTGAGTATGCCGATCCCCGAATTCGTCGTCGAGCTTCGTCGCTACGTCGGACGTGCGCCACTGTGGTTGCCGGCTGTGACCGCTGTGGTGATCCGCGATCGGCACGTACTTCTGGTCCAACCCTCCGACAACCATGCATGGACCGCCGTGACCGGCGTGGTCGACCCGGGCGAGAACCCGGCCGACTGTGCGGTCCGAGAAGTGTTGGAAGAGACCGGCGTTCACGTGATTGCTCGACGATTGGCCTGGGTGCAGGTATCTCGGCCAATCGTTCATGCCAACGGTGATCACGCCCAATACCTCGACCACGTGTTCCGCATGGACTGGGCTGGCGGCGAACCATTTCCCGCGGACGATGAAAGCGTCGACGCGCGCTGGTTTGATCTCGCAGAGCTACCGGAGATGTCTGCGAACATGCTACGGCGCATCGAAATGGCGAGTGATGACAATCTCAATACCCCAACGGTTTTCGACACCCGCCTAGGAACGGACTGACCATGACACCCAAAGACTCGACGTACACGGTCGACAGGCTCGCGGAGTTTGTGGTCAGGGCGGATCAGTCTGACTTGAGCGGGCAAGTCCTGCCGACGTTAAAGCGGAACGTTCTCGACAGCATCGCCTGCGCGCTCGGCGCGCTGGACGGAGAACTCATCCCGGCCATCCGCGCCCACGCCGAGCAGTTCAGCAGCCGCCCGACGGCGACGTTCGTCAGCGGTGGGCGTGCGTCGGTCGATCAGGCGGCCTTCTTCAATGCGGTGCTGGTGCGCTATCCCGATCTGCTCGACACCTATCTGACACCCGGCGGTCTGTGTCATCCGGCCGACAACTTCGGTGCCGTGTTGGCCGTCGCCGAACACGCCGAAGCGCGCGGAGCAGACTTTCTGCTGGCGCTGGCAGTCGCCTACGAGGTCCAATCCCGTTTCAGCGCAGTCGTTCCCGTTATGGGGCGCGGCCTCAACCACGCGCTGCAACTGGCCATGTCGGCGGCCGCCGGCTCGGCCAAGCTGCTTGCGCTCGACGTCGAGCACACCGCCGACGCCATCGCGGCCGCGGCGGCAGACAACGTGTCGCTCGCCGCGGTGCACGCGGAGCCTGTTTCGACCTGGAAAGGCATCTCGCCGGCCATCACCGGAATGCGGGCGGTGTACACCACCATGCTCGCAAGCCGTGGAATCACCGGACCTAGAGCACTGTTCGAGGGTCCCAATGGCCTTGAGCTTTTGTTCGACCAGCCGATCGACATGCGCACCTCCGACCGGTCGCTGACCGCGGTCGAACAGACCTACCTCAAGCAATACTGCTCACTGATTCACGGTCAGGTCATCATCGACGCGACATTGGCGCTTCGCGACGAGTACGGCATCAGCGCTGCCGACGTCGCGTCGGTGAGGCTGGAGGTCTTCCAGGGCGCGTTCGACATCGCCGGCGGTGGGAGTTTCGGTAACAAGGACCACCCGTCGACCAAGGAACAGGCGGACTACAACCTCAAATACCTGGTAGGCGTCGCACTACTGGACGGCCAGGTGGGTCCCGAACAGCTCGAGACCGACCGCGTGCGCCGCGACGACGTCCAGGACGTATTGGCGCGCATCCATGTCGAAGCCGCAGCCGACCTGACCGCGGCTTATCCCGAACGCACAGCGGCTCGCGTGCACATCGCTCTGCACGATGGCCGGGAGCTGCACCGCGAGCAGGCCGACTTCGAGGGATCGCCGACGCGACCCATGTCCTGGGACCGTGTCGTGCAGAAATTGCATTGGCTTGGTGAACCGTTCGCCGATGCCACGCTGCGCGCCGAGATCATCGACGCCGTGTGGCGCCTCGATGAGATTTCGGTTGCCGAACTGGCCGGGTTGCTCGGTGCGGTGAGTCCGGAGGCACAACGTCCGCGAACTAGGGGGCGACTGTAAGGGCGGCAAAAAAGATTGCGAGTGCTCACTATCTATGATAGGTTCGCTCCAACCCCAACGATGCGGAGGAAGACAGTGACCTACGACGTGATCATTCGCGACGGTTTGTGGTTCGACGGCACCGGCAGCGCGCCGCAGACCCGCACGCTGGGCATCCGCGACGGCATCGTCGCTGCGGTTGTTTCCGAGGCCGACGCCGACCGCCTTGACGAGGCCGGCTGCCCCGAGGTGATCGACGCGAAGGGCAAATGGGTCGTCCCCGGCTTCGTCGACGTGCACACCCACTACGACGCCGAGGTGTTGCTGGATCCCGGACTGCAGGAATCAGTGCGTCACGGCGTCACCACGGTGTTGCTGGGCATGTGCTCGCTGTCGACGGTCTACGCCGACTCCGACGACGCCGCTGACCTGTTCAGCCGCGTCGAGGCGGTGCCGCGCAAGTTCGTCGTGGGCGCGCTGGAGTCCAACAAAACCTGGTCGACGGCCGCCGAATACGTTGAGGCCATCGACAACCTGCCGCTCGGCCCGAATGTGGGCTCGCTGCTGGGCCATTCGGATCTGCGGACCACCGTCCTCGGCCTTGATCGCGCGACCGACAAGAATGTGCGGCCGACCGAAGCCGAACTCGACAAGATGGCGGCATTGCTCGATGAGGCGCTCGACGCTGGAATGCTGGGCATGTCCGGAATGGACGCCGCGATCGACAAGCTCGACGGCGATCGCTTCCGTTCCCGCGCGTTGCCGTCCACCTTCGCGACGTGGCGTGAGCGGCGCAAGCTGATCAAGGTGCTGCGCAAGCGCGGCCGGATCCTGCAGAGCGCGCCCAACGTTGCCAAAGCCGAATCCGGGTTGCTGTTCTTCCTGTCGAGCAGCCCAATGTTCGGGCGCCGCAAGCCTGTTCGCATGAGCCTCTTGGTCTCTGCCGACGCAAAGTCGATGCCGTTGGCCGTGCACGTCTTCGGGCTGGGCACGCGGTTGCTGAACTTCCTGCTGGGCTCGCAGGTGCGCTTCCAGCATTTGCCGGTCCCGTTCGAGTTGTACTCCGACGGAATCGACTTGCCGGTCTTCGAAGAGTTCGGCGCCGGCACTGCAGCTCTGCATTTGCGCGACCAGCTGGAGCGCAACACGTTACTGGCGGACAAGGAATACCGTCGCAGGTTCCGCCGCCAGTTCGACCGCATCAAACTCGGACCCTCTTTATGGCACCGCGACTTCCACGACGCGGTGATCGTCGAATGCCCGGATAAGTCGTTGGTCGGCAAGAGCTTTGGTGCAATCGCCGACGAGCGTGGGCTGCACCCGCTCGACGCGTTCCTCGATGTTCTGGTGGAAAACGGCGAGCGCAACGTCCGCTGGACCACCATCGTCGCCAACCATCGCCCCAAGCAACTGAACAAATTGGCCGCCGAGCCGACGATCCACATGGGCTTCTCCGATGCCGGAGCACACCTGCGCAACATGGCCTTCTACAACTTCTCGCTGCGGTTGCTCAAGCGGACGCTGGACGCCCAACGGGACGGCAAGCCGTTCCTGACCCTCGAGCGCGCAGTGCATCGCCTGACCGGAGAAGTGGCCGAATGGTTCGGGCTGGATGCCGGCACGCTCCGCGAGGGCGACCGCGCCGACTTTGTGGTGATCGATCCGGCCGGCCTGGACGACTCGGTCGACGCCTACCACGAGGAGAAGGTTCCGTTCTATGGCGGACTGAGCCGGATGGTAAACCGCAATGACGCGGCCGTGGTAGCGACCGGCGTCAACGGCGCAATCGTGTTCCGCGAAGGACAATTCCGCGACGGCTATGGAAAGACCGTGAAGTCCGGCCGCTATCTGCGGGCCGCTGCGGGTCAACGACAGCCCACCGGCTCGGCTGCGCAGGTCTGAGATGGCGAGGACCCAACAGCAGCGCCGGGAAGAGACGGTGGCGCGACTGCTCGAAGCCAGCATCGCGACGATTATCGAAGTCGGATATGCCCGGGCGTCCGCGGCGGTGATCACCAAACGCGCCGGGGTATCGGTCGGGGCTTTGTTCCGCCACTTCGACACCATGGGCGACTTCATGGCGGCCACGGCGTACGAGGTGCTACGACGTCAACTCGATTCGTTCACCAAGCAAGTCGCAGCAATACCTTCTGACCGGCCGGCGCTGGAGGCGGCGCTGACAATCCTGCGGGACATCACCAGCAGCCCCACCAACGCCGTGCTCTACGAATTGATGATCGCCGCGCGCACCGACGAAAAGCTCAAGGCCACTTTGCAAAATGTCCTCGAGCAGTACGGCACGAAGATCTGCGATGCGGCGCGTGCATTGCCCGGTGCCGAAAGCTTCCCGCAGGAAACCTTCCCCGTCCTGGTGGCCTTGTTGACCAACACCTTCGACGGAGCCGCGTTGGTGGGAGCGGTGCTACCGCAACCCGACATTGACCAGCGACGAATCCAGCTGTTGTTGTCGTTGCTGAGCGGAGTTGGCCTACCTGCCTGAGCGTCTCACCGGTCAGTGAGTTTGCTGATTGCGTCGTCCAATGTCCGGCATAGGCACATCATCTCGTTGATCCCCAGCAACGTCAGCGGCCGGTGCGTGGCCGGCCCGTCGGCAACCACGCAGAACGGTATCGAGTCGCCGAGCGCGTCGCGGGTTTTCATCAGCACGCTGATCCCGGCCGAGCCGAGAAACTCGACTTTGGAAAGGTCGACCACCAAGCCGTTCGGCTTCTTGGCAACCGCGGACTCGAGGGACTCGGCCAAGCCTGGAGCAGTGAGCATGTCGACGCTACCGCTCACCGATACCACGACCAGACCATCGACCAACGCTTCGTGCGCGTTGAAGTCGTCCTTGTCAGATGTAGGAGGCGAGCCAGAAGCAGCGGGCTGGTTTTCGGCCATCATCGATCTTCACTCCTTGCGGGCACTGCGTGTGCTGCTTGCGACGCAGACCTAGTTGACAATGGCTGGCGACTCAACCGATGGACAACGCCGACACATGCCGACACGATGCCGTGAAAGCTCATATTGGGCAACTGCAAAATAGGGCAACTGCGAAATCGAATGCAAACGGCATAGGCAGACTAGCAAAACCCGGCATGTGTCGTCAGAGTCCTACAGTACGCCAACCGTTGATTGCGGGTTGAGGGCAAAACCCCAGTCCAGCAGGCTGCCGGCCTGATCCCAGTAGGTTGGCCCGCCCTCGCGCACCAGACCGTACATCATGGCGACCACCAGGCGGCGGCCGCCGCGGGCAGCGGCACCGACGAACGTCTTGCGGGCCGCGTTGGTGAAGCCGGTCTTGCCGCCGATCGCGCCCGGGTAGCGCTGCAGCAGCTCGTCCTGGTTGACGAGCGGGTGATCGCCGTTATCGCCTGGGAACATCGCTGAGGGTTCGGCGGTGATCTGGGCGAACACCGGGTTGGCCATCGCCGCCCGGAAGATCACTGCCAGGTCGTGCGCCGTCGATGAGCCCGAACCCCCCGGCCCGTCCAGACCGGACGGGGTCGGCGCGTGAGTGTTCACCGCGCCCAGCGATGCGGCTTTTGCGTCCATCTTGGCGACGGTGGCCTCCGGGCCGCCCAGCATGTGCGCCAGCGTGTTAGCGGCGTCATTACCCGACACCAGCAGCAGCCCGTCGAGCAGTTGACGCGCTGTGTAGCTGCGGCCGGCTTTCACGCCCGCACAGGCACATTCCACGTGGCTGTCCACCTCGTCGGCGACCACAGTGGAGTCCAGGCTGAGCTCGTCGAGGGCGACCAAAGCCAACAGCACCTTGATGGTGCTGGCGGGCGGGTGCTGCACATTCTCGTCGCGCTCGGCCAGCACTTGACCGGAATCGAGATCAGCAACCAGCCAAGTCTGCGCCGGGCCGTCGGGGATTGGTACCGAGCCGGCCGGCTGGATACCGGCGTCGGCCCACGCGGGTATCGCGCAGGTACTAAAGGTGACGGCAGCCGCGACTGCGGCGAGAAGCGTCCGCATGGCCGCTCAGTTTAACGGCCTGCGCCACCCGCCGTCGCGAATGCGGTGTTGAATTCAGTCATGTTGAGCCTGGCCGAAATCTCCGACCGCTTGGAAATCCAGCAGCTGGTGGTGGACTACTCCACCGCGATTGACCAGCGTCGTTTTGACGACCTTGACGCGGTGTTCACCCCGGACGCTTACATCGATTACACCGCTTTGGGCGGCATCGAGGGCCGCTATCCGGAGGTAAAGGCCTGGCTGGCCGAAGTGCTGCCGAATTTCCCGATGTACTACCACATGCTGGGCAACTTCTCGGTCCGCATCGAGGGGGACACCGCGGCGTCGCGGACAATCTGCTTCAACCCGATGGTGCTGCCGGGCGACAAAGAGCAGGTGATGTTCTGCGGGCTGTGGTACGACGACGAGTTCCTGCGCACCGCCGAGGGCTGGCGGATGACCCGCCGGGTCGAAACCAAGTGCGTCCAGAAAATTCTCTGAAGCCTCGAGACCGACCAGGCGAATTTCCGCTGCCTGACCTTCCTCTGGCACAATAGGCGGCTGTCCGCCGTGCGACTACGGTTGCTCCGCGGTCACACACGCGGGGCAAAACCGGATTCTGGCATCCCGCCCGGATCGCCGAATTGCAGCGTGACACCCATAGGAGAAGTCGCTTAACCATGGCTGTAAAGATCAAGCTCAGCCGGCTTGGCAAGATCCGCAATCCGCAGTACCGCATCGCGATTGCCGACTCGCGGACGCGCCGCGATGGTCGCGCCATCGAAATCATCGGCAGATACCACCCGAAAGAAGAGCCGAGCCTCATCGAGGTCGACTCCGAGCGCGCCCAGTATTGGCTGTCGGTGGGTGCTCAGCCGACCGAGCCCGTTCTCAAGCTGCTCAAGATCACCGGTGACTGGCAGAAGTTCAAGGGGCTGCCCGGCGCCGAGGGCAGATTGAAGGTTGCCCCGCCCAAGCCGAGCAAACTGGAGCTGTTCAACGCCGCGTTGGCCGCTGCTGACGGTGCTCCTGACACCGAGGCTGCGACGCCGAAGAAGAAGAAAGCTCCGGCCAAGAAGGCGGCCGCGGCGGACAAAGCTGAGAAAGCCGACGAGGCCGACAAGGCCGCTGAAGCCGCTGAACCCGTTGAAGCCGAGAAACCCGCGGAAGTCGCTGAAGCGGAGGCAGCCGAGTCGGCCGAAGCCAGCGAGCAGGCCGCACCGGCCGAGCCGGCCAGCGAGAGCTGACTACTGAGATGACAAAGCCATGAGTACCGTCGTCGTCGACGCCGTCGAACATCTGGTGCGCGGCATTGTCGACAATCCCGACGATGTCCGAGTCGACATGGTGACCAGCAGGCGTGGCAGGACCGTCGAGGTGCACGTCCATCCCGACGACCTCGGCAAGGTGATCGGCCGCGGTGGGCGCACCGCGACCGCGTTACGCACGCTGGTCGCCGGCATCGGTGGTCGCGGTATCCGCGTCGATGTGGTGGACACCGACCAGTAGCGGAGCCCGGCCCATGGAACTCCTGTGGAGCTCGTAGTCGGGCGCGTGGCTAAGGCTCACGGGGTGACCGGCGAACTCGTCGTGGAGGTTCGCACCGATGATCCCGAGTTACGGTTCGCCCCGGGCGCGATATTGCGCACCAAGGCATCGGATGATCGTGAGCACAACTATGTGGTGGCGACGGTCCGTCCGCACGGCAACCGCCTGCTGCTGCGGTTGGAGGGGGTGGCCGACCGCGATGCGGCCGCCGCGTTGCGCGGCAGCTTGTTCGTCATCGACTCCGGGGACTTGCCGCCCATCGACGAACCGGACACCTACTACGACCACCAGCTGGAAGGTCTTTTGGTGCGGACGACGGCCGGCCGGGACATCGGCACCGTCACCGAGGTTTTGCACTCCGCGGCCGGCGAACTGCTGGCCGTCGACCGAGCCGATGCTGGGGAGTTGCTGGTGCCGTTCGTGACCGCGATCGTCACGTCGGTGTCATTGGATGCCGGCATCATCGAAATCGATCCGCCCGAGGGCTTGTTGGAGCTGGAGACCTGAAGGCCAATATGAAGATTGACATCGTGACGATCTTCCCGTCGTATTTGGATCCGCTGCGACAATCGTTGCCGGGCAAGGCAATAGAGTCCGGTCTGGTCCAGCTCGAAGTGCACGACTTGCGGAAGTGGACTCACGATCTGCATCACTCGGTGGACGACGCGCCGTACGGCGGCGGTCCGGGGATGGTGATGAGGGCGCCGGTGTGGGGCGAGGCGCTAGACGAGATCTGTTCACAGGAAACGCTTCTCGTTGTCCCGACGCCCGCGGGTGCGCTGTTTACCCAGGCGACCGCGCAGCGGTGGAGCGGCGAGGCGCACCTGGTGTTCGCTTGCGGTCGCTATGAGGGGATTGATCAGCGGGTCATCGATGATGCCGCCGGGCGGATGCGGGTGGAAGAGGTCTCGATCGGAGATTATGTGCTGCCGGGAGGGGAATCGGCAGCCTTGGTGATCATCGAGGCCGTGCTGCGACTGTTGCCCGATGTTTTGGGCAATCCACTATCACACCAAGATGATTCGCACTCGTGCGGTCTCCTGGAGGGTCCGTCGTACACCAGACCGCCGAGCTGGCGTGGACTCGACGTCCCCGAGGTGCTGCTGTCGGGCGACCACGCTCGCGTCGAGGCGTGGCGACGGCAGGCCTCCGAAGAGCGCACCCGTGAACGCCGGCCCGACCTGTGGCAGTAGCTCGCGCTCTCAGATCCGCCCGGAGGGAAACATCGTCTTGACCGCCTGGGTGATCGTCGCTCGTGCGGTGGCGTCATCGGAGGGTTGCAGCGACTCGATCACCATGACGTAGCGCCGGTCGGACCCGACGATGCCGGTGGACAGGTGCATCCAGCTGTCTCCGTCCATACAGCACATCCAACCCTGCTTGACGGCAACGGGTTCGGCGTACAGCCCGTCGGGGATGCCGAACCGCTGCGGGTAGCCGTCGGCCCCGGTTGCGGTGGATTCGGCGAGGGCGTCGACGATGACCTTCGCCCGATCTCTAGACAAACCACCGGACCCGTCGAGCAGCATGTCGTAGTAGTGCACCAAATCGGATGCTGAGCTCATCGTGTTCCACCACTGCCCGTCGCCGGGCGGCGCTGTGGACGTCAGCCCGTACCGGCCCGCGACGTCGGTGATGATCGCCTCACCGCAACGCTGGGCCCAAAACGTCTCCGCGGCGCCGTCGTCGGAGGAGCGGAGCATGCCGTCCAGTGCTTCGCGGTCTGTCGGCGACAGCCGAGGGTTGTCCTCCGAGCCGTCCGGGCCATGCGCCAGCAGATCGTCGGCAATAAAAAGCTTGGCCACCGACGCGATCGCGATGGGCTGGTCGTTGCCGTTGGACAGCATCTGATGGGTGCTTCGGTCGAGGACAGCGACCGCGATGGTGGCGCCGTCGGCGGCCGCGCCCTGGGCGGCCTGCTCGATGCGGGCCGGCAGTCCATCAAACGCTGCGCCGGGCATTCCCTGCGGCGACTCAGGCGACCTGATCAGTTGCGGTGGCGCGGCGATGTGCGGCGCATGCGCCGTGGCGCCGGGCGACCCGTATACCTTCGCTTCGAAGCCCGCCACCGACGCCGTCAGCACCGCGGCATTGGCGATCAGCACCATCAGCGGTCGCGCTCGCATGGCTCCTATGTACCATTCGCCCACGTCACGGCCAGGTAAGGCGGATCGGCGATTCGTGGCGATTTCACTGCTCGGACCCGATCTGGCACAATTGACCAGTTGTCTCCAGCGGTTCTCGGCCGGCCGGTCCGCTCGCACCTGCTGCGAGACGCGCCCAGATACCCGAATCCATCGGCTGGTTGACTGTCAACGCGCCCACAGCGTGAGCAGCAGCCCGCAGCCGCGACCGCAAGGAAGTGTCTCCGACATGAACACGCTGGACTTCGTCGACAAGGCGTCGCTGCGCGACGACATCCCGGCCTTCAGCCCCGGTGACACGATCAACGTGCACGTCAAGGTCATTGAGGGTGCCAAAGAGCGCATCCAGGTGTTCAAGGGCGTGGTGCTGCGTCGGCAAGGCGGCGGCATCCGGGAGACCTTCACGGTGCGCAAGGAGAGCTACGGCGTGGGCGTGGAACGGACCTTCCCGGTGCATTCGCCGAATATCGACCACATCGAGATCGTGACCCGCGGTGATGTGCGCCGCGCCAAGCTCTACTACCTGCGAGATCTGCGCGGCAAGAAAGCCAAGATCAAAGAAAAGCGCTGACCTGGTGCGGCTCACCGGGCGGTGGTGTGCGACGACGCGGCCGGTGCTGGCCAGTTTCGATCGCCGACTCGCCCCTCGCCGCTGTGCGGCTGGGAGGTACCTCCACAGCCCGCCGCTCACGCGGCGCGCATCGTCGCCCGGCTAGGCTGACGCAGTGACCGAAGCCACCGACTCGTCGCCTGAAGGCAAACCCGACCCTGATCCGGCCGACGCGGAAGCCACGACAAGCCATCCGACTGCCACCGAATCGGGCGGCACTGACGGTGAGGACGAGGGCGAGGGCAAGAAGCATGCCGCGCTGCGGGAAACTGTTCTGCTGGCCGCGATCGCGCTGGTGCTCTACTACGTCATGTTGACGTTCGTCGCACGGCCCTACCTGATCCCGTCGGAGTCCATGGAACCCACGCTGCACGGATGCACGGGTTGCGTCGGCGACCGGATCATGGTGGACAAGCTCACCTTTCGTTTCGGCCCACCGCACCCTGGTGACGTCATCGTCTTCAGGGGGCCACCGTCGTGGAACGTGGGCTATAAGTCGATCCGCTCGCACGACACCGCGATCCGCTGGGTGCAGAACACACTGTCTTTCATCGGCTTTGTGCCGCCTGACGAAAACGACCTCGTCAAGCGTGTCATCGCGGTGGGCGGGCAGACCGTGCAGTGCCGGAGCAACACCGGGCTGACGGTCAACGGCGCACGGTTGAAGGAGCCCTATCTGGATCCGGCCACAATGAACGCCGACCCGTCGGTGTACCCGTGCCTGGGCCCCGAGTTCGGACCGGTCACCGTCCCGCAGGGGCGGTTGTGGGTGATGGGGGACAACCGCACTCATTCCGCGGACTCTCGCGCACACTGCACCAGCACGCCCACCGACGCAATGAATGGACTGCTGTGCACGGGCGATCCCATGGCGGGCACCGTGCCGGTGGGCAACGTCATCGGTAAAGCGAGGTTCATCGTGTGGCCGCCGTCGCGATGGGGTGGTGTGCGTTCGGTGAATCCGCAGCAGAATCATTAGCCATGGCCACCACCTGGCCGCCACGGACGGTGATCCGCAAATCGTCCGGATTGCGCACCCTGGAGTCGGCGCTTTACCGCAGCGGTCTTGGGCCGGTGGCCGGAGTCGATGAGGTCGGCCGCGGGGCTTGCGCCGGGCCGCTGGTTGTCGCGGCGTGCGTGTTAGGGCCGGGGCGACTGGAAAGCCTTGCCGCCCTTGATGATTCGAAGAAGCTCACCGAGAATGCACGGGAGAAGCTGTACCCGCTGATTCGCCGCTACGCGGTGGCCTATCACGTGGTGTTCATCCCATCGGTCGATGTTGACCGCCGCGGCGTGCACGTAGCCAACATCGAAGGGATGCGCCGCGCGGTGGCCGGGCTGTCGGTGCGTCCCGGCTATGTACTCAGCGACGGTTTCCGAGTGCCGGGATTGCCGATGCCGTCGCTGCCGGTTATCGGTGGCGACGCTGCGGCGGCCTGTATCGCCGCCGCCAGTGTGCTGGCCAAGGTCAGCCGGGACCGGTTGATGGTGGCGATGGACGCCGATCACCCGGGCTATGGGTTCGCCGACCACAAGGGCTACAGCACCCTTGCGCACTCAGCTGCGCTGAACGAGCTGGGCCCGTGTCCGCAACATCGGCACTCCTTCATCAATGTCCGGCGGGTGGCAACCGGCTCGGGCACCCGCGTGGTCGCCGAGTGCTGGCCGGATCCCCGCGACGACGACGGATGGGGAAAGATGGACCCAGGCGATCGGGAATGGGCACCCGGCGACGATGCGGACCGCTTGCGGTCCGAGGAGGAGCCGGGCAGACGGAGCGGAGAAGGACGGCTGAGCCGATGAGTGCCGAAGATCTCGAAAAGTACGAAACCGAGATGGAGCTCTCGCTGTACCGCGAATACAAGGACATCGTGGGGCAGTTCAGCTACGTGGTGGAAACCGAGCGCCGTTTCTATTTGGCAAATGGTGTCGAGATGGTGCCACGCAACGCGGACGGCGAGGTTTATTTCGAGCTGAGGCTCTCCGACGCCTGGGTGTGGGACATGTACCGGCCGGCCCGCTTCGTCAAGCAGGTGCGGGTGGTCACCTTCAAAGACGTCAACATCGAAGAGGTCGAGAAACCCGAGTTACGGCTGCCCGAGTAGGCCACCGGCCCGCCGCTAGCGCTCGCTCGACGACCGGTCGTCGCCGAAGACCGGATTTCCGCGGTGCTCGATGACCGAGCGCGCCACATCGGCGAGTTTGATGTTCAGGTCCTGAGAATACTTGCGCAGCACGTCGAAGGCCTCGTGCTCGGTCACGCCGTTCAGCATCATCAGCATGCCGACGGCCTTGCCGATTTCGCGGTTGCTCAGCAGCCCGCGCCGCAAGGTGGCGACGTCCTCGCCCTGGGCGACGGCGTTGATGGCCACGCTGGCGAACGATGCCAGCACGATCGCTTGGCCCGCGGATTCGGTGTCGAAGACGCCCGCCGTGTCGCTGAAGAGGTTGAGGGCCCCAGTTTTGCGCCGATCGACCAGGATCCGAAAGCCCATCGCGCCGCGGACCGGGGTCTCAGCGACCAGGCGGGCGGCCAGGCGGGGCCATTGGTTCGGCGTCGTGAGGTCCGTTTCGATCTGCGGCGTCTCTTCCTCGATGGCGTCGAGGCAGGGGCCGTCCCCGGCCGTACGTTCCATGTCGTCAATCCGCTGCGCGATACGGTCGCTGGCGCCGACGGTGACGTAGCGCCCGTCGCGGCGCACCAGCAGGCTGGCGTGATCGCAGCCCGTGACGACAAGTGTCGCGGCGACACAGATCGCCGCGTAGACCTCGCTCGCGTCTGTGCCCTGGTAGATGATCTCGGCCAGCGCGGAAAAGACCGTGCCAGGGTCTGGCATCGCGGTTGTGCCCCCGGCGCCGTCGTTCCCCTCGTCTGCCACGTCATCCATCATTTCAGGCTGCTTACGCCGCTGGCCATCGTATCGGCGTTTCCGTTGCCGAGCGCGAGGATCAAGGGGCGTCAAGATGCCGTAAGGACGATGGCGCCCAGTCCCGAGGTGGGTTAGGAATAGTTCGTGGCGGAATTGGTTGACGAGCAACGCATCGCGCCGTCGTTCTACGACGGATGGAAGCGCGTCTTACTCGGCAAGCCGATGATCACCGATGATCTTGCGCACGAGAAGTTGTCGAATACCGTTGCGCTGGGTGCGCTTTCACCGGATGCGATCTCGTCGACCGCTTATGGTCCCGAACAGATCATGGTCGAGTTGCTGCCGGCCGCCGGGATGGCCGCATTCGTGTTGTTGCTGCCGCTGGTCGGCGTGATCTTGCTGATTCTGACGCTGGTGACCGCGTCATATCGGCAGGTCGTCATGGCCTACACCCGGGCGGGCGGTTCCTACATCGTGGCGAGGGAAAACTTCGGACCCCGGGTGGCACAGGTCGCGGCCGCAGCGCTGTTGATCGACTATGTCGTCACCGTGGCGATCCAGTGTGCGGCCGGCACCGTGGCGGTGGCGTCCGCGATACCGGTGCTGGGCCCCTACAGCCTGGCAATCTCGGTCGGTGCGGTGCTGATTTTCTGTTACGCGAACCTGCGCGGATTGCGGGAGGCGGGCCGGACATTTGCGGTGCCGACATACTGGTTTATCGGCATGCTCACGCT
>Ga0335075_10004850_pt1 | contig 20962 bp, 22 predicted proteins | sample Lox_Sample_24_FD_206723 | JGI IMG/M metagenome (GOLD analysis project Ga0335075, IMG submission 206723) | Soil microbial communities from Loxahatchee National Wildlife Refuge, Florida, United States - Lox_Sample_2.4 | ecosystem: Environmental > Terrestrial > Soil > Wetlands | place: USA...
GCTCCTGCTTTAGCCTCGCGTCCCGGCCTTCCTGTGGACCGCGGTTTTCAAGGGCGGCCGAATCATCTCTGAATAGAATTCAAGAATTGAATTCTATTCAACACTGGTCCTCGCTGCTCCGGCATGCCCAGGATCGCCATCGCGCGTTATCGCCGGCGGACCGTGTGGCGAGTGATCGGACGAGCGGCGAGGCAGTGTCCCGGCGCCAGGCGAGAACGACGCGGACGGTCGGCCAAACGGACGCAGACAAGCCCCGCGGAGCAGCATCTAGCAATGGGGAGCGGTGACAAGCGGGCCGTTCCAGCAGACCGGGCCAGACGCAGATAGGAACGGGTATCCCAGTCCTCTTCGGTCGGGAGTGATGCGCGCCGGGCCGGCTCGCGGTCGTAGCGTTTACCCTCGTTGCCCTTGCTTACGGCGTTCGACGCCACGCCATAGATGGTCTTGAGGCCCGGCACCCCCGCCTGGATGCGAACGGCGCGGTATCCCTCATTCAGGTGAAGGCGGATCGAATCGAACAGTTCCTCGATATCCTTGCCACTGGCATGCCCGTAGGCGAGCAGGCCGGTTCGGCTCGCTCCGCCGAGCAGCTGGTAGAGCGGCATGCCGGCCGACTTCGCCTTCAGGTCCCAAAGAGCAACGTCGACGGCGGCGATCGCGGCCATGGTGACTGGTCCTCGACGCCAATAAGAACCCCGGTACAGGAACTGCCAGGTGTCTTCGATGCGGTGAGCGTCGCGCCCGATCAGCGTGGGCACGACGTGCTCCGTCAGATAGGCGACCACAGCCAGTTCGCGGCCGTTCAGAGTGGCGTCGCCCAGCCCTACGAGCCCGTCGTCCGTCGTTAGCCGCAGCGTCACGAAGTTGCGATCTGGACTCGTGACGACGACCTCTGTTTTATCGATCTTCATCAATGTTACTAGCATATGTGAGGTGGGTGGCGACAGCTATGACTAGCTCATCCGGTGTGGCCCGGGCGTCCAGGCCGTCGACTTACCGCAGCCGGCCACGCCCATCACGACGACGCACGCCTGGCAGGACCCGCTGTCTGAGCAGACCGGCTGCTCAGCTTGCTCCGGTGCGGTCACGACGCGCGGGCCAGCGACGAAATCTCCTCGGCGGCCTGGACGATCACGGTAACCAGCTCGCTGTCGCTGGACAGCCGGGCGTCGAGGACGTCAAGCAGAGGCTGTGGCCGGGAGATGTCCGCCGGCCCTCAGCCGACGTCATACCCGGCCTTGTCCGCGAAGTCATCGACACGCCTTGTCACCGAGGCGAGCGCCTGGGCGAGTCTCGCCGTTGAGACAGCAGGCTTCACCGGACGATGCCGGTAGACGAAGTCTGGGTTGAAACCAAGCCACTCGCCAGGACCGTAGCGCTTTGCCCTCAGATCAGACCCCAGGATGACTTCGACGTCGGAGTGATCGAAGAAGTCGGCGTGCCCGGCCTCGACGATGGCCTCTCGCGCGGCGCGCTTGGCCTCGCCTTGCAGGCCTGAGCCTTCGACGGTGACGCAGAACCGAAGCTGGTTCTCCTGGAACTGCCATCCGATGCCGCGCTCGTCGGCCAGCCGGCGCCAGTAAGTAATGATGCCACCACGGTCGCCGCCGACTTCGAAGGACCTGGTCTCGTCGAAGTGGGTCTGAATAACCTGGGCGAGGCCGCTAAATCGCATGCGTGCGATGGCCCCATCGAGTCCCCCGCCCGGCAGTTGCGCGACAACATCGGTCGCGGAGAACTGCTCGTCGAGTGCTTGTGCCGGGTCGACTGCCTCGGCCAGTGCAACCAGACGGTGAATCAATGCGCGATAGCGGATGAACTGGTCGCTCGTGCGCCCGAGCGCATCGGCGTCGATCTGGTCGAGTGCCCCGGCCAGGTCACGGTAGCCGACGTGTACCCATGGGCTCGGGAGCGGGAAGGACGGCGTCATGAGACTCAGCAGCACGTAGCGGGTAGCCCGCGCCCCGCCTTCACCGTGATGGGGTGACCACGGGAGCGGGTAGGCGTTGTACTTGCTGAGCTGCGCCGGGTAGGGCACGGAGTAGAGCTTGTTCTCTATGACCACCTTCGGACTCGCGCCTACGGGGTCAATCACGATGTCGAGATGGCGGCGTTCTCGCCACACGTCTATCTGGCTCACGCCGTCATAGCGGGTGGCGCTGAGAACGTTGAGCAATGGCGCGCACGGGATCGGGAAGTTTCCGAGCAGCCACGCGATCGTGTTGGAGTGAAACAGTTCCTGCCCCGCCCGGGACTGTGCCCACAGCAGGTCGTTCTCGAAAGCATTGAGGAGGGGAAGAATCCGCTCCAGCAGACCCGGTTCGACAGCTCCGCCAGGGACCTGCCCGACTCTCGCTGACGGGGTCTTGGGGACTGGGCTGGGTGCAATCAGATCTTCGATAAGCGGTCGGAGGCCACCACACCGTCGAACCCAATGCGGTTCTCCAACCCCTCGACGGGCGAGCGCAGCCACCGCGTCGGCTGATAGACCTCGCGTACGATCCCGCCCGCCACCGCCAGGACACGTGCCACGCGCTGCGCGTTCGCAGGCGACATCACCCACCAAGCGCGGGTGATCTCGTAGAGATCCTCGGCAGAGATGCCATCGTGCCAGCTCTTGTTCAGACGAAGGAGCAACGCGAGGTCCTCTTGAGACATGGCGCAAGAATAGAGGCGCCGCGCCTGATCGTACGGAAGCAGGTCAAATGTCGCCTTCACATGCTGCAACACAGCCACTCGTCCGGCACGCTTTACCGGATCATCGGTTGCGTGCGGGCCGAAGGACGGTTCGCCCAGCGTTACCGCCGTGATCAAGATCGTGCCGGGCGGCTCCGACGGATCGTAGACCCTGAGCGCGGCTATGACGCTGGTGTCCAAGACGGCGGCGGCGTGCGCCGTCACAGGCCGGTCCCCTCATATGGGTCGTGAGGATCCTGGCTGACGGCCTCGTCCAGGTCGGCGCGCAGTGCGCCCTCGTTGACCACCGGTGCCGTGGCGAAGATGGCGAGAACTTCTTCCCTCGGAACCGCCCGGCGCAGGCGGATCGGGATCATCTTCGCCAGCGGCTCATCGTTGAGAGCCAGCGTATACGTCCGCCCTTGCCGCAGACCGCGCGTGACCGCCCCGGAGTCTGCCACAAACTGGCGAACGCTGACATAGGTCGCCCGCTCGTCTAGGAATGTCACGTTCCCATCATGATCCTCGTACCAGGGCGTACCACAATGCCGTGACTCCTGTCGCGCCCATGACGATGTGCCCATGCCGACGCGGAACGGGCGCGGCCATCTCCCCCAGCCCGCGCCCATCCTCCCTCACCGTGGTATCGCGGTTACCGGTTCACGCCGCTGCTGGAGTCCGCCGCGCGCCAGCCGATGACGGCCGGGTGCCCGGCGTCATACGGCTCGGCCCTGACGGTGATGCCATCGCCCCGTGGCCCGAAGGCTGGCCGATATCCCCTCCGGAGACGGTGCCGTGACCGTCGACCTCAAGCAGCTCGCCGACGCCACCTTCGCCGAAGCCGGAAAGCACCCGCACCGCACGCCGGAACGCAGGGCAGCGTGCCACCTGTGGCCGCGCTTACCGTGCCACCGGCCGCGTCGATCGACGCCGCCAGGCGCGCAATCCGCAGCTTCGGCGATGAGCAGACTCAGCGCGCGGCGCTCGAGTTGCTGCACCGCCTAGTGGCCCGCAACAAAAGGGCCCACGGTGCGTCACGAAACCGCTACCGTGGGGCTTGCGCATTTCAGACAAGGGAGCTTAGGGGATGCCCGAGCTTGATTTCATGGTGACCGCGGACTATGTCCGCGTCGAAGGCGGCGTACTTCACATGATCGCCGCCGGGTGGGACACAGCCTGGGTCCCGACCGTTCCGCCCGGCAAGTCGGCATAGGCTTGCGCCTCCTGGTCGACGTGGCCGAAGCCAGGGAGGCTCACCGGATCACGCTGCTCTACCAGAACGCTGACGGCCAGATCCTGCTCCGGATGAACGGCACGTTCGGTCCTGTCGGCCCGGAGCAGCCGCTGCCGCCGCCGGGGCACCCGTACGGAGTCTCGATGGCGTTCAACGTGCCGCTGCCGATGCCCGCCTACGGTGACTACTCGCTTGAGTTGTTCCTGGACGACCATGCCGAGGCTGCCAAGTCCATCACGCTTACCGTCGCCGAAGTGACCGCTCCGCACCAGCCTCCCGGCAATGCCTAGTCCGAAGTTACGGGGCCTCCGAGCAGGAATGTCGTGCCTGACCAGGCACGCGAGCCTCCCTTGCGGCCTTGTAGTGTAGTCAGGAAATTCTTAACGTTTCGCCGGTACTCCAGTGCTGCACGCAGTTACGATGAACTCATGATGGAGCAGCCGACGGCGATGCACGTGGTCAGGATCAAGAGTCGGCACACCGACAAGCAGGGCCACGAGCGCCAGTACGAGTCGCGGCTACTGCGCCGCACCTACCGCGACGGCGGGAAAATCCGGAACGAGACACTGGCGAACCTGTCGAAGATGCCAGACCGCATCGTCGACGCGGTCGAGGCCGCGCTGAAAGGCGAGGTGCTCGTCCCGGCCGGGGAGGCAGCCGCCAGTATCGCCCGGTCGCTGCCGCACGGGCACGTCGCCGCCGTCTGCGCGATGGCCCGCACGCTCGGCCTGCCAGCGCTGCTCGGCCCGGCCGGCCGGCAGCGCGACCTGGCCCTGGCACTGATCGTGTCGAGGGTCGTGGCGCCGGGCTCGAAGCTGTCCACGATCGCCTGGTGGGGCGATGTCACGCTCGGCGCCGACCTCGGCATCGAGGACGCGACCACCGACGAGGCGTACGCGGCGATGGACTGGCTGCAGTCCCGGCAGGACGCGATCGAGGGCAAGCTCGCCCGTCGTCACCTCGCGCCGGAGGCGAATCCGCAGCGGATGGCGCTGTTCGACTTGTCGAGTTCCTGGCTGGAGGGCTCGCGCTGCCCGCTCGGGGCGCGCGGCTACTCCCGTGACGGCAAGAAGGGCAACGTGCAGATCGAGTACGGGCTGCTCACCGACCCTGAGGGCCGGCCCGTCGCGGTCCGGGTGCTGGAGGGGAACACCGCCGGCCCCGCAGCCTTCACCGAGATCGCCGATGTTGTCAAGAACACCTTCGGGCTGAAGAAAATGGTCATGGCCGGCGACCGCGGCATGATCACCTCCGCCCGCATCGAGGCCCTGAAAGAACTCGATGATAAGTACGCGTGGATCACCGCGCTGCGCGCCCCCGCGATCCGCAAGCTCATGGCCGACGACGGGCCGCTCCAGCTCAGCCTCTTCGACGAGCAGGATCTCGCCGAGATCACCAGCGACGACTTCCCTGGCGAAAGGCTCATCGCCTGCCGCAATCCCGCCCTCGCCGACGAGCGCGCCCGCAAACGCGAAGACCTCCTCGCGGCCACCGAGAAGCTGCTCGCCCCGATCGCAGCCCGCGTCGCCGCCGGCAAGCTCGCCGGCGCCGCCGAGATCGGCACCAAAGTCGGGCAGGTCATCGGCAAGCACAAGATGGCCAAGCACTTCGAGGTCACCATCACCGATGACAGCCTGACCATCGAACGCAGGCAAGACCAGATCCGTGCCGAAGCCCGGCTCGACGGGATCTACGTTATCCGCACCCCCGTCCCCGCTACCGGACTCGACGCGGCCGGCACCGTGACCGCCTACAAGAACCTCAAGCACGTCGAGCGCGACTTCCGGCACATCAAGTCCGGCGACCTCGACCTCCGCCCGGTCTTCCACCGCCTCGAGCGCCGCGTCCGGGGCCACGTGCTGATCTGCATGCTCGCCGCCTACCTCACCTGGCACCTGCGCCAGGCCTGGGCGCCCCTGACCTGCACCGACGAGGAACCGCCCGCCCCGGCGAGCCCCGTCGCCCCCGCGCGGCGCTCGGCATCTGCCGACGCGAAAGCCTCACGCCAGCACAACGAGAACGGCCGCCCCTACCGCAACTTCCGCGGCCTGCTCGCCCACCTGGGCACCCTCACCCGCAACGAGCTCCGCTTCGCCGGCACCCCCGCCGCCGTCCCCGTCCTCGCCGAGCCCACCAGCGAACAACGCCAGGCCTTCGAGCTCATCGGGGCAGCCATCCCGCTCACCCTGCACAAGTAGACAAGAACCGCCGCCAGGCTCGGCGCGAAAGCACAGGCCAGCAGCGGTCTCGGCATCCAAACCACCCGTAACTTCGGCCTAGGCCGACTCTCAGCTGGCACGTGCGGCAACGGATGCAGCAACGGGGCATCAGCGAGGAGCAGATCTACGCGGCGCTTGCGCATGAGACGCGCAGGACACCCGGACAACCAGGAACCATGTGGATTCACGGGCTCGTTACCTCGGGGAGGATTCTCAAGGTCTGTGTGAGCGTTGACAATGAAGTAATAATCACGGCAGCATGGCCGGATTAGCAAGGAGCCGTACCATGATCCGCCAAAGCTACGACCTAAGTGCCAACGCGTTCTACATCACAGTGACCGACCGCCAGGTCGCGCGCACCACAGAAGTCGACACGGGAACGCTGGTGGACCTGGATGCCGCGGGCTCCATCGTGGGCATCGAGGTCATCGGCCCTGAGCGGTGCTGGCCGCTGGAGGAGATCCTCGCCCGTTTCGAGGTTGCCGCAGAGGACGCCGAGCAGCTGCAGGCGTACTTCAGCCAGCCGACCCAGCTCGTCATGCCGGAACACCCGGCTCTTCCCGTTCCAGTAGCCCTCTGAGCCTGCCGCGATCGGCCCAGGCTCGGCGCCGCTAGGCCGATCGGGACGCTGAGCACGCCGCGGACGGTGCGAGCGCCAGGCACCCCGTGCTCCGCTGCGCGCCGCCCCGCGCCGTTAGCGCGGATCCCATGACGCGCGAGAAACCGCGGTGAGAGGCGCGTCGCCGCGGCGGCCAGCGGTGCCTGGCTCCGGCGATCCCCGGCGGAAACGCCTGCCGCCGCCACGGCGGCGCCGCTCTCCAGGTGCGGATCGCCGCCGGGCGCGTCGTGCGCCTCGAGCGCGCCTTCGAGGCGTGACGCGAGCTGGAGCAGGCCGAGCAGGGCACGAAGGGCTGGCGCGAGGCGCTGTACCGGGCGTGCGACGCGCAGTGTGACCTCGAGCGGGGTGTTCATGGCCGGGGAAACTGCCGTGCTGCGCTACCTGGTGCGACACGACCCGGTTTTATCCTTCCAGCGCCTGTACCGAGGCGTGAGCGGCGCCCTCTCCGCCTGGCTCGCCCTAGTCCCGAAGGGCCCGAGATTGCCGGCTGGGCCGGAAGGAAAGCCGCTGCCCGCACCCTGGCCCGTGCTGCGCGGCATCATGCGATCGAGGGGCAATCTCCTGCTGTTCGCAGTAGGAGCGATCTTTACGCCGGGATAGCAGTGTTCGGCACCAGTTTTCTTCCTGGAGTCATGGGGACGTACTTCGACCTGGACCCGTCTTCTGCCGGTAGCAGCGTTGCCGCTTTCCCAGGCCTTGAGATACCGGGAATGCTCGCCATAGGCTGCGCGACAGTCCCGCTGATCGCGATCAGCCCGGCATGACCATCGCGGCCGAGGTTGGCCAGGTCCGCGGGGACGATCATCCCTGCCACCGCCGGTACAGGTCGTGTTCGATGCCGAACTGGTCAAGCACCTTGCCGCTGGTGTGCAGCAGCAGATCGTCGATGGACGACGGCCGGTGATAGAACGCGGGTACCGGCGGCAGCACGGTCGCGCCGGCCAGCGTGGCGGTCTCCATGTTCCGTATGTGGATGTAGCTGAGCGGGGTCTCCCTGGTGACCAGCACGAGCCGCCGCCGTTCCTTGAGGGTGACGTCGGCAGCACGCGTGACCAGGTTGTCGGAAACCCCGCTGGCGACCGCCGCGAGCGTGCGCATCGAACACGGGATCACGACCATGCCCATCGTCAGGAAGGACCCCGATGAGATGGGGGCACCGAGGTCGGCGGCGTCGTAGACGATGTCGGCCAGTTTCTCCACCTCCGCCGGGTCTGTCCCTAGTTCGAGCTCGATGCTCTTCCGGGCGCCGGGCGAGATCACGAAGTGCGTCTCGAACGTGCCAAGCAGCCGCGCCGCGCGCAGGAACGCGACGCCGAATTGCGGGGCACTCGACCCCGACATCCCCACTACGAGCCTGGGCAGCCCGCCGTTCGCCACGAACTACTCCTCTCGCCGGACCTTCGCATTCGCTCAGCGCGCGAACACCATGAAGCTGCTCTGCTCGATCGCGGTGGCGGCGACCTTCAGCGCGTCGAGGAAATGCGTGATCCTGTCCGCAGAGAAGCGTTCGGTCGGGCCGGCCAGCGTCAGCGCCGCGACCACCTTCCCCTCGCTGCCGACGAGGGGAACGGCAACCACGGACAGGCCGTCCTCGCGTTCCCCGTGTGTCACGGCGTACCCGTCGGCCTTGACCTCCCGCTGCCACTCTCGCAACAGCGGGACGCGCTGCTCTCCGCCGGGTGAGTCCTTGGCGACTCGCACGAGGTCTTCCTCGGCTAGGTCCCGGATCAGCACCCGTCCCGGCGCCGCGTTGAGCGGCGATTCGCGTCCTACCCGCGTGACGTGGCGGAGCGCTTGCGGGCTCTGCTCCTGGGCTACGCAAATCCGGCGGACGTTCTGCCGCACGTAAATGCTCGCGGTTTCCCGGGTAGCACCAACCAGTTCACGGAGCGCCTGCCGGGCCTCGGCGGGCAGCTCCCACGCATCCCTTGCCAATCCCGCCCAGCGCATAAGTCCTGGACCCGGGATGTAGCGATGCCTCCCGGTGCCCCACAGCAGCCCGAATTGCTCCAGGGTCGACAGCAGACGCACAAGCGTGGTGCGGGGAAGCCCGGTCTCGGCCTGGATCTCTCGCAGAGTGATGGCTGACCGGCCTTCCCGCAGCAAAGACATGATCTCCAGCGTGCGGGCAACACTGCGAACGCCGCTCAGCGCGGCGCCCGCTCCTTCCTCATCCTGATCCGGCATCAACCCCTCCTTCTGGCGACGATCTGTTGTCGGCGACCCGCAGAGCGTGTGTTGTACGCCAGAGTAGCCTCGCTCCGCCGAGTCGGCATCCTCTTGACCTTGACCGTATGTTGGTTAATATTATCCGTGCAACGGTCAATGTCTAGTCTAAAGCGGCGCCATCCCCACTGATCTGGCGCCGCTGTGTCACAGCCCTGGAGGCGCGGCCCTATGACCAAGAACCCGGCAGCGACGACGGAAGACTTCAACGCGGAAATCGCGCGCCACCAGTTGCTGGCCGGCTGGAACCGCCGAGGCAATCCGCCGATGTGGCCGGAACCGAAGGGCGACTTCGTGCCCGCGGTCTGGCATTACGCGGACGCCGCCGACCTACTGCTTCGCTCGGCTGACCACATCCCGGCGGAACGGACCGAGCGACGGAACCTCATCATGGTCAACCCCAGTCAGGGAAACCGCTATCCCACGCTCAAGACCCACGTGCTCGCCTACCAGATGGTCCTGCCGCGCGAGCGGGCCAGGACCCACCGCCACTCCCCGCACGCCGGACGGGTGGTGCTCGAATCCGACGGCGCGTACACCATCGTCAACGGCGTGCGCATCCCGATGAAACCCGGCGACGTAGTGCTGACCCCTGGCATGCACTGGCACGGGCATGCCCACGACGGCACCGAGCCCGCGGTCTGGGTGGACTTCCTCGACGTCCCGCTCGTGCAGCTACTCGAGCCGATGTTCTTCGAGCCCTACCCCGGAGACTGGCAGGCCGCCGAGCGCGAGACCCGGGACACGCCGTTGCTTTTCCCCTATGACGCGACCAAGGAGAGGCTGGCGGCGGCTGAGCCTGACGCGACCGGGCGCTATGGCCGCCGGGTCGAGCTCGGCGACCCGGCGTTGCCCACGGTCGGGCTCTACATGCAGCAACTCGAGCCCGGCATCACGACAAGCCCGTTCCGCACCTCGGCCAACTACCAGTACGTCGTCGTCGAGGGCGACGGCAGTTCGGTGATCGAAGGCGTCCAGGTCAGCTGGTCCCGGGGCGACACGATCGCCGCGCCGAGCTGGAGCGGCCAGCATCACCGCAGCGAGCACGGAGCGGTCCTGCTGGCCATCACGGACGAACCGTTGCAGCGGTACTGCGGCTACCTGCGCACCGAGGCATACGAGGTCGGATCCGGCGATCGCCGTGAACTCACCACGTCCGAATACCGAGTGGGCTGACAACCGAAAAACCACGGGTGGAAGCGGAGACCAAGCGTGCACGTACCCGTCTTGATCGCGGGGGCCGGCCCGGTGGGGCTGGCGCTCGCCGGCGACCTCGGCTGGCGCGGAATTGAATGCCTGATCGCGGAGCGGACAGACGGCTCGATCTACCAGCCGAAGATGGACGCCGTCGGCATACGGACCATGGAATTCTGCCGCCGGTGGGGCATCACCTCATGGGTGGAACAGTCGCCGTACCCGCGTGACTACCCGCAGGACAACGTCTACGTCACGAGCCTGCGGGGCTACCAGCTCGGCCGCGAGCCGATGAGCTCGATGGCCAACAGCGTCCCGCCACCGCAAAGCCCCGCGCACCGGGAACGCTGCCCGCAAAACATGTTCGACCCCATCCTGCGGCGCTTCGCCTCCTCCTTCTCCGAGGTCTCGCTGCGCTACCACCATGAGCTGATCGATTTCTGGCAGGACGACCAGTGCGTCACCGCGGTGCTGTCCGACGAGAACGGGTCCGAGCACACGGTGACGGCCGACTACCTGGTCGGGTGCGACGGGGCGTCCAGCCTGGTCCGGCAGAAGCTCGGCGTGACGATGAGCGGCCGGGACCTGCTTACCTACACCACCAACGTGGTCTTCCGATGCGATCATCTGGCCGACCTGCACAACAGGGGGCTGGCGTACCGGTTCATCCTCATCGGCCCCGAGGGGACGTGGGCCACGCTAGTGGCCATCAACGGCCGGGACCGGTGGCGTTTTTCCCTCATCGGCGATAGCACTCCGCGCGAATGGTCCAGGCAGGAGATCGACGCCTCGATCAGGCGCGCGGTCGGGACCGATTTCGACTACGACGTCGAGACGATCGTCCCGTGGACCCGGCGCGAACTCGTGGCCGACAGCTACGGCAACGGCCGCGTGTACATCGCGGGCGATGCTGCGCACATGATGTCGCCGACGGGCGGATTCGGGATGAACACCGGGATCGGGGACGCCGTAGACCTGGCCTGGAAGCTCGAGGCCAGCCTGCGGGGATGGGGCGGACCAGGCCTGCTGGAGGCGTACACCACCGAACGGCGCCCGATCGCCGTCCGCCTCGCCAATGAGTCGACCAGCAATCTGGAGGCGATGCTCTCGCCACGCCAGCAGTCGCTCACCGGGCTGCTAGATCCGGACGCCGAGGGCGAGCGGACCCGACTGGAACTGGGTGCGCACATGATCGAGGCGATGAAGAACGAGTGGTTCTCGCTGGGGCTGCATCTAGGGCTTCGCTACGACGATTCGCAGATCTGCGTCGCGGACGGCACCAAGGCCCCGCCGAGCCCGGTCACGACCTACACCCAGATCGCCCGGCCGGGCGCGCGCGCCCCGCACGTGTGGCTCGGTGCGGGGCGTTCCACGCTGGACCTGTTCGGACAAGGCTTCGTCCTACTCCGGTTGGGGCAGGATCCTCCATCGGGACAGGCAATCCTGGCCGCCGCGTCCCGGAAGAACGTTCCGGTGCGGGTCGAGACGATCAGCGACGAGAAGGCGGCGGCCGCGTACGAGCGTTCGCTTGTCCTGGTACGGCCCGATGGCTTCGTCGCCTGGCGGGCCGATGAGGAGCCGACAGATCCTGACACCGTGGTCGATGTTGTCCGCGGTGCCTACGCCACAGCATGAAAGGAGCAGCAGTGAGCGGTTTTGGAGAAGCGGAGCGGATGGCAGAGCGCGAGAGGCCGCGGTCGCCAGCCGAGCGAAGTTTCTATGAGTCGGTCTTCTCGCGGATGGCCGCGCGCCGAGAGCGCGCACAGAAGGGAAGAATCGTCATCAAGGGGTCGGAGATCCCCTGGCAGCAGAACCGGCAAGGGAAGATCGGGTATTACCTGCACGACGACATCACCGACACCGCGCTGAGCGAGTGGCGGGTGTTCATCCACGAGATCCACAGCCACTCCGGGCGCCACGTCCACCAGGGCGGCCTGGGCCTGTACGTGCTCGAAGGCAGCGGCAGCACCGTGATCAACGGCAAGGCCGAGTCGTGGAAAGAGGGAGACCTCATCGTGCTCCCCATCCTCCCCGGCGGCTGCGAGCACCAGCATTTCAACAACGACGAGACCAAGGCGAGTCAATGGCTGGCCTTCATCTTCGCCCCCTTCCAGTTCGCCACCGGCGCCATCTTCGAGCAGCGCGAGGAAAGTCCTGATTGGAAGGGTCAGAAGGGCGCGGAGGTGGAGCAATGACAGGCACGGAACGCGACGGCGCCACGTCTACCCTCTGGGACGCGATGGTTAACTCGGGGCGCGAGGAGCGCGAGCGCAAGGCAGCGGGAACCTCCGTCATGGAGCGCGACAAGCTGCCGAGTGAGCTCACCCCGTTCGGCTTGCTCCGCTGGTATCTGCACCCCCGGCTCACCGAGCCGAACACGCGGGCGATCTACTTCTGCGAACTTGAGATCCCGCCCGGCTCCCGGTCGGGAAAGATCCGGCACCAGGGCGGCATCGTTCACTTTGTCGTCGAGGGCGAGGGATACACCGACCTTGACGGCGAAATCCACCAATGGGAACGGCGGGATGTCATCGGTCTGCCGCCGCGGCCGTACGGGGTGGTGTTCCAGCACGTGAACACGGGTCCCGGGCCCGTTCGCATGATCACGGCCTTCCCGAACTTCGATTCCGCCTTGGGCTCAGAAATGGGAGTGGCCCTCGAGGTGCTGAGCCCGGCACCGGAGTTCGCCGCGGCCGCCGGCAGCGCCTCATGAGTGAGGTTGCCGCATTGTCATCGCGGTGTCCCGCCGCCGCGGGCGCCCCGATGACGGCCGCGCGTCCCGCGCCGGGCCGCCCCCTTGGTCCCAGGCAGGTGGAGCTGCCGCCTGGGACCGGGAGCACGCCGGACGCCGGGCGCGACAGGGGGCCGGGCGAACAGGTGATCAGGCTGGTCGGCCCGGTCGGCAACGTCGCGTTCGCGAGCGTCGCCGTTGGCCCGCCCGGACGAAACGAGGACCGCGGACCCCTCCCACGGGTCCGGTTCGGCCGCGCGCTGTGGGCCGACCTGCAAGCCAAGCCGGGTGACCAGATCACCGGCGAGGTCCTCGATGCGCCCGAGTGTGAGCGGGCCGTCATTCAGCCCTCGCTCGCGCTGTCCGATACGCTGCGCGAGCGGGCGGCGGACAGCCTGCGGAATTCTCGCGCGGTCGTATGGGCTGGGGCGACTGCCGGGCTGCCACTGCTGGGCGACGGGTCCGACGTGACCGTGGTGGTCGCCTCGTGCGGCCCGGACCCGGCGGTCGTCGGGCCCGGCTCGCAGATCAGCTTTATCGACCCGCCCGCGCGCCACGCGGACCACCATCACGGCCACGATGGCGTCGCCGAGACCCCGGTACGGCACGCAAGCAGGGCCGACGTAGGCGGGGCGAGCGAGACGCTGGAACGGCTGCTTAGCCTGCTCGGGCTCACGCTGCACCAGTCCCACCTATACACGACCCTCGGCATCCGCCCGCCCCGCGGCGTACTGCTGTACGGCCCGCCTGGCACGGGCAAGACTCTCCTCGCGCGCACCGCCGCGTCGGAGACCGGGGCTCATGTGATCGCGCTGGCCGCGAGCGACCTGGTGGGAACGTACTCGGGCGAGACCGAGTCGAACATGAGACGGCTGTTCCAGCAAGCCGCCGAGCATGCGCCGACCCTCATCCTGGTCGATGAGATCGACGTCCTGACCACCAAGCGCGACAGGCTCGCCTCGATGACCGATATCCGGGCGGCTAGCCAGTTGCTCGCCCTGCTTGACGGCATGGGAGAACTCGGCCGCGTCGTGGTGCTCGGCACCACGAACCGGCTCGCCGTCGTCGACGAGGCTTTTCGGCGACCGGGCCGTTTCGACGTTGAGCTGCCGGTGCTGCCACCTGACGAGAAGGGGCGGGGCGAGATCGTGGCCGTCCACACCCGCGACATGCCCCTCACGTCGGCGGCGGAGGATGAACTCGACCGGTTTATCGGGCACAGTTCAGCCGGCATGACCGGCGCTGACCTCATGGGTTTCGCCAGGGAAGTCGGCATGCACGCGGCGTTGCGGCTGGCCGGCGGCGGTGCACCGGAGGATGGCTTCAGCGCGCGGGCGGACGGTGCGGTGCCGGTAGCGGTGGAACGCGAGGACATCGTGGCCGCGCAGCGGATGATCAGCCCGAGTTTGCTCAGGAGTTTCCGCATCTCGGCCGGTGAAGACCTGACGGACTGGGATCAGGTCATCGGCCTAGAGGAGGAGAAGCAGCAGCTCACCGCGCTCGCGGACGCCATCTTCTGTTCGGACGCCTCTTGGGCGGAGGGCGTGCTGCTGCACGGCTCGCCGGGCAGTGGCAAGAGCCTGCTGCTCCGGGCCCTGGCCGGACGCTTCGGTGCCACGTATGTAGAGGTCGACGGCACGGCGGTGTTCACCCAGTGGCTCGGGGAGTCCGAAGCCGAGCTGCGCGCGGCGTTCTCGCGTGCCCGCGAGGTCCGGCCCGTGGTGATCGGGCTCGAGCATCTCGAGGTCCTGGCGCCGCGCCGGGTGACGACCGGCCCCGGCGAGGCGACTCGCGCAGCGGAGCGAGTGCTTGGCGCCCTGCTGTCGGAGCTCGATACCACGATCCGCATGGGCCGGGCGCTCGTGGTGGGGGTGACCGACCGGCCCGACCTGGTCGACCCGGGCGTGCTCAGGGCCGGCCGGCTGGGGTTCCACATCGAGCTTCCCGACCTGTCCGACACCGGCCGCGCAGAGCTGGTGCGTTCCGTGGCCGGACCTGGCTGGCCGGAGGCGGACGTGGCGGCTCTCGTGGCGCGGACCGCGGGACAGCCCGCTTCCGAGGTGGTGTCCGCGGTGCGGCGGGTCCGTATGGGACGCGGGACGCACTCCGGCGTGAACGGAGCAAAGTTCCCCGCAAGCAGCCCGCAGCTCTCTACGGAAGTCATCTGATGGAGCCAGGGCTGAACGTAACGCACCGCGGTGAGGTGCTTGACCTTGTCCTCAACGATCCGGAGCGCGGCAACCTCGTCACCGAGGAGATTAGCGCGGCCATGGCCGACACGCTCGCCAATGTCGGGCCCGAAGTGAAGCTGGTGCGGCTGGGAGCCGAAGGCCCCGACTTCTGCCGGGGCCGGCAGTCTCCGCCCATTGACCGGGCGACGGCAACGGCGATGGACTTCCGGTCCACGATCGCGGCGGGGCCGCTCCGGCTGTACGCCGCGTTCCGTGAGTGTCCGGCCCCGATCCTCGGGGTGGTGCGAGGAAAGGCGTTTGGGGTCGGCTGCGCGCTGGCCGGGTTGTGCGACATCACCGTGGCGAGCGACGACGCGATCTTCGCCGTGCCGGAGATGAACCACAACATCCCGCCCACGCTGGTGATCTCGGCGCTCGCCGATCGGGTCCCCTATAAGACCCTCAGTCACCTGGTCCTGCTGCGGGAACCGATCACGGCCGCCGAAGCCAAGACCGCGGGCATCGTCGGCCGGGTAGTTCCCCGGCGGGAAATGGACACCGTGTGCGCGGCGGTCGAGGCGTCGGTGCTCGAATGCACGGCGGCCGCGCTGCACGGGGTGAAGGAGTTCATGCGGTCCGCGTCGGCCATGCAGCCCGCCGCCCGCGCCGCACTGGCTTCCGCACTGATCGCTACCGTGCAGGCATCCCAGAACCGCTGAATTCTCCCCGCGACGAGGCGAGCGCCCGGTCGAGCGCTCGCCTCGTCAGCACCTGGGCCAGGTGCCGCCGGTAATCCGCGTCCGCGGTGAGATCCGACCCAGGTTCGGTACCTACCGGGGCGGCCTCAGCCGCCAGGCTCAGCACGTCGTCCCGCGCGGGGGCGGAGACCAGCAGTCGTTCCGTCTCCCTGGCCCGCACCGGAGCCGGCGCCATGTTGGTGAGGCTGACCCGCGCGTCGCTGATCCGGCCGTTCTCACACCGCACGAGCGCACACGAGCCCACGATGGCCCAGCCCTGCTCCGACACGGTGAATTTCTGGTAGTCGAAACCCCACGGCTCGTTCAGCTTAGGCACCCGAATCTCAGTCAGTACCTCGTCCTCGGCGAGTGCTGTCTGAAACCAGCCGATGAAGAAGTCACTAGCGGAGATGACCCTGCTGCCCACCGGACCCCGTGCGACCAGCTCCGCGTCGAGGGCCAGGGCGAGAGTGGGCACGTCGCCTGCCCCGTCACCGTGGGCTAGCGCTCCGCCGATCGTCCCCCGATGCCGGACCTGCGGATCCCCCACGCATCCCGCCACCTCCGCCAGCGGTCGGCAATGCCGCTGTACCAGCGGATCGTCGATGACATCGCTGTAGGTGGTCATCGCCCCCACGCTCAGGAAGTCGCCGCCGTCGCGCACCCCACGCAGCCCGGGTACCCCGGACAGGTCGATGAGGAGCTCGGGACTGGCGAGCCGCAGCTTCATGAGCGGCAGCAGGCTGTGCCCGCCGGCCAGCAGCTTCGCGTCGCCGGGCTGCTCACGCAGCGCCGCGAAAACCTCCTCGAGCGAGGAGGGGCAGACGTAGTCGAACTCGCGGGGGATCATGTCAGCCCTCTCCGGCGGATGCCTCGCGCAGCACCGCGGCCGCGCCGCGCACTGCCTTCACGATGTTCTGGTATCCCGTGCAGCGGCACAGATTTCCGGCCAGCCCCATCCGGACCTCTTCCGCGGTCGGGTCCGGGTTCCTGTTCAGCAGATCGACGGCGGACATGACCATGCCCGGCGTGCAGTACCCGCACTGGAGGCCGTGCTCGGCGCGGAAGGCATCCTGCAGCGGATGCCACGTGCCGCCCGCGGCCAGGCTCCTGATGGTGGACACCTGGCGGCCATTCGCCTGCACCGCGAGCACGGTGCAGCTCTTCACGCTCGCTCCGTCGAGCAGGACCGTGCACGCCCCGCAGTTGCTCGTGTCGCAGCCGACGTTGGTGCCACCGCCCAGAACATCACGCAGGTACTGGACCAAGAGCAGCCGCGGCTCGACGTCGTCTTCGCGCAGCGTGCCGTCAACGGTGATGCTGACTTTCATCTGATCTAGCGCTTCCTTGCCATGGTCTGTGCTTCCTGCCCGCGCGCGGCCGATTCGGCCCGCGCTCGCTGGATTGCCTGCCACACCCGGTACGGGGTGAGCGGCAGCTGGACGTCGCGAACGCCGAGCGGCTGGAGCGCGTCCACCACTGCGTTCCCGATTGCCGCTGGGGCACCCAGGCATCCTGACTCCCCCGCGCCCTTCACGCCGAGCGGGTTCGTCGGGGACGGGGTCACTACCCGCTCGGTGACGAAGCCGGGCAGGTCGGCCGCGGACGGTATCGGGTAGTCGATGAAGCCCGTGGTCATGGGCTGGCCATCCTCGCCGTAGACCATTTCTTCGTACAGCGCCGCGCCGACACCCTGCGCCAGCGAGCCGTGGATCTGCCCTTCCACGATCATCGGGTTGAGGACGTTCCCGCAGTCGTCGGCGGCGATCAGGTGCCTGATCCCGATCCGGCCCGTCTCCGTGTCGACCTCCACCACGGCGAGGTCGACGCCGAAGGGAAGCGTGAACGCGTTGGGAGCGAAGACCTCCTCATCCGCGAGCGGTTCCCCGCGTTCCCTGGCCTTGGCCGCTATCTCAGCGAGCGGCAGCAGACCGGCGGGATCGCCGCGGGCCCAGACCATCCCGTCATGGATCACCAGGTCACTCGGTGCCATCTCAAGCTCGCCGGCGGCGGCGCGCAGCACCCGCTCATAGAGCCGCTCCGCGGCGATCCTGATGGCCGATCCCGCCATCTGGCCCGAACGGCTGGCGAAGCTGCCCACGCCGCGCTTCACCTCAGCGGTGTCGCCCGCGATCACGTCCACGTCGTCCCTGGCGCACTCGAACACGTCGGCCGCGATCTGGCTCCACACGGTGACGTGTCCCTGCCCCGTCGAGCTCGACCCCACCCGCAGGCGGAGGGTGCCGTCGTCGGCGAGTTCGGCGCGCGCGTACTCGACCAGGCTCGGAACCGCTCCGCCCGACCTGTCGACGAAAGCGGCGACGCCCACGCCGAGGTACACCGGACCTTGGGTGCGACGCTGCTCCTCGCGCAGGGCGGGCAGGTCTATGCAGCCCAGCGCCGCGTCAAGCGCCGCCGCATAATTGCCGCTGTCGTAGATCAAGCCGCCCGCGTTGTGGTACGGGAACTGGTCCGGAGCGATGAAGTTCTTCCTGCGCACCTCCATTGGGTCCAGCCCGGCGACACGGGCGAATTCGTCGACCGCCCGCTCCATGCTGGCGGTCGCCTCCGGCCTGCCCGCTCCCCGGTAGACACCGGTCGGGGCGCGGTTGCTGACGACCGTGGTCATGGTGAGCCGGACATGCTCGATGTCGTAGGGACCCGCGCCCATCGAATACGTGAATTCAGGAACGTGCGAGCCATTGTGCGGATAGGCACCCACGTCGGCCAGAATCCGCAGGTCGTAGAGGCGGATGCGCCCGTCACGGTCCCCGGCCAGCGTGACTTCGTGGTACTGGTCCCGGCCGTGGGTCCCGCAGAGGAAGTTCTCGTAACGCGTCGCGATCCACCGAACGGGCCTGCCGAGACGGAGCGCCGCGCCAGCCACGACCAGGTACTCGGGGTAGAAGCTCATCCGCAACCCGAAACCACCGCCGACGTCCGGGACAATGACCCGGACCTGGTTCTTCTCAAGACCCAGCATCCCGGCAAGCTGATCCCGCAGCCGGTGTGGTGCCTGATGCCCGCACCATACGGTCAGCCCCTCGTCTCCCGGTATCGCGATGATGCCGAGCGGCTCAAGCGGCGCGGGCACCAGCCGAGGGTGGGTGAGGCTGACCTTGACCGACACCGGCCACTCGTCGCGCGGGTCAGCGCCGGAGTTCGAGTGGCGGGCCGCGACGTTGGTGCCCGCCTCGTCGAACAGCAACGTGTCATCGCCCGCGGCCTCGCGGGCGTCGGACACCACGGGAAGTGGATCGATCTCAACGTCGACCAGTTCCGCGGCGTCCACGGCATGAGCCTCGGAGTCCGCCACCACCGCCGCGACCTGCTCGCCCACGTAACGGACCCGGTCACGGGCCAGCGCGGGACGGGACATCACCGGGTTGACGGCGTTGACCGAGGCGCTCGTGCGGGCGGGTATGTCGGGCAGCCGCAAGTCATCGGCGGTGAAGGCACCCACCACGCCCGGCGCGTCAAGGGCGGGACCAAGATCGACGGCCCGCACCGTGCCGTGCGCTGTCGTGCTGCGCACGAAGGCGCAGTCAAGCACGTCGTCGACCGGGACGTTGACCAGATGACGTCCTCGTCCTTCGAGCAGCCACCGGTCCTCACGGCGGAGGTACTGCGCGGGCCACGGGCTTGAGGCCTCGCCCGGAACCGTCTCACTCACGCAGACACGCCCTCCTCGCCCCGCACCGTCACAGTCGCCGGTGTGTGCAGATCTCTCACCAGGTCCCGCCTGGCCATCGCGCTTGCCCACAGCACCAGCGCAATGGCCGACATGATAGCGATGCAGATGAGCCCTACATTATCGCTGGTAGCATCCACGATCCGGGCCTCGATCGTGGGGAGCACGAATCCGCCGGCGTTGCCGAAGGTGAAGAAGAAGCCGGCCGCGATGCCCGCCGTCTGGGAACCGGCCGTCTTCAGGCGTTCCATGGCGGCCAGGGCGAAGACGAAGTTCGGCAGGAAGAAGAAACCACAGGCGGCGAGCACAAGGAGGACCACGGCCAGGCTGCCGACCGCGGAGTAGAAGACCGCGGCCATCACCACCCACGCCAGCAGTTCCAGAACGCTGATCCAGAGCCCGTGCCGCACCAGGCGAGGTGCGCGCGCCAGCCGGTACCCGATCACCAGCATGCCGACGATTTCCGCGGCACCGAAGGTCGCGGTGTCGAGACCGCCCTGCTGCGGGCTGATATGGAATGTGTGCTCTAGCATGCCAGGCAGCAGGCTCTGGTTGCCGGTCAGGATCCCGGTGTAGACCGCTCCCAGCAGGGCGAACGTCCAAGCGCCCCGGGTCTTCATCATGGAGGTGAAGGTGTTACGGAGCGGGGGAAGCGCGGGACCAGGAGGCCCGGCAGGGCGCTTGGGTCCCTTCGGTACGATGATGAGCCATGCCGCCATGCACAGGACCAGGGCCCCGGAGAAGATGGCGAACGCGCCGGCCGCACCGAAGTCTTTTACCATGGTCGCGCCGCTGATCTGCCCGGTAGCCTGGCCCACCGCCACGGATGTCATCGCGATCGCGAGCGGAACCGCCATCCGGTGATGCCCGAACCATTGCGAGACCACGGGAGCTGCGGCCGAGTTGAGTGGTTGGCCGCAGCCCGCGACGATCGTCAGCAGGAGCGTCAACGGGAAGGAGTGCACGGTCAGCGGCCGGAGGCCAAAGCCGATCACGATCATGGTCAGCATGAGCGTGGTGCCGTTGCGCGGGCCGATCCGGTCGTACAGGTAGCCGCTGGCGAAGACCGTGAAAATAGCGACGATATTGACCGCGCTGATCAGGTATTGCGCGTCGGAGTAGCTCACGTGGTTGGCGACGCCCCAGTAGGATTTCAGCAGCGGCGCCTGGGCGAACCAGGACGCCCAGAAGATACAGTTCGATAGCCAGAGAATTCCGAGAACCGCGAATCTGCGGCGTTCTAGTGGATATTTCGTGGCGGTCGCGACGCCGCCCACTGCGGAACTGCTCATACCGTTAAGTCCTTCTTCGTCGGAGGCACTATCGTGCGGCTTTGCCCCTGCCTTATCAAATGGTCGCCATTTCCGCTGACCGAAGTCAGGTCAGCGGGTCTCGAATGCCTTATTGCTGCCGCCGGCACCCTGCACGACATGAGTCGTCAGCTCTCCGATGCCGGCGATGGAC
>Ga0335075_10004851_pt1 | contig 20961 bp, 13 predicted proteins | sample Lox_Sample_24_FD_206723 | JGI IMG/M metagenome (GOLD analysis project Ga0335075, IMG submission 206723) | Soil microbial communities from Loxahatchee National Wildlife Refuge, Florida, United States - Lox_Sample_2.4 | ecosystem: Environmental > Terrestrial > Soil > Wetlands | place: USA...
ATCATGATGAAGACGCCGGTTTGCTGGGTGAACGGCTGCGACCCGGAGAGCCGAAGAGGCTTTGGTTGCAGGGCTTCGGCTGCGGTCATGCTTTGACCCCGTCCGCGTAGGACTCGACGGCGGACGCCATCTCCAACTGCCGGGGCGGCCGTCCTTCCAGAGCTTTGGCGATGGCCGCGATGTGCTCGGGCGTATTTCCGCAGCAGCCGCCGGCAATATTGATCAGCCCTCCGCGCGCAAAATCGCCCAGGTAGCGGGCCATGTCCGCCGGCTCCAGATCGAACCCGGTTGGCGAAAGCGGATTGGGCAACCCCGCATTCGGGTAGGCCGAGATCGCCACGTCGGCCTTTTCGGCGAGCTCTTCCAGGAAGGGGTACATCAGATCGGGACCGAGAGAACAGTTGAGCCCCACCGACAGCGGCTTCGCGTGCTGCACCGCATTCCAGAAGGCCTCAACGGTCTGAGCAGAAATCATGGTTTCGCCACCGCGCCCGACGGCCGCGGAAATCATCACCGGCAGTTCCCTGCCTTGAGCAGTAGCCCCGTCCTCGTCGAACACCTCGCGGATCGCGACGAGCGCAGCCTTGGCGTTGAGCGAGTCGAAGATCGTTTCGACCAGCAGCAGGTCTGATCCGCCGGCGATGAGTGCCCGCACCTGTTGGGCGTAGGCTGCTTTCACCTGATCGAAGGTAACTACACGAAAACCGGGGTCATCGGCATCCGGCGAATTCGAGAGGGACACGGTCAGCGGCCCGATGGCTCCCGCGACGAACCGCTGACGTCCGGTTGCGTTTGCAATGCGGTCGGCCCATTCGCGGCACTGGCGCGCGGATTGCTCGTTAATCTCCCATGCCAGGTCGTTGAGGAATCGATCGTCGATGATCTTCTGATAGAAGGCGGGATCCTTCCGGCCGCCGTGCTCGCGTGGATCGTCGACGAAAAACTCACTCTGAGAGATGCTGGTCGCGCCGAAGGTGTTCGTCTCGATGATGTCCGCTCCGGCTTCCAGAAAACGGCGATGGATATCACCGATCATCGCTGGCTGAGTCAGAGAAAACAGGTCTCCATTGTTCAGCAGGTCTTTCTTCGACCCTTTGAAGCGCTCCCCGCGGATGTCGGCTTCCTTCATGCCGTAGGTACGGATCGTCGTGCCCATCGCTCCATCAATGATGGCGATTCGGCTCTCGAGGATATCTTGTAGAGGATGATGATGGTGGGTTCTAGTCATGTCTCCCTGATCTCTCCTGAGTGGGCATATCCGAGTTGCTTTTCCTGACCTCATGCAGCCGCAGGGCGCGCTAGATTGGCCTTGCCCTGGGGCGGCGCCGTTCGAAGCGGCGGTTTCCGCGATGGATCGGCGTCGCGACGTCTATCTATTTGATTATCTCATTCGCATTCAGAACCTTCGATTGTTTGCGCGGCACGCGGACGGAACCGGCCGCGCTCCTTACTTACCCATTTCAGAGGCGTCGGAATTGTTCTAGACTGCAGGCGTCGGCCCTGGGGGCCTCGACAACGATGAGCAAAAAGGGCCAGAGGCAAAATAGCCAGCAAAAGGCCGCTCCGGTTTCGCGCGGTGTCTGGATCGTGCTTGCGATAGCGGCTGTGGCAATTGCAGCGCTGTTCTACCTGTCAAAGCGGCAGAGCATGAACTCGTCGGCGAGTGTGAGCGCTGGCCCGGCAGCAGCCGCCGAGATGCCGGCGACCCCAGCGCTGGACAAGACGAATGTCTCCGGGAAGGATGCCCAGTCAGGATCGTTCGGTCCGACCGTTGCCAATCGCAACCCTGCGCCGGAAGCTCCGCCTGCAGGCATGTCATGGATTCCAGGCGGTGAATTCTCGATGGGCGCCAACGATCCTCCAGACATGGATGAAGTGGGAATGAAGGCCACACTGGACGCAAGGCCGATTCACCGCGTCTACGTGGACGGCTTTTACATGGATAAGACCGACGTCACTAATGCCGAATTTGCCAGGTTCGTGAAAGCCACCGGATATGTGACCGTGGCAGAACGCAAGCCGAAAGCGGAAGATTTTCCCGGCGCGCCACCGGAAAACCTGGTTGCGGGCTCGGTTGTCTTCGCCGCACCCGATCATCCTGTTCCGCTGAACAACTATTTTCAGTGGTGGACATACATTCCCGGCGCGAACTGGAAGCATCCCCTCGGCCCGGACAGCAGTATCAAAGGGAAAGATAGTTATCCAGTTGTTCAGATCGCTTACGAAGATGCACAGGCCTACGCGAAGTGGGCCGGCAAACGGCTGCCTACCGAGGCTGAATGGGAATTCGCCGCGCGCGGCGGTATGGCTGGCAAACCTTTCGTGTGGGGTGATCAGTTCCGGCCAAACGGTAAATGGATGGCGAATACGCACCAGGGCCATTTCCCCGATAAGGACTCCGGAGAAGACGGATATGTGGGCCTCGCGCCGGTGGCGAAGTATCCGGCGAATGGCTACGGCTTATATGACATGGCGGGAAATGTCTGGCAGTGGACGACTGACTGGTATCGTCCCGACTACTATAAGCAGCTGGCTGCGGCGGGCGGAGTTGCTCGCAATCCTCAAGGTCCGGATTCATCTTACGACCCCGCAGAGCCGGGTCAGCCGAAGAAGGTTCATCGGGGAGGCTCGTTTCTTTGTACCGATCAGTACTGTTCCCGCTACATCGTGGGCACACGCGGCAAAGGCGAAGTGAGCACCGGCACCAATCATCTTGGCTTCCGCTGCGTGAAGGATGCGACGCAACTATCTGCGCATAGCTGAGACTGCGTGCCCGCGATGAGATTAACCGCGGCTCACGGCAGGGTCACAGTCTGCTCTCCAGGATGCAGACGATAGAGGTTGCCTTTCCAGGAAAGCTGCCCATCGAGGCCAGCGGGGAGCGTGACCGTGGCCTTCCACCGAGCGCCATCGAGCTTGTAGACCGTGTGGATGATGCCGCCAACATGTGGCATGGACGCGTCAAGCTGATGGAGTCCCTGCAAATGCGGCTCGATGTGTACGGTCTTGAATCCGGGTGATCCGGGCCGCATACCCGCTACTACAGTGAGCAGGTCGTAGTTGGGGCTCGCGCTCCACGCATGGCAGTCGGAGCGCGTTGGCTCGGGCTGCTCTGCCCAGGTGGACAGTCCAAGGCGGAGCATGTCACGCCAGGGCTCCAGTTGTCCCAGATACAAGTCGGCCAGACCCGCATGCTCGAGGGCGCGGGTTAGATAGAAGCGGAAGTAATAGCTAGGAATCGACATTGGAGGCACTGGAGGCCCATCCACGTCGACGGATTGATGCTCCCTTGAAGCAATCAGCCGGCGCAAAATGGGGGCCTGCTGGTCATGGGGAGCGACATCGAGCCAGACAGCGAGGATATTCGCCTCCTGGCTGTAGGTCTTCTTTGCGGGGGTGTCCGCATAGAGCGAGTATTTGGGATCCCAGTTCTGCTGATTGAGAGCCAGCGCCGACTTGCGAATCATGCCTTGGTATTGCGCTGCCCGTTCCGCGCTGCCCCCCCGGCCGATATAGGCCGATTCCATTTCCTCCGCATCGTGCAATGCTTCGATGAACTGCAGTGTCAGGAACGTTGATCCACCATCAGCCTCCTGCGGAGGCGAGCCCCCGGGATAATCTTCTGTCCAGTCGGCGAACTCCCACCACTTCACCGGGCCAAGCAGCCCGTCGGGCCGCAGCCGGGACGCAAACCAGTCGAGCACGGTGCGGGTGTGCGGCAGCGTCTCCTCGACAAACGGCAAGTCGTCCACGTACATCCAGTAGTCGTGAACCATGTTCACCCACAGCAACGAGAATGGCGGTATGAACTGGGGCAGCGCAGATGGGTAGCGGCTCTGGGTGATTCCTTCGGGCGTGCGCGAATCATCGATGTTCGCGATCGCCTGCTTCGCCAGGCGGCTGTCCCCGGTCATCGCGTAGGAGATGAGAGCCTGGATGCGGGTGTCCCCCACGTACTGCATCTGCTCCCAGTAGGGAGCATCCATGTAGGTCTCGTGGGCGCAGAGGCGCGCTGTGCGCCAGCCGGTGTCCCATAGTTTGCTCAGGTCCGGAATGTCTCCGCTAATGGCCGCCCTCGCGTCGAAGGGGTATGCGGAGAACCAGGCGTCCAGCGAATCGAGTCGCAGTGGAGATTCCTTGGTCGTTACGTCAATTTGCAGATACCGCCACGTTCGCCACCACAGCGGTTGGAACCTACGTGTGTCGCCACCACCGGAAATGAACTGGTCCGTGATGCCTTCGATATGGCGGCCTTCAATTTCGTCGCGATTTCCCTTGTCTCCGTGCGCGTCGTAGAGCGCCTCGGAATAGGTCACCGATATCTCTGCATCTTTACCGCCGGTTACTGTCAGCTCGGGATACGCCGTTTGCAGCACACGGTTGTCGAGCAGCAGTGTGATATGCGAATTGGCGGGAATCTCCAACGGCGCGGCGGGAAATGTACCGGCAGAGCTAAGCCCACTGGTGCGCACCACCGCACCGGCAGAGACCTGGCGGTGTTCCATCGGCGGCAGCGGGTCCTGGACGAGTTCCCAGTTGTTGTCGGCGTCCTGCGCCTCCCGTGTCGCGGCGCGACCAACGAGGCGAGGGGCTTCCCAGCCGGTTCTGTCAACCTGGGACTGATCCCAGGTCCAATCGAGTATTCGTCCATCAATTTTCTCCGCGGGCCCCGCGGCGTAGTAATCACGCACGCCGTTGTGACCGAGGGAGGCACGGCCCGGCTCCTCGCGAACGCGCCAGCCTTCGTTTGTGTTTGTGGCGCCGGTGTTCACAGCAGCTTCGGCAGGAGTATCGCCCTGCATCAGGAAGCCCGTGCGGTTGCTCATCTGAGCCACTGGAGCCGACTCGCCAAAGTTCCACACCACCGCCGCCAGCAGATTCTGACCAGGATGCAGCAACGGCGCGAGGTCGATCGTCTCGAAGCGCCAATGAAACAGGTCGCCGCGCGCCGGACCTTCGGCCGCATAGTGACCGTTTACATGCAGCAGAAACCGGTTGTCGGCGCTCACATGCACCCAGTAGTGAGCGGGTACGCTTGCCAAGGTCAGCTCTCGGCGGAAATAGAAAACTCCGGCGGCTTTCGGCGATGCGGTCGGGCTGGCGATCCAGTGCGCGGGCCATTTGGAAGCGACGAGATTTGGGTTGAGCGGCCGTCGAGGCTGTGCGACAGCAGCGAGGAAACAGCAACTCAGCAGAGCGATCGGCAGAGTACGCAGCATGATCGAGAGGTTAGCAGAATGGAAACGCTGTGACGCGCACGGCGAATCTCACGCTGCGGTCAAAGGCGGCGGCCGCAATCCCGCAAAGGATTCACCAGAATTGTTCGCTCACTCCATTTCACATGCAACGTATTGGATTACAGACTGGCGCTCAACTTCGAGAACTACGGCGTCACCTGGCTTGAACATGTCCAGTTGCTGACGGAGACCTTCCGTATCGATGACGGGCTTGCCGTTGATGGACCTGATCACGTCTCCCTGTTGAAGGTCGGCCAGGGTTGCCGGTTCTCCACTGAGCAGTCCAGCCACCAGGACCCCCGTGCCGGATCGAGTTGGCACAGCTGAAGCGAGGGCCCCTTTGAGATCGACGACGAAGATGCCCAGGCTAGCTATGAGATCGGTTTTGGGATTGATCAGATCGGTGTAGTCGTCGACGGTCAGCGGTGCCTCGGTTGGCATAATGGAAGCCGTGACTGGCTTGCCGCTACGCAGGACTTGTATTTGCATCGGGTGGCCCGCGGAGTGCAGATACAGGAAGGCCATGTACTTTGGCAGCGAGTCGATGGGCACACCGTCGACCGATACGACAACATCGCCGGCGTTTAGGCCTCCAGCCTGGGCTGGACCGCCATCGTCTACATCGGAGATGATGACGCCAAAGTCCTGGGGAAGCCCGAGACCTTTTGCAAGATCCGGCGTGATGGTCTGGGCGTGGGCACCGATGGTGATGGGACGAATGCTTCCGTGCTCTTTGATTTCCTTGTAGGCAAAGCGCACGATCGGCTCGGGGATGGCGAAGCCGAGGCCTTCGCTTCCTCCGCCGGAGCTGTAGATGAATGTGTTGATGCCGATGAGGTTGCCATCGCGATCGATCAGCGGACCGCCGCTGTTGCCCGGATTGATCGGCGCGTCAGTCTGGACATAGACCATTGGTTTGTCCAGGTCGGGTTGTCTTCCCACCGCGCTGACAATGCCCTTGGTGACGGTGTGGTCCAGACCTTCCGGCGAACCTATCGCGAGGACGGTCTGCCCGAGACGGACGTGAAATAGCTCATCGGGCAGGGGAATGAAGGGGAGGCCCTTTTCTTCTATCTTGATCACCGCCAGGTCCGCAGTGCGATTTGTGCCGATGAGCTTGGCTTCGTATACACGCTGCCGGTGAGCCAGAGAGGTGTGATATGGCACCATCTCGACGGTGGTGGGCGCCAGAGTGACGCGAATGCGCAGCGCTCCGGCAACTACGTGGTTATTGGTGACGATGTAGCCATCGGGATCCACGATAACCCCCGAACCCAGAGATCTCTGACGCTGGAGCAATTGAGAAGAATTGCTCTCGTCATTCTCAGGAACTCCATAGCCGGTCACATCTATCTCGACAACTGAGCGCATCGCCTTTTCGGCAACCTCATCGATGGCATGGTCGAATTCCTGCAAAACCGAGGACGCCGGCGGGGCTGGCGAAACAGGTTGCTGCTGGCAATGCGCAGCGGTCGAACAAGCAAATACAACGAGGAAGACACAAGAGAATCGCGTATTCATTCCGGTTAGCTCGCTGGCAGATAGGGTTCGGTTGGGTGAAGGGCCGGAGATGCGCTTCCGGGTTTCTCGACTTCTTCCCACTGAAGGATCTTCAAATCGAGAACGAATATTGCATACATCACTGGCACTTGCAGCTTGGTAACGATGGTGGCGATCAGCAACCCGCCGATTTGCGCGTAGCACAGCGGCTTCCAGAGCGGACCACCGTGAAGAGCGAGAGGAAACAGCGCCAATACCGTTGCAAAGACGGTGATGAGCACCGGACGCAGGCGCAGGATGCCGGCGTCGATGAGTGCATTTTCGAAATCGTCACCGACGGCATGGCGTTCTTCGATGTAGTCGAAGAGAACAATGGAGTGGCTGACGATGACTCCAACGAGACTGGCGACGCCAAGGAACGCCATGAAGCTGAATGCCTCTCCCATAATCCACAACGCGAGGAAGGCACCGATCATTCCATAAGGGGCGGCTGCAAGCACCAGCAAGGGCTTGATCGCGTTCTTGAATTGAAAGACCAGCGCAAGAAAGACGGCGACCGTGGAGATGGCCATCACCATTGCCAGATTCTTGAAGCCGGTTTTGGTCTTGTAGTACTCGCCGCCGATCTGGATTTGATAGCCCGGAGGCAAAGAAGCTTCCAGGGCCTCGAGCTTCGGCATGATCTGCTTAAGCACCTCAGAGCTCAGATGTCCGGCGGCCGGAAAGCCGCGGATATTCATCGCGCGGAACTGTTCGTAACGTACGATGCGCCCGGTCACCAGATCATGATTCACGCTGGATATCTGGGAGAGTGGAATCTTCGAGCTGTCCTGCGAGCCGTAGACGTACAGGTTTTCGACATCGGATAGGTGCGCTCGATCGGCCATGCGTGCGCGAGCCACAATCGGAATCTGCTTCTGCCCTTCCTGCAGCACACCGACTGTGGTCCCGCTGATGGCTGCTGTCGATGAATTCGCCACATCCATGTTGGTGACGCCGGCGAGATTGGCACGATCGGGATCGACCGTCAACTCGACGAGCGCGCTGTCATCACCCCACTCATTTCGGGTGCGTTCGGCAAGCGGAGACGAGCGAAGAATAGCTTCGATCTGGTCGGCAATTCTTCGGAGCTCGCGGGTGTCGGACGCCTCCTGTGTAGCGTTAACGTCAGCAGTGCTGGATACGCGAATTTCGATGGGATAGTCGATGGGGTTTGTCAAGAGCTGACGTGCGTCCAGCCTGGCTCCGGGAATGGATGTAGTGAGTACAGGTTGAAGCTCCCTGATGAACTGGGGCGTGATCTCCTTGTCAGTGACTTCGATCAGCACCTGCGCATAATTTAATTGCCGGAGTTGCGGAGAAGCCGCAAACCAGAAGCGCGGACCTCCGCCACCGACGAAGGTCGTAATATATTTCAGGACCGGGCCGTGCTCGCTCTCAGAGTGCTCTGCGGAAAACTTCTCAGCCTGTCTGCGAACAATCTCCTCGACCTTCAACGCGGTCTCATTGGTGGCGCCCAGGTTTACGTCATTCGGAAGCCAGACGTCGATATAAGACCAGTACTGCACATCCTCAGGGAAGAAGGCGGTCTTCAACTGGGCTAAGATGACCACTCCAAGTCCCAGAAAGACGAGCGATCCTAAAAAGAATTTCCAACGGTGCTCGATCGAATAGCGAGCGATCCTGGCATACCACCCGTAAAAGCCCACCTCGCGCATTTCTTCGATTGATTTTTCCTGCTTCTTTTCCGGACGCAACAGGTAATAGGCGAGCAGCGGCAGAAATGTCATCGATACCAAACGCGATGCGATGAGCGCGCAGGTCATGACAATGGGCAGGCTGTACAGGAAGTCTCCAGTGCTGCCAGTGACCATGAGGAACGGAAGATAAGCGACGATATTTGTAACTGTCGCGTACATAATTGCCGTGGCCAGCTTTGTCGGCCCCAGCCACGCCGCAATGATGTTCGGATGGCCTTCGGCGAGCGCTCGCTTGATCGAGTCTCCGGCCAGCACCGGATCGTCGACCAGCAATCCCAGGGCGATGATCAACGTGGCAACCGAAACCTGCTGGATATCGATGCCCAGCAGATACATTGCGCCGAAGGTCATGGCGAGCGTAAGCGGCATGGAGATGGCCATCAGCAGCGCCGATCGCCACTCCCAGAATCCGAGCCATGACACGAGAACAACGAGCGCGATGGCCTCGTAGAGCGCGTCCATGAAAAGGCTGATATTTTCCTCTACCTGCAGAGGCTGGTCGGAGGTGCGAGCGATGATGAGGTCTTCGGGCAGATACTGTTTTACGGCTGCGAGTTTTGCTTCCACGCTACGGCCGAACGCATCGACCTGCTCGCCGTTCTTCATTTGCACGGAGATGGTAACGGCGCGGCTGCGGTGCCATTTGCCATCCTTGTCCCAGGTCAGATAGTTGAGGTACTGAGCGGGGCTTTGATAAGCGCGGGAAATCTGCACCAGATCACGCAGATAAACGGGGCTTACTCCGGCTGAAGAGCCTGCCACCGCCGAGGAAGCCGCCGCGGCCGCCTGCGAACTTGCGCCTGCGGCCGAAGTCGACGACGTACTGATGACGACATCGCCAATCTGCCGGGGATCGGTAAATTTGCCCGATGGATCGATCTGGATGTTCTTGGGACCGACCTCTAGCTGGCCGCCGGGAAGAGTGATATTGCGCGCACCGAGGATGTCTTTGAGGTTCGAGGGCTGAAGTCCATAAGCGGCCAGCCGATCCTGCGAGTAAGTCAGATAAATCTGCTCTGGAAGCACGCCCTTGCGATCGATCTTGGCAACTTCAGGAGCACCTTGCAGGGTCCGTCCGACGAGATCGGTGAAGTTGTCGAGCTGGCGATATGTGTACCGGTCGCCGGCAACGGCTGCAAGCTTCGACTCGGATTGGGAGGGATCGCGAATGAAGACGGCCGGCCATGAATCGGGATGAATTTCCGAGCGGTGCAGGTTTTCTCGGATCCACTGCTCTCCGATCGCCCGCAACTGCTCGTCGGAGAGCTTGGACGTGACGTCGACGCCGATGAAGCCGCTGCCTTCAAAGAAATGCGGATCGGAGATTGTTCTGTTCTCTACGCCACCAAGAATGACGGCTGTGAATGCTTCGCGCATTACACCTGCTGCTACGGAGGTCGGAAAGGCGGAGACGATGCTTATGCGCGGCTGCCGCGTATTCTTGGGCTCCGCGGCCCGGGTTTGCTCAATGGCCCGCTGAATCGAAGCAGCGCGCAGTTCGATGTCGATTGAATTTGCCGGAGGGCTCGCAACCGTCAACATCATGGCGGCGGTATCACCGAAATCGCTGTTGAACTGGATCGGTCCGGCGCCTTGCGGCAGCTTGCTGTTGAGCGCATTCAGCTTGAGATTGATATCGGCAAACTGCTTCTTGGTGTCGGAGACGTTATCCCCGAGCTGCACATAGACCAGCGACAACCCCGGAAAGCTGATGGAGCGAATTCCGAAGTCTGCGGGTGTCGGCGCTTTAATGAACGGGTTCTGCGCCATGGTCTGTTCCACCGGGCGGGAAACAAGCTGTTCCACTTCCTCCGCGGTTGCTCCTGGCCAGGATGTCGAGGCGACCGCGACCCGCACAGGGATAATCGGATCTTTGCGCTTCGGCATGTGCGCGTAGCCGTACCATCCCCAAACTGCCACGGCGACCAGAAGCACCATACCGACCTGGCGGTGCTCGGTGAAGAAGCGCGCCGTGTTATGCGTGTTGGCGATGTATTCGGCTTCGGATTTGTGGCTCATGAGTGCTTTGCTCGTCAGCTTGCTTACGGAATTACGCGGACCTGCTCGCCGTTTCTAACCAGGGTTGCGCCGGTAGTGACGACGCGCTCCCCGAACCTGAGGCCGCCGTTCACGCCAATCATGTCTCCGTAAACATCACCGAGCTCCACGGGGCGCAGGTGCGCCGACTCGATCTCGCCGTCACCCTCCGCGGTGAGCACAGCAAAACCGTTGACCCGCTGCGGGTCGTGAATCACGGCGGAGAGCGGCACGGCCATAACTGAGCGCGGCAACGGAGAGCCTTCAAGCGAGAGTGACGCGATCATGCCCGATTTCAATTCGTCTTTGGGGTTGGCAATCGAAACCTCCACGGAGAAGACGCGGCTCTTCGCATCCGCTGACGGAGAAATGGCGGTCACTCGCCCCGGGAAAGTCTGCGGAAGGGCGTCAGTGGTGATGATCTGCGACTGGCCGACCTTCACGCGGCTGATGGATGTGTCGGGAACTCCAAAGACCGCCTTGACGGTTCGCGTGTCGGCGATGGTGAAGCCGTTGGTAGCAGCGCTAACGAAGCTTCCGGTATCCACGCTTCGCTTCACGATCCATCCATCGAAGGGCGCCTTGAGTGAAGTGTAGGCTAGCGCGGTTTGCGCTTCGCTGATCTGCGCCTTTGCCCCGTCTACCTGGGCGGCGCTGGCGTCGAGCTGTGCCTGGGCTGAATCAAGTTCAGGCTTGGTTGCGCTCTGCGTGGAATAGAGCGTTGAAATGCGGTCGAAGCTCAACTTGTCTTTCAAGTGCTGAGCCTGCGCGCCTGCCAGCTGCGCCTTCGCCTGCTCTAGTTTGTCCTGATAGTTCTGCTGGCTCACCACGGCGAGCACAGTTCCCTTTGTGACCCAGTCGCCTTGGTCGATGTTACGCATACCGCCGCTGGCGCTCTTCACCTGGCGCACGTGGTCCACGTAGCCGCTGGACTGGAAAGCGAGATCGACCTGCGTATAAGGAACAATGCTGGCGGAATAGCGTGCCGAGTTTCCAACGGCGACGCTTTGAACCATCGCCGTGTGAACAGGCAGTGGCTGCTTGTTTGGTGCAGTCTCGTGCTTGCACGCGACCAGCGAGGCTAAGAGAGAAAGAGCAGCAACGGCGCTATATCTCCTGAGACCTGATCGAGGCATCCTGTCACTCCTCCCCGAGCGCTTTTTCGAAGCTTGCTTTCGCGCTCCAAAAGGCCAGCAGACTTTCTTCATACTCGTTATTGGCTGTGGCAACGACAGCCTCCTGATCGAGAACGTCTCGAAGCAGAACAGCCGATTGTTTGAACTTGTCATTCACTTCGCGCAGCTTCTCATTTGCCGCTGCCCGCGCCGCTTCAGCGACCCCGAGCAGCGAGCGGCTCTCCTCCAGCTTGCGGAAGTTGCTGTCCACATCAAGCAGCACCTGCGATCGCGCCTCATCCAACTGATACTTGCTCTGCTGGACAACAACATCCTTCTGCCGGACTTCATCTCTGCGCCGGCCCCATTCAAAGGGCTCCCACCGCATTTCGAAGCCGGCGGCAGCAATATTTTCGGGAAGAATCGCCGTGTTGAAGGGCGTTGTGTAGTGGAACGCCGCCCCGACGTCGGGAATGTATTGCGACTTGGCCAGCCTGACGTCGTACTCCGCCCGGCGTGTATCGATCTCCGCTTCTTTGACCTCAGGCCGCTGCGAGAGCGCCGTCTGACGGGCTAATTTGAGATCGATTTCCTCGGGCTGTTCAGGGGGAACCTGCTGCGTTCGAAAAGGGACGTCCAGATCACGCCCCATCAGGAAGTTGAGCCTTTCCCTCTGTGTCAAAAGCGTGTTGTTCAACTGAATGATCTGATATTGAGCCTGGGCCAGCTTTGCCTTCACGTCGAGACTGCTCGACTCGAGCACCGACCTCTGTGCGATGTAATCAAGGACAACTCGGTCCGTTTCCTTATATTGCTTGACGGTCGCGGTAGCAGCATCGAGCGCGCTTTCCGTCTGCAGGATCGCATAATATGCCTGCTTCACATCCGCAACGACGGATTGCCGCTTCTGCTCATATTTCTGGCGGGACAGATCAACATCGAGCTTCTGCTCGTCGATGGCCAGACCGATTTTGTACAGCTGAGTGAGCGGCTGCGCCACTTCAGCGATGACATATCCGTTGAAACCATGCGAGTAGGGGACGTTTGTATTCGTTGCCGGCACCGGCTGGCGATCAGAAGTCTGAAATGTGTTGGCCGGGAAGTTGAAGGTGGGCGAGGTCAGTGTGCCCGAGCCAAACACGTAGCTGCTGAATGAAGGAAGCCGTTTGGTCTTTGTCGACGCAACTGCCCATTCACCTTTGCTGATGTCGAGCTCCACAATCTTCGCCGGCCTGTTGTTGGCCAAGGCGATCTTCACCGCTTCCGAAAGCGGAAGCTCAGGCTCCTGCGCCGAAAGCTGTCCTGCGGTGATGAACATGTATCCCAGACAAAGCACTGTGAGCGCGCGCATGAATCTTTATCCGGGCCCATCGGTGCATCCCAGCACCGCCTCGCGGGTCGGGCCTAAGTCATCGAGCACCTCAAACCGGCCTTGAGGCCAAAACAAGCCGGCGTCCATAACGTCTCCAATCTGGAACTGAAAGAGAGGGTCTAAAATCCGAGGCGGAGTTTGCCGCCGATCCCGGCGGATCGTCAATGCAGGCGATCTAAATTTATTGTTGGACGATCTAAAGGCCATCTAAACCAGCAACTCAAGCGCTCGCAGGCATATAGATCTTCGGGTATTCAAGGAACCGAGCCGCGGACTATACTCCCATTTACCCCAACCATGATCGGAGGCTGCGTGGTTCAGCTGGACGGCCGCCGGCCTGGAGCCTTCAGGTCTAAGAGGTTGCGTCGGCATGCTTCAACCATGCGTCCGCTTTGACGAGTTTGAGCTCGATACGGAGAGCTGTGAACTTCTGCGCGCCGGTCAGCGCGTCAGACTGGAACGCATTCCCATGCAGCTGCTGATGCTGCTTCTCGAGAACCGGGGAAAGCTCGTTCGCAGGGAGGCGATCATTGAACGGCTGTGGGACGGAAACGTATACGTCGAGGCGGAACACAGCATCAATACCGCGGTTAACAAGCTGCGGGCAATTCTGCGCGATGATTCCAGGAATCCGCAATTTATCCGGACAGTAGTGGGGCAGGGCTATTGCTTTATTGCCGCGGTGGACGCTCCTGAGCCCGTCACGAATGGGCTGAACCACGACACCAGTCTGAACAGCGGCAACGGTCATGTGAACGGCTCATCAACACTCGATGCGCCCGAAGAGCACTTGGCGTCACTAGAATCGTCCACTCAGACCATCAAAAGGCCATCAGACAGCAGGTTGTGGATCGTCGCGGCGCTTGCCGGATCGGTCGCTTTAGTGATCGTTCTCGCCTTCTCTCTGTTGCGCGGGCACCAGGCTGCTCCGCAAAACCAGGAGCAGGGGTCGGTAGCCCTCCGTTCCGTTGCTGTCTTGCCGTTTCGCAATCTAGCCCAGACGTCAGACGAAGACTACTTGGTGGATGGGCTAACCGACGAGCTTACGACTATTCTCGCCAGAAACACCTCCCTCCGTGTGACCTCGCAGCGTTCGGCAATGCGCTACAAGGGAGGGCAGGAATCGATCCAGGAGATCGCGCGTTCCCTTAATGTAGATGCGGTCGTTGAGGGCTCTTATCTGCATGCCGACAAGCGGATCCGCATCACCGTACAGTTGATCGATGCACGGAATGACCAGCACCTTTGGGCGCAGATGTATGACGAGAGCGACAAGCATTTGCTTGCCATGCAGAACCAGGTCACGAAAGACATCGCTCAGCAGATCGCGATAGTGCTCGAGAGCAGGTTGTCCCATCCGGGGGAGTGAACTCGCCTGATCCACAGAGCGGCCTCGCATCGGCCTCCCATTTAGTAGACTGGTAATGAGGATTTTATGCCGGAAATTGTGCGCAGGAAGACCGTCACGGTCAGGGTAGGCCGGGTACGTGTTGGTTCGGATGCCCCTGTCGTCGTCCAGTCGATGACCAATACCGATACCGCCGATGTGGCGGGTACCGTTCAGCAGGTGGCGGCGCTCGCTACCGCGGGGTCGGAACTGGTCCGGGTGACGGTGAATAACGACGACGCGGCCAAGGCTGTGCCGCATATCGTCGACGGGCTGGCCAGGCTGGGTCTGGATGTGCCTATCGTGGGCGACTTCCACTACAACGGGCATCTGCTGCTGACCAAGTATCCCGAGTGCGCGCGAGCGCTGGCGAAGTACCGGATCAATCCGGGCAACGTGTCGGTGGGGCGCAAGAACGACGACAACTTCCGCGCAATGATCGAGGTGGCCGTAAAGAACCAGAAGCCGGTGCGGATTGGCGTGAACTGGGGATCGCTCGACCAGGCACTGCTGACGCGCATGATGGACGAGAACTCCAAGCTGGCTGAACCGCTCGATGCGCGCGACGTGATGATGGAGGCGATGTGCCGGTCAGCGCTGGATTCGGCGGCGGCGGCGGAGCGGTATGGGCTGCGGCGCGACCAGATCATCATCAGCGGCAAAGTCAGCGGCGTTCGCGATTTGATCGATGTTTACGAGATGCTCGCCAGCCGGTGCGAGTACCCCCTCCACCTGGGATTGACCGAGGCGGGAATGGGCATGAAGGGCATCGTAGCCTCGACTGCGGGGCTGTCTCCGCTGCTGCTCAAGGGGATCGGGGACACGATTCGGGTGTCGCTGACGCCGAAGCCGGGCGGAGACCGTACGGAGGAAGTGCTGACGGCACAGCAGATCCTGCAGTCGCTCGGGATCAGGAGCTTCACACCGCAGGTGACGGCGTGCCCTGGATGCGGCCGAACGACGAGCACCTTCTTCCAGGAGCTGGCCCAGCAGATCCAGGACTATCTCCGCGAGTCGATGCCGGTGTGGAGGGAGCAGTATCCGGGTGTCGAGGAGCTGAAGCTGGCGGTGATGGGCTGCGTGGTGAACGGGCCGGGCGAGTCGAAGCACGCGAATATCGGCATTTCCCTTCCCGGGACGTTCGAGGAGCCGAAGGCTCCTGTATATGTGGATGGCCGGCTGATGACGACGCTGCGCGGCGACACGATCGTTCAGGACTTCACGAAGATTCTGGACGAGTATGTGCGGAGCCGCTACGGGTCGGCAGAGAGGGCGGAGCAACTGGTCGAGGTTCGCTGAGATTTACTGCGTACCCCTCCCCCCCTCCTTAACATTATGGCTTGCAACTCATAGATTCCAATAGGCTTCGACTCTATGGTTTGCAAGTCATAGAAAATAAGATCTTTGCTCGTAATCCATAGAATCTCCACGAGTTATGCCGGCGATACGAAAAGGCCCGGCTGCTATGGCAGTCCGGGCCTTTTGTAGGCTCTATTTCTATTGTAGCGGGTTAAGGGAAATACTCGGCCAGGTTTTCAGCCTCTGTATTGAACGAGTCAGATGGGGGTGCCGTTCAGACGAACACCCGGCTAATCTCGAGGGGTAATCTGAATTCGGATGGATAAATCCAACGGTTACGAAGGGATCGCGGCGGACTTCATCCGGGCGCGGAACGTGCGGATCGGCCCTGACGTGGTTCGGGAGTGGGCGCGGCAGTTTCCGGCTGGTGCGGAGGTGCTGGAACTGGCATGCGGCCACGGAGTCATCTCGCAGGTGTTGGTGGAGGAGGCTCTGCGGCTTTATGCAATTGACGCATCGCAGAGTCTACTCGCAGCGTTCCGCGAGCGCTTCCCTGACGTTCCGGCGGAATGCGCAGCTGCCGAGGAGTCAAGGTACTTCAACCGCACATTCGATGGCGTGATTGCGTGGGGACTGATGTTTCTGCTGCCCGAAGAGACGCAGCGAGTCGTTCTGGCTAAGACGGCGAAAGCTCTCAAACGGGGCGGTCGACTGCTATTCACCGCTCCGCGCGGGGCGGTCGCGTGGATGGATTCGCTGACGGGTTTAGAGTCTCGCTCGCTGAGCGTGGAGGAGTATGAAGCGCTGCTGCGCGACCTGGGATTCGACATCGAGCCGGGACGGATGGATGCCGGGGAGAATTATTACTATCTGGCGGTAAAAAGGGCCTGAGTTGTCTTCGCCAAAGGACTACCCCACCCAAGCCAACGCGGGCTTGAATGGGGCACCCGGCTATGTAGTCGGCGCCAGCTTGCACACCTGCAGCCTCCATTTTAGCGGCTTGAGCTTTGTCCGATGTCGTGTTCGGCGTCAGATAATGTGTCTGGTCTTGCATTATGCCCACGGTAACTCCAAGGTAGTAACCGTTATATGACTGTATGTAATACGTACAGTCGCTGTTGGGGGTCAGAGTGAATTTCTGCCAATTTCCGACCTCCGACGCAGCAGTCGAAAAACTTCCTTCTAATCCTCCTTCATCGGCGGTCAGGTAGTTGTTGCTTGCGGTTTGGAAGGCATACGTCCCGTCGCTTTGGAGAAAGAGTGTGAGTGGTATCTCCTCTTCATTTCCTGATTGGAACGCGGTGCCTGCCTCGTTGGGGCCTAGCGTGAGGACTGGAGCCTTACCGCTACTGTCCAGGCCTCCACCTAGGGTTACTAAGACCCATGAACCAATCGGGAGCGGGTTTCCGGTGGACTGCACAGTCGCTGGCCCACCAGCCACCACGAGCCCAAATTGATATCCCGAGCCAGCATCACCCGACTTGATCAGCCCGAATAGCTGGTACGGGTTCGAGAGTGTCGCTGTCGTGCCGTTGGTGTAAACGACAGGGGGAACAGTTAGGCCGCCGCCTCCAACCGCGATGAGGTAAAACCCTCTCACGGTCTGGATGCCAAACCAGCCGGTCGGGTAACCGTCGCCCATATTAGGGATGAGCGTGAATCTTTCATAGTCAATGATGTACTCCGCAGTACTCTGAATCGTGTCCACCTCCTGGTTCCCGAACGGGAAGAGGCTTGCAAGATCCCCGCCATTCGTTGCGAAAAGAAACTTGCCGTCGAGAGTCTGGATGCCGTACTCCCCGGTCGATGGAACAAACCACAATGTGAATTTCTCCTCGGTTGAGGGGTTGACAACATTTGTTCGGAGGACATTAGTCGTTTCGTTACCGCCTCCGACTGCGGTGACAAAGTAATTGCCCGAGGTCACTATCGCAAATTGACCCGCCTGCTGCACGGCCGGGAGCGGCTGCGGAGCTCCTCCCGGTGGAGCTCCCTGTCCCGGATTTGGCTGTGGGGCTGGCGGGTGGCCGAGAAGGAATTCGGGCCGGTTCGTTCGTTCCCCCGGCAACTTTGCCCCGGCTTTGGTTCCCGTTGCGGCATCGGTAGGTGCGGAATGCACTTTGCTCATGGTCGTCCTCCTATTGTTTGGGCCGGGTTAGTGCTCTTGACTCCATCGTGCGGACGAGCGCGGCCGGATTATCGGGTGCAGGCGGTTACCTGGATGTTCACCTGCGAGCCCGGCGCCACGTGGGCGCCACCTGGCGGGTTTTCGGACTGCACTTTGCCCGGGTCGGCGCAGTTGTTGGTGGGCGGCAACGTGACGACCGTCAGGCCCGCGCTTTTGATCGCCTGTACCGCCGCGGCCGCCAGATCACCGACCACGTCTGGGACGGTCGTCTGGCCGAGTGAGACTGTGATCTGCACCGGTGAGCCGGTCGGCTCGATCGTGCCCCCCGGGGAGTTCTGGGCGAGCACGGTGGCCGGGGGAGCTGTCGCCGTGACGTATGACGGGGCCGACGTGTACAGTCCGGCCGCCTTGATCGCGGCGTCGGCCTGCACCTGGGTGAGGCCAGTGACGACCGGTACGGTGGTGGTTGCCGAACGGACGCTGTTGATCACGTTGACGACGCCGCCGTCGATCTTCACTCCGTTGCCAGAGGTCCACTGGATATGCAGGCCGAGCGCAAAATTGCGCGAGCCTCCGCACAGCTGGGATACCGGCGCGGACACGTGGTAATATAGGGGCCGGTGGTGCTGCGCGTCGGAGATGTCATAGCTCTCGCTCAGGAGAACTTGGCCGCCTGGTACTTCGGAGTAGGCTCGGTTGGGCTGGCACACCGACCCGTCCAAGTTGAGCTGGTCGACCTCCAGCCAGGACTCGCCCTGCCCGTCGTAAACACCTGAGTCGCCAAGCTCCTTGACCGCGCAGGAACCGGTGCCGTGTGTGCATGTGGTGATCTGGAACGTCGCCACGGCATCGATCGTGGTCGCGTCGTCCCCGGCGGGGAAGACGTCACCGGAGAAGACCTCTATGGCGGCGGGGTTGTCAAGACGGGCCGGGCCCCCGACGTACTGGCAGGTGCCCGTGCCGTCGGGGTGGCAGATGCCAATGCCGTACGACCACGTTTGCGCGCCGGCCTCGTTGCTGGAGCTGTACTGCAGCCACGTGCCGTAGGTCGTCTGACCCGGTGTGGGCGCGAGGACAGTCATGTGGTAGCTGGTGTCATTACCGCTGGTCACGTAGGTCCAGATCTGACAGAAATAGTTTTCCGCCGGGTTCTGAGCCGGAGCCACGAGCAGCAACGAGGCGTTCCACTGGTAGGCGCCACCACTCCCCGTGTAGTTGGTGCCGTTCTGGACGTTTGCGATCGTCTGCCCTTCCTGATCGAAGCAGATAACCTCATTGCCCACCTCCGGGTTGTCGTGGCCAGAAGGGATGCTAAAGTCCAGCTGGCCGGTGACCCGCCGCTTCTCGCCTGGCTGCATCATGAAGGCCGGGGTCGTCAGAACCTCGGCGGCCTGTTCGACCTTGGCCGGGAACACGTCCCTGTTGTCCAGCAGCGGGACGTAAGAATACGCAGACGTCAACTTGACCGCTTCTGGCGCCGACGCCGCATAGCCGGCGGTCGCTGGCCCCGCTCCGAGCGGGAGCAGGACCAGCAAGAGCGCGCGCGAGCGCCGGCCCACCTTTTGGCGCAGACTAGGTCGCTCTTCCTCGCGACGACGGCCGGCGCTGGACACGCGGCGCTTTTCCCAACGCCCCAGATCAGTGCTGCCGGCCGCGTGGAAGCGCGTATCGGGGCTCATGGTTGTAACGCGCGCGTCATGCAGATTTCGGTGGGCTGCAAGTAAAGGCCGCCCAATCTCTGCTGCCTCCGGGGCGTGAGGCTTAAGCTGCCCCATCTTGACCAAGTTTTCCAAGCTCACTCGCGTCTCCAATGACGAAGATCTCGGCTCCTTTATCACGCCCAAATGAACCGATCCCTTGATGGCCGGGCTTCCCACTCTTCGCGCGATAACGCGCTCAGGATGGGGCACCCTCGTTCGTGCTGGGGTCGGGTGCTGAAGGGTGGGCCACCCGTCATGCACATTTAGTCGGGAAACAAAACCATCTTCTGTGTGACCGACCGCGTCAGAACAGTCGATTGCACCGAGAATGCGCTCGCTGCCGGCTACCGCCCTTCGTCTGGTTATGCGACCGGCAGCGGTCCTCCTTCGCCGGGGGTGGTGGGAGTGGCGGGACACACCTGGTACGAGACTCCGTCACTTGTCAGCGCAAAGGTGGTCAGGACGAAGGTGCGATGCGTGGGGTCCGCATTCTGGGCCTTACTGATCGTACCGCTGATCTGCTGGTTGATCTGCGACTGGAGGGCCTGAAGCACCAGATTGTCGACGATGATCTGGATGAGAGGCTGCGCGATCGCCTGCATCCCATCGCTGCAAAAGCTATCGACATTCAGGACCGTGTTCAGATGCACCGAGACGGTCACCCCCTGATCGTTCACCACGACACTTTCGCCGCTCTGACCCGCGATGTCGACCGGGCCCACGCCGATGTCGATCGCGATATTGATGGTGCCGTCCCCGCTGGGCAGGGTGATGGAAAGCTGGATGGAAATCGTTTGGTCGCTGAGCGTCACCGTAATGTCCGGCGCGCTCGGCAAGCCCGAGAGGAACTTGCTGATGGACGATTTGATGAGCGATGTAATTACAACGGGCGGGATGCTTTCGGAAACGCACTGCGATGCGGCGACAGTGGCCTGGGCGGTGGCAATGGCCTTACTGGTGATCAAGTTAGCCCCGCTCAGCACAAAGGTCGTGTCGGTCGATATCGCGAAGCTGGCGCTGCCCGAGAGGTTGATGCCCACCTTCTGGCCGTTGATGCTGAAGGTGACCGGAGTCTGCAGTAGGTCCGGCAGCGGCCCCACCACATAAGAAACGGTCGTGGTTTGAAAGGGCTGCACCGTCGCCGGATTGGCGGCGAACTGCGTTATAGGAATATCGGCAAGGAGCTCTTGCTGCTCCTCGATAGTGCTGCCGCCTCCGCTCCCGCCCTTGCCCCCGTTGCCTCCTCCATTGGGTTCGCGATTGCCCCCGTTACCTCCTCCATTGGGTTCCGGCATAAGAGTCTCCTTTCAGAACAGCGGCGTCAAAACACGCCGCACTCCTCGTAAATGATTCGGCGATTGCTCCGAATCCTTGTCACTTCCATGTGTCTCTTCCGAGAGTCGCGCTGACAGACGAAACGTTCCCA
>Ga0335075_10004853_pt1 | contig 20959 bp, 19 predicted proteins | sample Lox_Sample_24_FD_206723 | JGI IMG/M metagenome (GOLD analysis project Ga0335075, IMG submission 206723) | Soil microbial communities from Loxahatchee National Wildlife Refuge, Florida, United States - Lox_Sample_2.4 | ecosystem: Environmental > Terrestrial > Soil > Wetlands | place: USA...
CATGGTGCACCAGAAGCACACCCAGATGCCGGGCAAGGGCCGCACGAACACCAACGTGGTCGGCGCGCCGATGTACCCGTACTTCATGGCCAAGACCGGTGCGTTCTTCTTCTTCACGTTCGCCGTGCTGGCCCTGGCGTCCACGTTCACGCAGATCAACCCGATCTGGCTGTACGGCCCGTACACGCCGGTCGGGATCTCGGCCGGCTCCCAGCCCGACTTCTACATGGGCTTCATGGAGGGCTCGCTGCGGATGTGGCCGAGCTGGACCTGGGACGCCTGGGGCCATACCGTGGCCTGGAACGTGTTCCTGCCTGCCTTCCTTCCGCTCGGCGTGATCATGACCGGGCTCGCGCTCTGGCCGTTCCTCGAGGCCTGGATCACCGGCGACAGGAGCGAGCACCACCTGAACGACCGGCCGCGGAACGCGCCAACGAGGACCGCTCTCGGCCTGGCCGGCGTCACGTTCTACGGGATCTTCTGGGCCGAGGGCGCCAACGACATCATCGCCGACCACCTGAACATCTCGCTCTACCTCACCACCGAGATCGCCAGGTACGCGATCTTTATCGGGCCGGTCGTCGTGTACTGGGTGACCAAGCGGATCTGCCTTGGCCTGCAGCGCAAGGACCTGCACCTGCTGGAGCACGGCGTGGAGACCGGCATCATCCGGCAGCTGCCGAGCGGCGAGTACATCGAGGAGACCAGGCCGCTTACCGACGAAGAGGTCGCCTCGCTGGCCATCGAGCACCGGCTGCGGCCGATGCTGCCGGTCGGAACCGGGGCAGCAGCCGAGCCGGACGTGCCGCCGCCCGGCCTCCGCGGTGGCCTCGGCAGGCTCCGGCTGCGGCTGAACAAGGTGGTGACCGAGTCCGTTCCGCTGGAACTCCACGGCAACGGCTACGGCGGGAACGGGCACGGCGGGAACGGGCACGGCAACGGGCACGCGCTCGAGCCGCCGGCCGCGATCCCGTCCGGCGGCCCTGAGGCTGCCGGGGACGAGGGCGGGGGCTCGGGGGGCGAGTCCGGCACGTCCGGCACCGGCGGGCCCGCCTCGTCATCCTGAGGCGCTGTCCCGCGCTCAGCGGGCGGCGGTCAGCCCCGGCCCCGGTCGCCCGGCCACAGCGGCCCGGGCACGTGCAGGCCCAGGTCCGCACCCCAGGAATTGCGGTAGGCGACCTCATGGACCGGGCGCCGGGCGGCAACGCCCCACCTGCCCGCCGGGTGGCCGAGCGAGACGCAGCATGCCATGGACCAGCCGTGGCCCGCGGGCACGCCCAGGATCTCCAGGGCCTCGGCGCCGTGAAAGATGCCGAGCACGGTCGTCAGGGCGCTGCCGATGCCCTCCGCGCGAGCGGCGAGCTGCGCGCTCCACACGGCGGGGTAGATCGAGCCCCCGGTCAGGTCGTTGCGGGAGAACGCCAGCAGGAACAGCGGCACCTCCTCGAAGTGATCGGCGAGGTGCTGCGCCGAGGCCACCATCCGCAGCGTGGCCGCGCTGGCCGGCTGCTGAGGCGTTCTTCGTGCCTGCTCGATCCGGTCGCGGTACCCGGCGCTCGCCCACAGCTGGCTGATGCTGTCCCGGTAGAGCGGGCCGAGCCGGTCCTTGACCGCCGGGTCGTCCACCAGAAGGAACCGCCAGCCCTGCGTGTTCCCGCCGCTCGGCGCGCGGATGGCCGCGTCCAGGATGCGCTCCTGGACCGGGTAAGGGATGGGGTCCGGCCGGACCCGGCGCATGGCCCGCGTCGTGTACAGCGCTTCGTAAACGTCCATGTGCTGCCTTAACGTCCGTGGGCCGCTTAACGTCTTAACGTCCGTGGAGCCGCCTTAACGTCCGTGGGCCGCCTTCCGGGCGCCCGGCGCCGGGCGCCCGGCGTCATCTCCCCTTGGAGCGGCCGCGTCAGTGCGCGTAGTAGCCGCGGTAGTACTCGAACACAAAGCCGATCGCGGCCAGCACGACGGCGAGCATGCCGATCAGGAACAGCCACCAGCCGATCGCGACGCCGAGCGCTGCGGTGGCGGCGGCGAGGGCCAGGAACAGCGGCCACCAGCTGTGCGGGCTGAAGAACCCGAGCTCACCGGTTCCCTCGATGATCTCGCCGTCGGGCTCATCCTCGGGCCTGGGCGGCAGCCGCCGCCCGGTGAACAGCACGTAGAAGCCGATGAGGAACGCGAGACCGACGGCGATGGCGAGCGCTGTGGATCCGGTCGGATCGTGGGAGAAGTGCCAGTACACGTAGTCCGAGGCACCGAAGAACAGGGCGCAGCCCAGGAACAGATAACCTTCGACTCTCATGAGACTCTCCTGGGGTCACCGGGGCGCACTGCCGCCGGCCGACGCCCCGACCTCCTCGCGGTGGCCGTTCAGCGGCCGGCCGCTCTTGATGTTCGGGTAGTGCAGGTCGAACGCCGGGCGCTCCGACCTGATCCTCGGGATCGAGGTGAAGTTGTGCCGCGGGGGCGGGCACGAGGTGGCCCACTCCAGCGAGTTGGCGAACCCCCACGGGTCGTCGGCGGTGACCCGCTCCCCGTGCTTCCAGGTCTTGTAGATGTTGTAGAAGAAGATGAAGTTGGACGCGCCGAGGATGAACGCCCCGATCGACGAGATGTCGTTCAGCGTGGTCGCCAGGTGCGGCAGGAACGGGTAGTTCGCGACCCGGCGCGGCATGCCCATCAGCCCGAGCCAGTGCTGCACCAGGAACGTCATGTTGAACCCGATGAACACGCTCCAGAAGTGCCACTTGCCGAGCGTGTGGTCGAGCATCTTGCCGGTCCACTTCGGCCACCAGAAGTAGAACCCGCCGAACATGCAGAACACGACGGTGCCGAACAGCACGTAGTGGAAGTGGGCGACCACGAAGTACGAGTCGCTGACCGCGAAGTCCAGCGGCGGCGAGGCCAGGATGACCCCGGTCAGCCCGCCGAACAGGAACACCACAAGGAAGCCGAGGATGAAGATCATGGCGGGCTCGAAGGTGAGCTGGCCGCGCCAGATCGTGCCCACCCAGTTGAAGAACTTCACCCCGGTCGGCACCGCGATCAGGAAGGTCATGAACGAGAAGAACGGCAGCAGCACCGCGCCGGTGGTGAACATGTGGTGCGCCCACACGGTGAGCGACAGGCCCGCGATCGCGATCGTGGCGCCCACCAGGCCCTTGTAGCCGAACAGCGGCTTGCGGGCGAAGACCGGCAGGATCTCGGTGGCGATGCCGAAGAACGGCAACGCCACGATATAGACCTCCGGATGACCGAAGAACCAGAACAAGTGCTGCCACAGGATCGCCCCGCCGCTGGACGCGTCGAACACGTGCGCGCCGAGCTTGCGGTCGATCTCCAGCACGAGAAGCGCGGCGGCGAGCACCGGGAAGGCCAGCAGCACCAGCATGCTGGTCAGCAGGATGTTCCAGGTGAAGATCGGCATCCGGAACATGGTCATGCCCGGCGCGCGCATGCAGAAGATCGTGGTGACGAAGTTGACACCGGACAGGATCGTGCCGAACCCGGACAAGGTCAGGCCCATGATCCACATGTCCCCGCCGACGCCCGGCGAGTACAGCGCGCTGGTCAGCGGCGAGTACGCGTACCAGCCGAAGGACGCGGCGCCGCCCGGGGCGATGAAGCTGAACAGCAGGATCAGGCCGCCGAACGCGAACGCGTAGTAGCTGAACAGGTTCAGCCGGGGGAACGCGACGTCCGGCGAGCCGATCTGCAGCGGCATGATCTCGTTGGCGAACCCGACGAACAGCGGCGTGGCGAACAGCAGCAGCATGATCGTGCCGTGCATGGTGAACAGCTCGTTGTACACCTGGTCGGACACCAGGTGGTTGTCCGGCGCCATGAGCTGGGCACGCATGATCATGGCCATCAGGCCGCCGGCCAGGAAGAAGAAGAACGAGGTGATCAGGTACAGGTGACCGATGATCTTGTGGTCGGTGGACGACAGCCAGTCCGCGAGGATGTTGCCCTTGCGGTAGGTGACCGGGGGGGCCGGTGCGGCAGCGGCGGGGGCCGGCTGCTGGACGGCGGTCACTACTGAACACCTCCGGATGCGGTTTGCAGCGCCTGCTGGGACGCGATCCACTTACGGAACTGGGCCGCCGGGACGATCTTCACCCGGAACAGCATCCGGCTGTGATACAGCCCGCACAGCTCGGAGCAGCGGCCGATCCCGGAATAGGCGGCGGTCGGGGTCACCTCGAAGTGATTCGGGTGATCGGGAATCACGTCCCGCTTGAACTCGAACGGGATGATCCAGAACGAGTGGATGACGTCCGTCGACGTCAGGTTGAACCTGACGGTCTCCCCCATGGGGATTTCCAGGAGCGGCAGCTGATTCTCGTTGCCGGGTATCGTGCCGCTCCACATCTCGCCGAGCTCGGCGACGTCGCCGTATTCCGAGTGCGGCACCTTGTATTGCGGGTACTGGAATTCCCAGCTCCACTGGAACCCGGTGACGTCGACGACCAGGTCCGGGTGGGAAGGCAGCGCGTCGATGTAGTTCTCGTCCCGGGCCGTGAAGTAGAACAGAACGCCGACCATGATGAACGGAAGGACCGTGTAGAGGATCTCGATCGGCAGGTTGTAGCGGACCTGGTCCGGAATCCGGTCGGAGCGCTTGCGGAAGAAGATCACCGCGGTGACGATCGCGCCCCACACGACGATCCCGACACACCACGCCGCGATCCAGGAACCCTGCCACAGGGTCAGCGTTACCTTGCCCTGCTTGGTCACCGGCGGCAGCATGCCCATCCGGGTGAACGCGTTTGACTGGCAGCCGGCCGTGGCGAGCAGCACGACCGCGGCGATCGCGGCGCGCAGCGTCCAGCGCCGGGCCAGGCGAACCCGTCCCGACCGCGGCGAGGTGCGCCGCGGCCCGGAGGTTCCCGGCGGATCGCTCCGCGGCTCCGGGCTACTCGGAGCGCTGCGTCTGAAACTCACGTGGTGCCTTCCCGGCGGGGGTCATTCCGGCTCCTGGGGGCCGGCATGCTGGTCCTACAGCCTGTCGTGGAAAACAGTACCGCGCAGCCCTGTGGCGGTTCCGGGGTACCCCCGCGGAATCGGGCCAGGAGTCCCGCGTGCCGTTCCGGCCACCCGCGGTGGTGCGACGGCCCGCGGCTGCGAGACACTGTGGATGCCCCCCAGCACGGCTCTAGCAGGAGGTTGACGGCGTGACCCATCCGGTCGAACCCGGGCCGGCGGCGGCCGAGGCGCCGGCGCTCACGATCAACGCGCTCGGCAGGAAGTGCCCGATACCGATCATCATGCTCGCCGAGCGCATCCGGGAGGTGCCGGTCGGCCATCTCGTCGCCGTGCTGGCCGACGACCCAGCGGCCGAGAGCGACGTGCCGGCCTGGTGCATGCTGAAGTCCCAGGAGTTCGTCACCGCGACCGAGCTGGACGGGCCGGGCTGGGCCTTCCTGGTCCGGCGCAGTTACTGATCAACACTGCCTTGCGGCTCAGCACTGCCCGGCGGCGCGGTCACCGCTCAGTCGTCGCCGTTCTCGATCGCGTGGAAGCGGTTGGCGAATCTGGGGTCGGACTCCCACCATGGCCGTTCCGGCGGCAGGTCCTGGGAGGCATCGGCCTGGCCGCCGGCGGCTGCCGCCGCCGCAGGCGCCGTGGCCACCTGCGCCGCCCGTGCTGCGTCCCTGGCGTCCAGCTCGGCGTCGATCACCTTGGCGTCGGCCTCGTCTTCCCTGATCATCTGGATGAGCTGAGCGGCAAAGAACGGCAGCCCCACGACGTCACCGAGTATCCACAGCGTCCCGCCGCCGAGCACCTGGCTCGTGGAGAGGCTGGGCCCCCAGGGGTAGGCCACCGCGTGGTAGTAGGGGCCGGCGATCAGGTTCACGTCGGCGATCACTGCCAGGCCGAGTATCGCGTCGCCGACCACCTCCGCCCCGCTGACCCACAGCGACACGATGTACGGGTAGGCCTTGGGCACCGGGTCCACCCGCAGCAGCGTCCAGAACCAGACGAAACCGGGGGCCATCAGCGCCAGGTGGGTCAGCTCCCGCACGGCCACGCTGTGGAACCCGGCCACATACCAGGGCGTGAAGTACACCACGAACGGCGTGATCACCAGGACCATCGTGGTGACCGCTGGGAAGGTCAGCACCCTCGCCGCCTGGCTGCGGATCGCGGCCTCGACCCGCGGCCCGACCCTGGGCAGTGACTGGATCACCAGGGTGAGCGGCCTGCCCATGGCGAAGAACAGCGGCGCCAGCAGCAGGAGCAGGATCGTCTGCACCGCGCGCACGTAGAACAGGACGGCGGAGTACACGCCGACCCAGGACATGGTCGCGATCACCAAGACGAGGACCCCGAGCCCGCAGAACGCCACGACCCGCCCCACCGGCCAGGGCCGGCCCGACCGGCGCACCCGGAGCACCCCGGACAGGTACAGCCCGCCGGCCAGCAGCACGAACCCCAGCGCCCAGGGGTCCAGGCTCCATTCGGTGAACGCTCGCACCAAGGTGAGCTGCGGCGGTCCGTGGTACCCGGAAACTAGCGCAAGGCTGAGCAGTTTCGTCTGGCCCATGACCGCCACGCTACCGCGCGGCCATCGGAGCTCCTCCGTCGGCTACTACACCCGGTAGTTCGCAGCGCCCCGGTCAGGCGTAGTGGCCGGACAGTTCCTGCGCGGCCTGCGGCCCGTACACGGCGCCGAACCGCTCGGCCAGCGGCCCCGGCTTGAGCTCGTAGTCCTGTGGCCCGACCGCCTCCAGCGCCTGCACGGCCATCATGTTGCCAAGCTGCGCCGCGCGCTCCAGGCTCAGCCCCCAGGCGACCGCGCTGAGGAAACCGGCCCGGAACGCATCGCCGGCCCCGGTCGGCTCGACCGGCTGCACCCCGGTCACCGGGCCGGCCAGGATCGGCGGCTCCCCGGCCCGGTCCACCCTGGCTCCGGCGGCGCCGAGGGTGGTCACCCGGACGCCGACCCTGGCGGTCACCTCGTCGGCGGTCCAGCCCGACTTGCGCTCGGTCAGGCTTGCCTCGTACTCGTTGCAGAACAGGTAGGCGGCGCCATCGACCAGCTCGCGTACCTGCTCGCCGTCCATGCGGGCGAGCTGCCACGAGGTATCGGCAGCGAACGGTATCTGGTGATCCCGGCACTGCTTGGTGAAACTGCGCATCGCGTCGGGGTCGCTCGCGCCGATCAGCACCAGGTCCACCGAGCCTGCCAGCTCGCCGAGGTCGATGCTCCGGTCCTCGGTCATGGCGCCCGGGTAGAACGAAGCGAAGTGGTTCAGGTCGGTGTCGGTCGTGCTGATGAACCTGCCGGTGTGATGGACCGCCGACTCCCGCACCGTCGAGGTGTCCACGCCATGGGCTTCCAGCCACTCGCGGTACTCGCCGAAGTCGGCGCCCACGGTCCCGACGAGCAGCGGCCGGAGGCCGAGGCAGCCCATGCCGAACGCGATGTTCGCCGCCACTCCTCCGTAGCGGATCTCCAGCGAGTCGACCAGGAAGGACAGGGCGAGCTTGTCCAGCTTGTCCGGAACCAGCTGATCGACGAAACGGCCGGGGAACGTCATGAGGTGGTCGGTTGCGATCGACCCGGTGACGGCAATGCGCACGGCGGAACTCCTCCTGCGGGACGGCAGCTGATGGAGCCCGCTCAGGCTACCCCGTCAGCACTTCCAGGTCACCGCGGGAGGCCACAACGTCGGCCCCGGCCGTTCGGGCAGCCAGCCCAAGCCCGGACGGGACCGGTGGCCCGCCGGCGGGCGGGCCAGGCTCAGCGGGACAGGCTCAGTGGAACGAGTCGCCGCAGGCGCAGGAGCCAGTCGCGTTCGGGTTGTCGATCGTGAAGCCCTGCTTCTCGATCGTGTCCACAAAGTCGATCGTGGCGCCGCCAAGGTAGGGAGCACTCATCTTGTCGGTGACGACCTTGACCGTCCCGAACCGGCTCACGACGTCGCCATCGATCTCACGCTCGTCGAAGTAAAGCTGGTAGCGCAGGCCCGAGCAGCCGCCAGGCTGCACCGCGATGCGGAGCTGAAGGTCGTCGCGGCCTTCCTGCTCCAGCAGCGTGCTCACCTTGGCCGCCGCGGCATCGGTGAGGATGATGCCCTGCGTGGTGGCCTGGTCCTGAACTGTCATCTGGATTAGCTCCCGCGTCCGACTGCCGTCGCCCCTGCGGCGCGGCTCCTCATCTCTGCTTCCTCAACCATATCCCCCCGCCCTCTCATTCCCGTTCCCCGAGCACCGGCCGGGCACCCCTCGGGCGCTCCCGGGCACCCCCGGAGCCCCCCGGGAGCAGGTCACAGGCCCGGCGCTCCCCACACAGGGAACCACCTGCCCAGGTCGGGCTCGATCTTGAGATCGTCCGCCAGCACGCCCTTGACCCGCAGTTCGGTCGCGTTGTCCCGGCGCTCCCCCGGCTGCGGGGCGAACGGGTAGAAGGTTCCGCGCTTGTACAGGTACACCAGGCCGAACGGCTGGCCCTTCCCGTCGCGGAAGCTGAGGATCGTGCACAGCAGCTGGGGCCCGAACCCGCCGTTCTCCAGCGAGGAGTTCACCGCGTGCAGGTCGGTGACCAGCCCTTCGATGTCGTCAGGGGAATGGTGGCAGACCAGCCAGGTGAATCCGTACTTGTCCTCGGAAACCTCGACCGGCGTCTTGCCGTCGCCCATGCTGAGCAGGTCGCGGACGTCCTTCTCGATGTCGCTGAACGCCCGGCCCTCGGCGGCCCGGAAGCACACCGAACCGGTACCCGTCGGGGTGAAGTCGGTGGCGGCCTGCAGCGTGATCGCCGCGGAGGGCAGCGCGAACAGCGCGTCCAGGTTTGGCTGCACCGGCTTGGTCCGGCCGAGCAGCGCGTCGAGAAAGCCCACCCGATATCTCCCGGTTACCCGTTGAGCTGCTTGGCGATCTTGTCCAGCTGGGCCAGCCGCTTCTCCAGGCTCGGGTGCGTGGAGAACAGGTTGTGGACGCTGCCCCGCCCGGACAGCGCCGGGGTGAAGTAAAACGCGTTCAGCGGCTCGGCCTGCCTCAGGTCGCGGGTCGGGATCCTGGCCATGTCGCCGGTGACCTTGACCAGCGCGCTGGCGAGCGCCGACGGCTGCCCGGTCAGCAGCGCGCCGGACCGGTCGGCCGACAGCTCCCGGTACCGGGACAGCATCCGGATCAGCAGGAAGCTGACCGCATACGTCACGATGCCGACCAGCATGACCGCCAGCATGATCAGCGCGGTGTACCCGCCGCCGTTGTTGCCGCGGCCGCCACGGCCGCGGCCGCCGCCGAACAGCTCGGCGTAGAAGCCCATCCGGACCAGCAGGGCAGCCATGATGCCGAGGAACGACGCGATGGTCATCACCGCGACGTCCTTGTGCGCCACGTGCGACATCTCGTGCGCGAGCACGCCCTCGAGCTCCTTGGGGTCCAGGCGCTGCAGCAGCCCCTGGGTGACGCAGACCACGGCCACCTTGCTGCTGCGGCCGGTGGCGAACGCGTTCGGGACGTTCATCGGCGATATGGCCACGCGGGGCTTGGGCATGTTGGCCAGCGCACAGATCCGGTCGATGATCTGGTGCAGTTCCGGTGCCTGCTGCGGGGTGACCAGCCGGGCACGGGCCGTATTCAGCGCGATCTTGTCGGACCACCAGTAGCCGCCGAACGCGACGGCCAAGCCGATCAGCACCGCGATCACGACCAGCCCGTCGCTGCTGCCGCTGCCACCGCCGTGCCGGTTGGCATAGGCGAACAGGATGAAGTACAGCGCAATGACGAACCCGACCAGCGCGGCCCCGAGCAGGAACATTGTCAAGCCCATGCGCGCGATCAGCCCTGGGTCGCTTGCGTAGCGAGTGCGCGCCATCTGCGGCGCCTCCCTTTCGTTGCGGCTCATGCGGCGAGCCGTCTTACTCCATTACATCGCAGCAGCCAGAGTGGTTTGCACCAAACGCACGCGCTGCGCGGGCAGCCGCCAGCCCAACTGGCCGGCGTGCTGGCCACTGCGTACAACGCGCCGGTGGCTAAGGGCGTTCCTCGTCCCCGCCTGGCCGCCATCAGCCAGGGATGAGGCCGTCGTCAGCGAGCAGCTTGCGCACTTCGGTCATGGTCGCGCCAGCGCCGGGCAAGATCAGTTCCGACGGCTCCAGGGCCCCGGGCTCAACCGGAGTGCCGATCGCCCGGACCCGCGCCAGGAGCTCGCCCAGCGCCGACTTGAAGCCTGCCTCGTCGCTGCGCTCGAGCGTCGCCTCCAGCTTGGCGTCGAGCTCGCCCAGCTCGCTGGCGGCCGAGTCATCGACCCTCAGCTGGCCCTCGCCGAGGATCCGGACGATCACGTCCCCTCACCCGCCTGCGGCTGGTCGGCAGGCTGCGCCGGCGGGGGCGCCTGCGCGGCCTGGCCGTCGCTTGCCGGGCCCGCTGCCGCACCCCCGGAGCTGTTCGCCTCGATCTGCCGTGGCGCGCTGCCCTGGCCCAGCTCTCCCTTGAGCCGGGAAAGCTCGGCCTCGACGTCGTGACCAGCGCCCATCCGGTCCAGCTCGGCCTGGATGTCGTCGCGAGGGCCGCCGACCATGTCGTCGAGCGCGCCCGACGCCATCAACTCGTCGATCGCGCCAGCCCGCGCCTTCATCTGCTCGGTCTTGTCCTCGGCACGCTGGATCGCCAGGCCGACATCCCCCATCTCTTCGGAGATGCCGGTAAAGGCCTCATTGATCCGGGTCTGCGCCTCGGCGGCGGTGTATGTCGCCTTGATGGTCTCCTTCTTCGTGCGGAAGGCGTCCACCCTGGCCTGCAGCCGCTGCGACGCACCCGTCAGCCGCTCCTCCTCGCCCTGCAGCGTGGTGTACTGCGTGTTGAGCTCGCCGAGCTGGCCCTGAACGCCCGCCTTGCGGGTCAGGGCGTCGCGGGCCAGGTCCTCCCTGCCAACCGCCAGCGCGTCCCTGGCCTGCCTGTCCAGCTTGTCCGACGACTGCTGCAGCTGGTTCATCTGCAGCTCAATACGCTTGCGCGAGGTGGCGACGTCGGCGACGCCGCGGCGGACCTTCTGCAGCAGCTCGAGCTGCGTCTGGTAGGAGTAGTCCAGGGTTTCTCTCGGGTCCTCCATCCTGTCAAGTGCCTTGTTGGCCTTGGCGCGGAACATCATCGAAACCCGCTTCATCACGCTCATAGGCGCGACCATCCCCTCGTTCTTTACACTGCCAGCCGCGCTGCGGCGGCGGGAAACCAATTGCTGCGCAAGTCAACGGATGTTGCCGACAGGTGCTCGTTTCCACCCTACGACTGCCAGCAAGGTCAGTCATCCCGGTGGCCCACGCCACTCCCGGGCTGACCGCACCAAGCCGCGAGACTGATGGTCTGCGGGGTTCGCCCCGGTATGCTGAGCGCGTGTTCCGACGACGTTCAGCCGGTGCGCCTGAGCTGCCCGATCAGGCCTCGCAGGCTGCGCCCGCTGCCGACCAGGCTAGCGCGGCGCAAGGCAAGGGCAGGCCGACGCCCAAGCGCAGCGAGGCCGAACGCAGGCGCCGGCAGCCGTACTCGGCGCCCGCGGACCGGAAGGCCGCGGGCCAGCAGGCGCGCGACCGGGACCGCGCCGCCCGCAGCCGCAAGATGGAGGCCATGCGGCGGGGGGAGAACTGGGCGCTGCCGCGCAAGGACCAGGGCCCGGTCCGGGCGCTGGCCCGGGACTACGTGGACTCCAGGCGCAGCCTGGGCGAGTACTACATGTTCGGGGTGCTTGTGCTCCTCGTCCTGGTGTTCATCCCGGCGCTGCGGAAGTCGCTCGTGATCGACTATGCGGTGATCGTGCTCCTGCTGATCATCGTGACCGAGAGCCTGGTCGTCAGCAGCCAGGTGGTCAAGCTCGCCAAGCAGCGCTTCCCCGGCGAAAGCACCCAGGGCGTGCGGATTTATGTCGCCATCCGGGGCACCCAGCTGCGCCGGCTGCGGACGCCCGCTCCCCGGGTCAAGCCGGGCGACAAGGTCTGAGCCCCGGCTCACTCCTCCGGGTGCAGGCTCATCGGGCCGTACTCGACCCGCCCCTCGTCCAGCAGGGACACCTGGTCGACCCCGGCCTCCAGCAGAGAGCGCCAGTTCTCGCCGATCCAGCTCTCGGCGTCACCCTGGCTGCCGAAACTCTCCTTCGGCAGGCCGCGCGAGTTGAGCACGGTCCCGTCCGCCTTTTCCAGCTGCCAGGTCCAGGTCATCGCGTGTCCCGCCCACTGTGGCTCGCCGGCCGGGCGCCGGCGGGCTGCGGATGGTTAAGATCGGGCCGGTTACCCGGCGGCTAAAGCTTAGCCACTGAGCGGCCGCGGGCGGCCCGCCCGACGCGCGCTCCCGGAAACACCGGGCGGCCGCGCGGCGGCTCGCCGACCGCGCGGGCGGCCGCGCGGGCGGCTCGCCCGACGCGCGGCGGCTCGCCCGACGCGCGCTCGCGAAAGCACTGAGCAGGCAGGGAGGCCGATGGAGGTCTGCTTGGCCGGCACCGGCGGCGCCGGCGGCTGGCCGCAGCAGGGCTGCGCGTGCGCGTCCTGCACCCGGGCCCGCGCGGCCGGCCGGGCAAGGGCTCCGGCGCGGGTGGTCGTGGACGGCGTGCTGGACATCGGTGCAGGCCACCCGCCCGCCGGGTACGAGGTGCGGCGCATGCCGGGCGCCTGGTCGGTGACCGGCCCGGACGGCGGCAGGCTGCTGGTCGCCGACGGTTCGGGCGTCTCGCCGCAGCCGCCCGCCAGCGCTCAGCCCTACGACGTTGTGCTGCTCGACATGCTCGACGATCCCGCGCAGCTCGGCGCGCTGCGCAGCCGGGGCCTGGTGAGCGGCGCGACGCTCGCCGCCGTGCTGTATTCCGATCACCGGGTCTCCTCCGAGGAGGAGCTGGAAAGCCGGTGCGGGTTCTGGAGGGTGTCCGTCACCGCGGACGGCGACGTGCTGGCCACCACCGCCCAGGCCGGCCCGGCCAGGGCTGCCGGGACAGGGGCGCCGCCGCGCCGGGTGCTGGTGCTCGGCGGGGCACGCTCGGGGAAGTCACGGCACGCGGAGCTCAGGCTGGCGGCCGAGCCGCGGGTGACCTACCTTGCGGCGGGCCCCTACCCGGCGGGGGCCCAGCCGGCCGATGCCGACTGGGCCGCGCGGGTGGCGGCCCACCGGTCCCGGAGGCCGTCGTGGTGGCAGACCGTGGAGAGCACCGATGTGGCGGAGGCACTGCGTGCCACGCCCGGGGCGCTGCTCTTCGACGGGGCCGGAACCTGGCTTGCCGCCGTGATGACGATGCAGCAGCAGTCCGGGGCACCCGGGATGATCGCCGCGAGGGTTGACGAGCTGGTCGAGGCGTGGCGGCAGGCGCCCGGCCGCGTCGTCGCGGTGAGCGACGAGGTGGGCTCGGGCGTGCACCCGCCCACCGAGGCAGGCCGGCTGTTCCGCGATCACCTGGGATGGCTCAACCAGCGCCTCGCCGCCGAATCCGACGAGGCGGTGCTCGTGGTTGCCGGACGGGCGCTGACTCTGCCCACTTGACCGCAATCGCCGCTATTCATGTATTCGGAACGTGAACGGCGCGAGACTACCGTGCGGAACTGTAAAGTTCTATCCGCACCCAAAGAGCGTGGAGCGTTTCCCGCGGCGCTTCGCTGGGCAGCCCGGTGATCAAGGTGGTGACGGCACATGACGCGCGTTGTCGTCGTTGGTGATCTCATGACGGACACGGTCGCGCATGCGGCGCTGCCGCTTGCGCGGGGCAGCGACACCCCCGCCACGGTGACCATGCACGGCGGCGGCTCGGGCGCGAACATCGCGGCTTGGCTCGCCGTCGACGGGGCCGAGGTGGCCTTCGTTGGCCGGCGCGGCGCCGACATCGCCGGGCGCAACAGGGACATGGAACTGATGGGCTACGGCGTGGACGCCCGGCTGGTCATGGACCCGGAGCGGCCCACAGGCACCTGCGTGGTGATGGTCACGCACAAGGGCGACCACACGATGCTCTCCGACCCCGGAGCCAACGCCGCGCTGTCCCCCGATGACCTGCCCAAGGACCTGTTCACGCCAGGCAGCCACCTGCACATCTCCGGCTACACGCTGCTCAACGACGGGTCGCGGGCGGCGACCCTCGCGGCCTTCAGCCACGCTCAGCGCGCCGGGATGACCGTGTCCGTGGACGGCGCGTCGGCCGCGCCGCTCGAGCGTGTCGGTGCCGAGCCGTTCCTCCAGCTCACCAACGGGGCGGCGCTGCTGTTCGTCAACGGCGAGCAGGCCCGGGTGCTGACCGGCCGGGAGCAGCCAGAACAGGCGGCGCGGGTGCTGAACGCGTGGTACCCGCAGGTCGTGATGAAGCTCGGCGCAGAAGGCGCGCTGTTCTATGCCAACGGCCGGCCGGAGCCGTTCCGGGTTCCGGGGCCGCCGATCGAGCGGATCGTCGACGGCACCGGCGCGGGCGACGCGTTCTGCGCGGGTTTCCTGCCTGCCTGGCTGGACAAGAAGCCGCCGCACGAGGCGCTGGCCAGCGGCTGCCGCCTCGCGGCCCGGGCGCTCAGCCTGGTCGGCGCACGTCCCGCGCTCTGACATCTCACCCCCTGGACGCCTCCGCAGCCATGACCGATTACCTCGCCGAGCTGTTCTCGCTCGACGGCAGGAGCGCCGTGGTCACGGGGGGCAGTTCCGGCATTGGCCGGGCGATCGCCAGGGCGCTGGCCGGCGCCGGCGCCAGCGTCGTGCTCGTCGCGCGCGGCGCCCGGGCGCTGGAGGAGACCGCGGAAAGGCTGCGCGCGGAAGGCGGCAAGGCCGCCTGGGTCAGCGCCGACCTCGGCGATCGCGCCTCGCTGGAGCGGGGCGCCGAGGCGGCGGCCGCGGCGTTCGGCGAGCCCGACATCCTGGTGAACTCGGCCGGCATCAACCTGCGGCCACCGCTGGCCGAGCTGACCACGGCCGACTGGGACCGGACGATCGCCGTCAACCTGACCGCGCCGTTCCTGCTCGGCCAGCGCTTCGGCCCGCCGATGGCCGGGCGCGGCTGGGGGCGGATCATCAACATCGCGTCCCAGCAGTCCGTCAGGGCGTTCGGCAACAGCGGCGGCTACGGGGCGTCCAAGGGAGGCCTGGTCTCGCTGACCCGCTCGCAGTCGGAGGCGTGGGCGGCCAGCGGCGTGTGCTGCAACGCGGTCTCCCCTGGCTTCGTGGTCACCCCGCTGACCCGGGAAGCGGCCAGCGACCCGGCCAGGTCGGCCGCGCTCGCCGCCCGGACGATGATCGGCCGCAACGGGCTGGCCGGGGACTTCGAGGGCATCGCGGTGTTCCTCGCAAGCCGCGCCAGCGCGTACGTCACCGGGCAAGTCATCTTCGTGGACGGCGGCTTTTCCGCGACCTGACCCATCCAGACACGGCCACGCCCGCGCCGTTGCGCGTGCAACCGCCGCGGTGGCGGCACAATGGCGGTCATGGCAAGACGCACCACGACAACCCCGCCTCCCGAGGACTTCGAGGAAAACATCATCGACATCGACGTCACCGAGGAGATGCGAGCCAGCTACCTCGAGTACGCCTACTCGGTGATCTACCAGCGTGCCCTGCCGGACGCCCGGGACGGGCTGAAGCCCGTGCAGCGCCGGATCCTGTACCAGATGCGCGAGATGGGCCTGACCCCGCAGCAGGCGTACACGAAGTGCGCGCAGGTCGTCGGCCAGGTCATGGGGCGCCTGCACCCGCACGGTGACTCTGCCATCTACGACGCCCTGGTCCGGATGCAGCAGGACTGGGCCATGCGACTGCCGCTGATCGACGGGCACGGGAATTTCGGCTCTCTCGGCGGCGACGACGCGCCGGCCGCGTACCGCTACACCGAGGCGCGGCTGGCGCCCGCCGCGATGGAGATGACCGCCTCGCTCGACGAGGACACCGTCGATTTCGTGCCGAACTACGACGGCACGCTGACCCAGCCCGAGGTGCTGCCCGCCGCGATCCCGAACCTGCTCGTCAACGGCACCGCCGGGATCGCCGTCGGCATGGCCACCAACATGGCCCCGCACAACCTCGGCGAGGTCGTCGCGGCCGCCCGGCACCTGATCGCCAACCCGGACGCGGTCCTGGACGAGCTGATGCGCTTCGTGCCCGGGCCTGACCTCCCGACCGGCGGCAAGATCGTCGGGCTGGACGGGATCCGGGAGGCCTACGAAACCGGCCGCGGGACGTTCCGGACCCGGGCGACGGCCCGGATCGAGAAGATCACCCCGCGCCGCACCGGGATCGTGGTCACCGAGCTGCCCTACGGGGTCGGGCCGGAGAAGGTCGTGGCCAGGATCAAGGACATGGTCCAGGCCAAGAAGCTGGCCGGGATCGCGGACCTGAAGGACCTGACCGACCGGCACCGCGGCCTGCAGCTGGTGATCGAGGTGCGCTCCGGGTTCCACGCCGAGGCCGTGCTCGAGGAGCTGTACCGGCTGACGCCGATGGAGGACACGTTCGGCATCAACAACGTGGCCCTCGTCGACGGGCAGCCGCGCCTGCTCGGCCTGCGCGACCTGCTGCAGATCTACGTCGACCACAGGATCGACGTGGTCCGCCGGCGTACCGCATTCCGGCGCCGCAAGCGCGAGGACCGGATGCACCTCGTGGACGGCCTGCTCATCGCCTTGCTCAACATCGACGAGGTCATCCAGGTGATCCGCACGAGCGATGACGCCGCGGCCGCGAAGGAGCGGCTGATCGCGGTCTTCGACCTGTCGGCGATCCAGGCGCAGTACATCCTGGACACGCCGCTCCGGCGGCTGACCCGCTACGACCGGCTGGAGCTCGAACGGGAGCGGGAGACCCTGGAACGCGAGATCGCCGAGCTGACCGCGATCCTCGACTCCGAGCAGCGGCTGCGTGAGGTCGTCTCGGCCGAGCTCGGGGAGATCAGCGAGAAGTTCGCCACCCCGCGCCGCACGGTGCTGCTGGAGAGCAGCGGCGCAACCAGGACGGCGGCGGTGCCGATGGAGGTGGCCGACGACCCGTGCACCGTGCTGCTGTCAACGGCCGGCCTGCTCGCCCGCACCGCCTCCACCGGCCATGACAAGGATCTTGAACGTGCCGCCCCGGCCGATGGGGCCCGCCCGCGGGCTGTGGGCGCCGAGGGGCCGCGCGCGGCGCACGACGCGATCGTGTCCGCGGTTGCCTCCACCGCGCGCGGCACGGTCGGCCTGGTGACCTCGCAGGGCCGCCTGATCAGGCTGGGCGTGCTGGAATTGCCCGCGCTGCCGCCGAGCGCTCACTCTCCCGGCCTGGCGGGCGGCGCGCCGGTCAGCGAGTTCCTGTCGCTGCGACCGGGTGAGACCGTCGTCGGGCTGGCCGCCGCCGAGGGCTCCGGGCCGGGCGCCGGCGCCGGCCTCGCGCTGGGCACGGCGGCCGGAGTGGTGAAGCGCGTCGCCCCGGACTACCCGCAGAACGCCACCGAGTTCGAGATCATCGCGCTCAAGGAAGGCGACCGGGTTGTCGGCGCGGTGCAGCTCGCCGACGAGGCACACGACCTGGTGTTCATCACCAGCGACGCGCAGCTGCTCCGGTTCGGCGCGGCGTCGGTCCGCCCGCAGGGCCGGTCGGCGGCCGGGATGGCCGGTGTCCGGCTTGCGCCGCGCGCGAGCGTGGTCTGGTTCGGCGCCGTCGACCCGGCCAGCGACGCCGCCCCGGTCGTGGTCACCGTCGCGGGCAGCGCAGGGGCGCTTCCCGGGACGTCGGCCGTGACCGTGAAGGTCTCGCCCTACGCCGAGTACCCGCCGAAGGGCCGTGGCACCGGCGGCGTCCGCTGCCACAGGTTCCTGAAGGGCGAGGATGTCCTGGTGCTCGCCTGGGCAGGCCCCGGCCCGGCGCGGGGCGCCACCGAGGCGGGCACGCCGGTCGACCTGCCGCCCGCAGACGGCCGCAGGGACGGCTCGGGCAGCCGGGTCCGGCACCCGCTGGCCGCGCTCGGCGGCTCCGCGCCCGCCTGACGGCGTCTACCAGGTGCCACCGGCCACCCCGAGCCACCGGCCACCCCGAGCCACCGGCCACCCCGAGCCACCGGCCACCCCGAGCCACCGGCCACCCCGAGCCACCGGCCACCCCGAGCCACCGGCCACCCGGAGCCAGCGACCACGGCGCAACCATCCTGGCTGGTTCAGGTCGCCCATTTGCGTCCGAAACCCCGGTTTTCGGACTGACCCGAAGCAGGGTTTCCATGATCGTGGTAGATACCGAGCACATATGCGCGCCAGCTACCACGATCATGAAACCGGGGCGGTCAGGACGTCGGCGGCCAGGGTTCTGCACCGCCGGAGGCATAATCCGCGATCAGGGATATCTACGCGATCAGGGATATCTAGACATCGATGCGGGCGGGATCGAGCTCGGCCGCGCCGCCGACGATGAAGTCGCGGCGCGGCGCCACCTCGCTGCCCATGAGCAGCTCGAAGATGGTCGATGCCGCGGCGGAATCCTGGATCTTGATCCTGCGCAGCGTACGGTGCCGCGGGTCCATGGTGGTCTCCGCGAGCTGCCCGGCGTCCATCTCGCCGAGGCCCTTGTACCGCTGCGGCGGCTCTTTCCAGCGCTGGCCACGGCGCTCGAGCTGCAGCAGCATGCGGTGCAGCTCCGCGTCCGAGTAGGTGTAGATGTACTTCTGCTGCCCCTTGCGCGGGTTGATCAGCTCAACCCGGTGCAGCGGTGGCACCGCGGCGAACACCCGGCCCGCCTCCACCATCGGGCGCATGTAGCGGTGGAACAGGGTGAGCAGCAGGGTCCTGATGTGCGCTCCGTCCACGTCAGCGTCGGCCATGAAGATGATGCGCTGGTACCTGGCCGAGTCCAGATCGAACGCGGCACCGGAACCGGCACCGATCACCTGGATGATCGCCGCGCACTCGGCGTTCTTGAGCATGTCGCTCAGGGACGCCTTCTGCACGTTGAGGATCTTGCCCCGGATCGGGAGCAGCGCCTGGAACTCCGAGTCCCTGGCCAGCTTGGCCGTGCCGAGGGCCGAATCACCCTCGACGATGAACAGCTCGCTGCGGTCGTCGGCCGACCGGCAGTCCACCAGCTTCGCCGGCAGAGCCGACGTCGCCAGCGCTGACTTGCGGCGCTGGTTCTCGCGGTGCTCGCGGGCGGCGATCCTGGTCCTGGCGGCGGTGACCACCTTGTCAAGGACGGCGCGCGCCTGCTGCTTGCCGCGCCCCCGCGCCTCGAAGAACGACCGGAGTTCCCCGGCGACCACCTGACCGACGATCCTGGAGGCCGCCGGCGTGCCGAGCACTTCCTTGGTCTGCCCCTCGAATTGCGGCTCCGGCAACCGCACCGCGATCACGGCGGTAAGGCCCTCGAGGATGTCCTCCTTGGTGACCGGCTCGTCCCCGTTCTTCAGCAGCCGCACCGCGCGCAGCTGCTCGTTCAGCGTGCGCACCAGCGCCCGCTCGAAGCCGGCCACGTGGCTGCCGCCCTTGGGCGTGGCGATCACGTTGACGAATGACCTGGTGACGGTCCCGTAACCGTTATCCCAGCGCAGCGCCACGTCAACGGCGAGTTCCCGCTCGACGTCGGTCGGCACCATGTGGCCCTGGTCGTCGAGCACCGGCACGGTCTCGGTGAACTGCCCCGAGCCGGTGAGCCGGAGCACCTCGGTGACCGGCTCGCCGGACGACAGGTGAGCACAGAACTCGCTGATGCCGCCGGCGAACCGGAACTCGGCCTCGCGGCTGCCCTGCTCCGCGCGGCCGGCGCGGTCGCCGCTGCTGTCGGCGCTGTCGGCGTCGTCGAGGCCGAGCAGCGCGATGCCCTCTTCCTGTGCGGTCTGGCGGCGGTCCGCATCGGCGCGCTCGTCGACCACGCGGATGGCGAGCCCGGGTACCAGGTACGCCGTCTGGCGGGCACGCTGGGCCAGCGCGTCAAAGCTCCACAGTGCGCCCCGGACGAAGACCTGCGGGTCCGGCCAGAAGCGGATCCTGGTCCCGGTAACCGTCCGGGCCACCCGCCGGACCTTGCGCAGCCCGCTTGCTGGCCGGAACGGGGCATCCGGGCCCGGGCCGCCGAACTCGCCTGGCACGCCGCGGCGGAAGCTTACCGCCCACTGGCCGCCCTCCCGGTCGACCTCCACGTCCAGCCGGCTGGCCAGGGCGTTGACCACGGACGCGCCGACACCGTGCAGGCCGCCGGAGGCCGTGTAGGACCCGCCGCCGAACTTACCGCCCGCATGCAGCCTGGTCATCACCAGCTCGACGCCGTTCAGCCCGCTCTTGGGCTCGATGTCGACCGGTATCCCGCGCCCGTTGTCCCGCACCTCGGCCGAATGATCGGCATGCAGGATGACCTCGATGCTGGAGCAATGACCGCCCAGCGCCTCGTCAACGGCGTTGTCGATGATCTCCCAGAGGCAGTGCAGCAGCCCGCGGCTGTCGGTGGACCCGATGTACATGCCGGGGCGCTTGCGCACCGCCTCAAGCCCCTCGAGGACCGTCAGGTGCCGTGCCGTATAGCCGTCAGCCAGGCTCGGCTTGGGCGCGCGCTCGGCACTCACGGCAGGCACAGTGGACCTCCTGATCTGGCGGCATCGGACAAGGCCTGAAAGGCAGACTAGCGGGCCGCGCCGTCAGTTCGGTGCAGCCACGCCGCCGACATACCTGGCGACCTGGGACAATGCGTCCCGTACCGGTTAGCGGGCACGGCCGGCCTGGGCTGTTCGCCCACGGCGTACGAACCCCGCATCCGGGAAGCTCGATGGGCGGCTTGGTGTTGTGATGCAGTGATGAAACACGAAAGGTTTGACCAGCCGGCATGACGGGCAGCCGGACCGCACCAGGCGAGGGAGGCGACATGACCGCTGCGATGGCCCCGACGAAGCCGCTTAAGGCCACCGATCTCTGCGATCGATGCGGCGCGCAGGCATATGTACGCGTTGTGCTCCCAGGTTCTGGCGAGCTCCTGTTCTGCGCCCACCACAACCGCCAGCACGCCGAGGCGCTGGCCAAGATCGCGGTAGAGATCCAGGACGAGACGGATCGTCTCTCGCTCCCGGAGG
>Ga0335075_10004854_pt1 | contig 20958 bp, 18 predicted proteins | sample Lox_Sample_24_FD_206723 | JGI IMG/M metagenome (GOLD analysis project Ga0335075, IMG submission 206723) | Soil microbial communities from Loxahatchee National Wildlife Refuge, Florida, United States - Lox_Sample_2.4 | ecosystem: Environmental > Terrestrial > Soil > Wetlands | place: USA...
TTGGGACCTGTGGGCGTCACGCTGGCAGGTCCCGATGAATACCGGCTCGCTGACGGCGCGTGTGCCAGTTGGCACCCATGAGAGGGGCGAGGTCGAGTCTGGTGACGGATGCCGGACGCGGCCGAAATCTATGAAGCCGTGCCTCGGAGCAGCTCCAAGATCCGCCGACCGTAGCCTGTGATCGACCACCCGCCGAACCCTGGAGGGTCGTTCCAGATCAGGCCCTGTCGTTCGAGGGTGGCAGACACAGCGTCGGCCACATCGTTGGCAGTGCCCATCAGGGTTTGCAGCACTCCTGAGGACCCGCTCACCTTGTTTGGTGTGCGCGTCCGGAGTCCCGCCATGCCCTCGATGACTGCTGCGGCGCCAGTCGTATCGGGATTCTGCCTCTTGTAATCGGCGAGGACCGCGAGAGCGCGGACGTGGGCCGGCTCAAGCTCACGGATGGTCGCCGCCACAAGTTCGGCGTCGTCGACGCTGGCAGTGTCATCGGCCGCCTGAGCAACCACCCGGGCGAGAAGCCCGATCTTCTGCTCGTGAGCTGACTGGACACTGGCAGCAAGGGCCGTTTCGAACAGGGCAGCCAACTGCGGGTCATCACGGAGTCGGGCAGCTAGATTTTCCCCATCGAGGCCACTGCCCTCGATGACTGCCCCGATAAACATTTGGCTACGCGCCGAAGCCCGCTCGCGAGCCGCATCGATGTATTCCAGGACCACCTGCACCCGTGTCGGCAGGAAAAGGCCCTTTACCAGATCGATCTCAGGGGTCCAGTCGAATGGTTCTACCTCGTCCACGGGCAGCAGCTTAGGGCCACACAGGGGCCGATCCGAGGTCTTCGGTAGTTGACGACCCGAACATGGGTGCCTGCTGTAAGCATTTACCGCTTCTGCCGCGAGTAGTTTGTTGCGGAGTCCTGTAGCCCGGCAGACAAGGCAGTGTCGTAGGACGTGGTTCACTCAAATCCGGACGTGGCGCCTGCTCCGCGCCGCAGGATCTCGGGCTTGTCCTGGGAGTAGTCGATGACCGTTGTCGGCTCGGTGCCGCAGTCGCCCGAATCGATCACCGCATCCACGGCGTGGCCGATCTGGGCGTCGATCTGCCACCCCTCCGTCATGGGCTCGTCCTGGCCAGGCAGCACCAGGGTGCTCGAGACGAGCGGCTCACCGAGTTCGGCGAGCAGCGCCTGGGCCACGACGTGCCGGGGGATCCGTACTCCGACGGTCTTTTTCCCGGGTGCTGCAACCTGCGTGGTACCTCCTTGGTCGCGGGCAGGATGAATGTGTAACTGCCCGGGGTTGCTGCCTTGACGGCCCGGAATACTTGGTTGTCGACGTGCACGAACTGCCCGAGCTGGCGAAGTCCTGGCACACCAGCGTGAGGTGGTGCCGGTCATCGAGATGGCGGATCGATCTGATCCTCATGATGCCGTCCCTGTTGCCGAGCTGGCAGCCGAGCGCGTAGCAGGAGTCCGTCGGGTAAGCAATCACGCCGCCTGCGCGGACGATATCGGCAATCTGGACGATCGCGCGCCGTTGCGGGTTGGCCGGATGTACGTCGAAGTACCTGGCCATGCGACGAGCCTAAGGGTCATCGATCCCGGCCGGCCCGTCCTCCGGCACGGCTCAGCCCATTACCGCCGCCACCTATGCCTCCGTCCCGTCCAGGCACGGCCTCACCTCGGCCGTCGAGAAGGCCGCCGCCAGGCCAGCCCGCCCTCATTTGCCGCGCAGAGCGCGCGGTCATTTTGCTCGTGACTGAGGCGCAGGCCGAGTTCGGTAGGCTGACCGTCAGTGGCGAGCTCGCGAGGCTCCCGAGCGTTTGACCAGGCGGCCCCACCGCTGGTGCTGGCCGCGTCTGCCCATCGGCATCGTATGTTCCTAATCAACGAGATCTACCGCGCCAGGCTCGAGTTCCGCCTGAACCAGACCGCCGAGTACGTGATCCTGCGAGGACTCGCGCCCGCAGATCGGGGGCACTTTCCCGTGCCTGGTCACGGGCCGGCCAAGCCAGCTAACCGGGCAGGGCGTTGCGGGGGTCCTCGTCGAGCATCCGCTCATGAGCCTGCCACTCGTCGCCGATCTCGTTCCAGAGCCGGCGGATCTGGTCGTTGTACGTGGCGATCGCGGCGTAGCCGCCGGCCATCCAGGCGATGATGGCCGGTGTTGCCCATCGCGGGAGCGTCCGACCGGACCGCGAGAGGGCTGCGATGCCGAAGAGCAGCACTGTGTCTGCTGCTGCCTTGCGACCGAACCATCGGCGGACCTGGTAGCTCTCTGTCCAGTTCTGGCTGGCACATATGTTGGCGATGATCTCGCAGTTGTGGCCGATGAGACATCCGATGCGTTTAGCTGTCAAGCAGCTTGGTTGCGTGTCGCGCTGACGGGTGGCGGGAAGGCGGTGGCTTCGTCGTAGTGCTGGCGGGTGGCGAGGCAGTGGTGCAGGCAGCCGAGGAGGCGCCCGAACAGGTTGCGCTGGGCGGCGGCGTGGCGGTCGCCGGCGGTCTTGCGGCGGTCGTAGTGGGACCGGGCGCCGGGTGAGGCGGTGAGGGCGGCGAAGGCCCAGATGTAGCCGGTCGCGGCGAGGCGCTGGTTCTTGACACGGCGGTGCAAGACGGCGAGGGTTTTGCCGCTGGCGCGGGTCACCGGGGCGGCTCCGGCGTAGGCCTTGAGTCCTTTGGCGTCAGTGAAGCGGGACCGGTCGTCGCCGGTCTCGGCGAGCACCCGGGCGCCGGTGAGCGGGCCGAGTCCTGGGAAGCTGGTGATGATCCCGGCGTCCGGGTGCTGGTTAAAAGACGCCACGGTGGCCTGCTCGAGGTCTTCGGCGCTGGCGCAGGCGGCGTCCAGGTGACGCAGCAAGGCCAGGGCTTGGCGTCCCATCGCTTCTTCCACCAGCGGCGGGTGGCGCATCTGCGGGGCGGCGAACGCCTCGCGCAGCCGGGTGGCTTCGGCGTCGATGCCGCGGCTGCGCCCGGCTTTGCGCAGCAGCGCGCGCAGTTGGGTGAGGGTGAGCCGGGTGGCGGCGGCCGGGGTGGGTGCGGCGGCCAGGATGGTGCGGGCGTCGGGCCGGGCGATGCCGCCGCGGGCGTCGGCGAAGGCGCTCAGGAAGGCGGGATAGTACTCGCGCAGGTGGGAGCGGAGCTTGTTGTGCGCGCAGGTGCGATCCCAGACGGCGTCTTGCTGGGCGCGGGCGAGCACCGCGATCGCCTGGGCGAGCTCGGAGTCGGCCGGCAGCGGCCGGTGCGCGTGGGCGTCGGTGCGCAGGACATTCGCCAGGACCACGGCGTCGCCGTGGTCGGACTTGCGGCCGGCGATCGAGTGCCGGTCGCGGTAGCGGGCCACGGCCATCGGGTTGATGGGGTAGACCTTGCGGCCGGTGGCGCGCAGGCAGGCGGTCAGCAGCCCGCGCGGCGTCTCGATCGCCACCGGGACCGGGTACTCGCCGCTGTCCCCGTGCGTGGCCAGCAGGTCGAGCAAGGTGGCCAGCCCGGCCGCGTCGTCGCCGATGCGCCGGCGGGCCAGCAGCTGCCCGTCGCGGTCTATTAAGGCGATGTCGTGATGGTCTTCGGCCCAGTCGATGCCGCAGAACACGTCCATGATCTTGTCCCCCCGTTGGTATTCCCCGTTGTTGTTATCGTGCTGGCGCTAAGCCGTGCAGGTCACGCACGCTCCCTAATGGAAGGGCTCTGTGGCCCGCCATCCGATTAGCCGTTCGTGACCCCAGCTGCCCGCAGGGCCCCGGTCCTGGCTGGAGCTCGGCGGCTCCCGTCAGCGTGAGGGGTCCATCCTGCGGGTGGCTCAGGCCACGACCACCTTGCCGGCCCGGGCACCTGATTCCCCGCACCCTGGCCGGTGTGTCGCCTCCCGGCGGTGATAACGCTGGCTGGCACCGGGCCCTGGTCTCATCGAGAGGATCGAGTCCCTGGTCTATGGTGCGGGTCACCCCGGTGCCAGCCAGCGCCACCATGGCGGCCGGATCCCGCCGATCTACAATCCAGGCCTTCGGCACCTGGTGGCGTGAAGGCGTGAATCCGGTCGCCATGACAGCCCCCGGGAACCGCCGGTCTTCATCAGGCGCTTCCGCGCTGGAGCGGACAAGGCGTACTCCCGGCTGAGCAGGTCTCGCGATCTTGACAAAGGGCTCAAGCGCCCGAGTCGTTCCAAGCGGTGACCTGCTCATGTGCCCATTAGGTCTGCGGGGCGCTGGTGGGCGGGGGGTCGGGGGCCCGGATCCTGATGCTCACCGGGGCCCGCACCGTCGGCGACCGGATCGAGGGCCTCGGCCTGGGCGCCGACGACTACCTGCCCAAGCCGTTCGACTTCGGCGAGCTCGTGGCCCGCATCCGCGCGCTGGTGCGCCGCCCCGGTGCCTCGCTTCCCCCCACGCTGTCCCACCATGACCTGCGACTGGACTCCGCCCGCAGGAAGGTCACGCGGGCGGGCAGGGAACTCGCGCTCAACCCCAAGGAGTTCGCCGTCCTAGAGGTTCTGCTCGGCGCCGGCGGCGCCGTCGTCTCCGCCGAGCAGCTGTTCGAGCGCGTCTGGGACGAGGAGGCCGATCCGTTCAGCCAGGCGGTGAAGACGACGATGAGCCGACTGCGGGCCAAGCTCGGCGACCCCCCGGTCATCGAGACCGTCACCAGGTCCGGCTACCGGGTCGTGTGAGTGCCGGCGTGTCCGTTCCTGCGACGCTGACCGCGGTGCTGCGGCGGATGCGCCATTCCCGCACCACCGTGCGCAGCCGCCTCGCGCTCCTCTGCGGGTCGCTCTTCCTCGCGTCAGGCGCCGCGCTGCTCGCGATCACCTACGTGCTGGTCGATGACGCCATCCGGCGGCTGGTCAAACCAAAGCCCCCTAACGGCTACCTGACACAGAAAACCAAACTGAGCCATTTGCATTTGCCCCTGAATCAGATGAAAGTGGCAGCAGAACGCCTGGCATCTGCCGAAAACCACCTGGTCTGGGCGCAGCGCACCGTGGATCTGCACTCGCTGCTCCTGGGATCGAGCATCGCCGTCGGCGTCATGACCGTCGTCTCGGCGCTGCTGGGCTGGCTGGTCGCCGGGCGGATCCTGCGACCGCTGCGCACGATCACCAACGCGGCGCGGCACATTTCCGAGGAAAGCCTGGACCAGCGGCTCGCCCTCGAGGGCCCACCCGACGAGCTGAAAGACCTTGGGGACGTCATCGACGGCTTGCTCGAGCGGCTGCAGGCCGCCTTCGAGGCGCAGCGCCACTTCGTGGCCAACGCCGCGCACGAACTGCGGGCGCCCCTCACCCTGGAGCGGGCCATGCTCCAGGTCACGCTCGCTGACCCGGGGCTCACCTTCGACGAGCTGCGCACGGCCTGCGAAGACGTCATCGACAACGGGCGGCAGCAGGAGCAGCTCATCGAGGCGCTGCTCACCCTGGCGCGCAGCCAGCGCGGCCTCGACCACAAACAAGCGCTCGATCTCGCCGTGATCGCCGGCGGCATCGCCCAGGCCGGCAAACAGCAAGCCACCGCCGCCGGGCTGCACCTCGACCTCACCCTCCGGCCGGCGCTGGTCTTCGGCGACCCTCAGCTCATCGAGCGGCTCATCGCCAACCTGCTCGACAACGCGCTCCACTACAACCACTCCGGCGGCAGCGTGCACGTTGCCACCGACGACAACGTGACCGGCGCCCGGCTCACCGTGGCCAACACCGGGCCCGCCGTGCCCGAAGACCAGATCCCCCGGCTGCTTGAGCCATTCCAGCGCATCGCCCCAAGCCGCACCGGCCAGCACGCAGGTTTCGGCCTCGGGCTTTCCATCGTCCAGGCCATCACCAAAGCCCACCGCGCCCGGCTCACCGTCAACGCCGGCCGCCGGGGCGGTCTCACCGTCGAGGTCCGCTTCCCGGCCCGGCCATCTCCACGTGACGGGCACGCGCGAGCTCATGCCCGCGAGTGACTGACCGCCCGGCCGCAGCGGCCATCCGCATCGGGCGTGGAGCGTCGGCGGTCAGTCGGAGAGTTCCTCGGCCAGGCTGAGCCAGCGGTCCTCAAGGCCGGCCTTCTCATCCTGGACCGCCCGCATCCGCGCGCCGAGCTCGATCAGCTTGGCGTAGTCGCTGGCGTGCTCGGCCAGCGCGGCCGTCAGCTGGGCTTCCTGGCCGGACACCCGGTCGAGCTGGCGTTCCAGCCTGCTGAGCTCCTTGGCGGCCCGCCGCCGGGCGGCCGCGCCAGCCGCTGGCGCCGCGGGCCCGGCGCTGCCGCGGGCCGGCGTTTGGCTTTGGGGGGACAGCGGGGGGCGCGCCGCGGGCTGGTCCTGGGGGGTTCGCGGGGGACGTCCCCTCGCGGGTGCCTGCTGCCGCCCGGCCGACTCGAGGTACTCGTCGACGCCGCCGGGCAGGTAGGCCAGCTTCCCGTTCAGCAGCGCGACCACGTGGTCGCTCACCCGTTCCAGGAAATACCTGTCGTGGCTGACCACGACGATGGAGCCCGGCCAGCCGTCCAGCAGGTCCTCGAGCTCGGTAAGCGTCTCGATGTCCAGGTCGTTGGTCGGCTCGTCGAGCAGCAGCACGTTCGGCTCGTCCAGCAGCACGAGCATCAGCTGCAGCCGGCGCCGCTCGCCGCCGGACAGCTCCGCAACCGGCACCCACTGCCGCTCGCCGCGCAGTCCCAGCCTGTCCAGCAGCTGGCTGGCCGACATCTCGCGGCTGCCGAGCCGCGCCACGCCGCGCACCCGCTCGGCCGCCTCGAGCGGCCGCAGGCCCGGGTCGGCCCGCGGCGGCTCCTGGGTCAGGTGGCCGACCCGCACGGTCTTCCCGCGCACGACCCTGCCGCTCGCGGCCAGCGGGGAGGGCAGCGTCCCGGCCAGCAGCTGCAGCAGCGTGCTCTTCCCGCTGCCGTTCACCCCCACCACGCCAACCCGCTCACCGGGCCCGAGCTGCCAGGTCACGTGGTCGAGCAGCGGGCGCTGGCCGGCGAGCACCGAGGCGTCCTCGAGGTCGATGACGGTCTTGCCCAGCCGCGCCGTGGCCAGCCTGGACAGCTCCACGCTGTCCCGCGGCGGCGGCTCGCCGACGATCAGGGCGGTGGCGGCCTCGACCCGGAACTTCGGCTTGCTGGTCCTCGCCGGGGGGCCGCGCCGCAGCCAGGCCAGCTCCTTGCGCATGAGGTTGCGCCGGCGGGCGTCGGTGGCTTCGGCGATGCGCGCGCGCTCCGCCCTGGCCAGCACGTACGCCGAGTAGCCGCCCTCGTAGGCGTGCACGCGGCCGCCGGCGACCTCCCAGGTCCGCTCGGTCACCTCGTCGAGGAACCAGCGGTCGTGGGTCACCGCGGCGAACGCCCGGCCATGCTCGCGCAGGTAACCGGCCAGCCAGCGGACCGCGTCGATGTCCAGGTGGTTGGTCGGCTCGTCCAGCAGCAGCAGGTCACTGCTGCGCAGCAGCAGGGCGGCGAGCGCGACCCGGCGGCGCTCGCCCCCGGACAGCCGGGCCACACCGGACTGCGGGTCGATGCCCGGCAGCAGCGCGGCGACGACCGAGCGGCTGCGCGGGTCCGCCGCCCACTCGTGCTCGGGCAGCGAGCCGAAGACGGTCTCCCGCACCGTGCCTGCCAGTTCCTCGGCCTGTGGCAGGTAGCCGAGGGTCGCCTCGCGGGCCCTGGTGACCCGGCCGGAGTCCAGCCGGGCACGGCCGACCAGCGTCTCGAGCAGCGTCGACTTGCCCGCGCCGTTGCGTCCGACGATGCCGATCCGGTCCCCGGCGGCCACGCCGAGGGAGACCTGGTCGAGCAGCACCCGCGGCCCGTAGGCCTTGGCTGCCGCCTCCAGGGTGACCAGCGGCCGCGCCTGGCTCATTTCATGGCCTTGGGCGGGGCGTTCTGGGACCGGAGAATCCTCATCCGGGCACCGGGGCGGTGACCGCGGCCCCGGCGGCGGGCCCGGTGACCCTGACCACGCCGCGGCAGACCCCCGCGCCGGTGAGGAACACCGCGAGCTCGCGTGCCCTGGCCGCGTCCCCGGCAAGAAAGGCGCAGGTGGGGCCGGAGCCCGAGACGATCGCGCCGAGCGCGCCGAGCTCCCGCCCCGCGGCCAGGGTCCGGCGCAGCTCCGGGCGCAGCGAGACGGCCGCCGGCTGCAGGTCGTTGCTGAGCAGCGGGCCGACGGCCGCCGGGTCGCCGGACCGCAGCGCAACCATGAGGTCGGTACTCAGGGCCGGCTCAGCCACCGGAGCCGGCTGCGCCGCCGCCAGGCCAGCGTGGCCTGCCCCGCCGGCCGCGGGCGTGACGTTCATGGTCTTTGCCGCGCGCAGCGTGTCGCACTTCGCGTACACCTCGGGCGTTGACAGCGCGCCCGCCGAGAAGGCCAGTACCCAGTGGTATGTGCCGGTGGTGAGCGCGGGCGTGAGCAGCTCGCCGCGGCCCTGCCCGATGGCGGTGCCGCCGAGCAGCGCAAACGGAACGTCGCTGCCCACCCTGGCCGCCACGCCGCGAAGTTCCGGCTGGCTGAGGCCGGCGCGCCAGAGCTCGTTGCAGGCGACCAGCGTGGCGGCGGCGTCGGCGCTGCCGCCGGCCAGCCCGGCCGAGACCGGGATCCGCTTGCGGATCCCGATGTGCACCGCCGGCTTGCTCTGCCGCGGGAACGCCACCGTGGCAAGGGCGATGGCCGCGCGTACCGCGAGGTTCGCGCGGCCGGACGGCACCGACCCGGCGCCCTCGCCGGTGACCCGCACGCTGGTCCGGTCCGCCGGCCGCACGGTCACCTCGTCGAAGAGTGACACGGCGTGAAACACCGTGATCAGATCGTGATAGCCATCGCCACGCGGCGGTCCGACGGAGAGCTGCAGGTTCACCTTCGCGGGAACCCGGACGGTCACTGGCGTCACGATCAGCCAATCGTACGCGGTCGGTGACCGGCGGCGGGACCGGGAACCGGCAGCGTCTCCCGCCCGGCAAGGGCGATCCGCGCGAAGTCGGCGACGCCGAGCGACTCGCCGCGCGCCGCGGGATCGACCCCGGCGCTTCTGAGCACGCGCTCCGCTGCGGCCGCCGAGCCCGCCCACGGCGCCAGGGCGGCGCGCAGCGTCTTGCGCCGCTGCGCGAACGCGGCGTCCACGACCGCGAAGACCTCCTCGCGGGCCGCGCCGGGCGGCGGGTCCCGCCGGGCGAAGGCGACCAGGCCGGAGTCCACCATCGGGGTCGGCCAGAACACGGTCCGCGGTACCTGCCCCGCCTTCCTGACGTCGGCGAACCAGGCGAGCTTCACCGAGGGAACGCCGTAGGTCCGGCTGCCAGGCGGGGCGGTCATCCGGTCGGCGACCTCCGCCTGCACCATGACCAGGCCACGGCGCAGCGACGGCACCGTGGACAGCAGGTGCAGCATGATCGGGACCGCCGAGCTGTACGGGAGGTTGGCCGCCAGCACCGTCGGCTCGCCGGGCAGGTCACGCACCCGAGCCGCGTCGCCGGCGACCACCGTCAGGCGGCCGGCGTGGGACGGGGCGTGCGCGGCCACGGTGCGCGGCAGTTCCGCGGCGAGCGCGGGATCGACCTCCACCGCGACCACCCGGCCCGCCGATCCCAGCAACGGCAGCGTGAGCGAGCCAAAGCCAGGGCCCACCTCGAGCACCACGTCCGAGGCGCCGAGCGCGGCCAGCGCGGTGATCCGGCGCACCGTCCCGGCGTCGGTGACGAAGTTCTGCCCGAGCCGCTTGGACGGCCTGATGCCCAGCCTGGCGGCGATCTGCCTGATCTCGGCGCCGCTGAGCAGCCGGGGCTGCGGCGGCGCGCTGGCGCCCGGGATCTCCTCCACGGGGGCAACGCTAGCGGGCCGGCGGTCAGCCGAAGCTGATCCGCAGCGCTCCTGCCTGCAGGGCTCTGGCGGTGACCAGCGGCTGGTCCGTGACCACGTGGGTCAGCGTGAGCGTGAGCTCACCGGTGACCCCGCTCGCCAGCCTGAGCAGCACGGCCACCGCGTTGCCCGGGGTCAGGGTGACGCAGAGCGGGCCCAGGCAGCCGGACAGCTGCGTCGCGTAGAGCACGACGCTGCCGCTGAACGCGAGCGACGGGCTCGTCGTGACCGTGGTCGCGCCGGGTTCGCCGCCGGTGCCGCCCTGGGTCACCGAGGCGGTCACGCCGCCGGCGAGCGTGACCGACGACGCGGTGAACTTCATCATGCGCACCGTGCCGCCGTGACCCACCCGCACGCTCGCGGCGCCCTGGTAGGCGAGATCATCCAGGGTCGCCGAGCCGGCCTTGATCACCGAGGTGGCCGTGGCGGCGACCAGGCCCGAGCCGGCGGACGCACGCCGCCGCGCGGAACGCTTTCCCTTTGACCGCCCGGTCGGCGGCGTGGTACCCGACGAAGACGTAGGCGCCGCGGGCCCGGTCGATGACGGCCCGGTGGACTGGCCAGGCGACGGGCTGGGGCTCGGGCTGGACGACGGGCTCGGGCTGGGGAGGCAGAGGATCCCCAGGATGCAGGTCCCTGACGGTCCTGCCGGCGCCGCCGCTGCCGCGCGAGCGCCCGGCGCGCCCAGAGCCACAGCCAGCAACACCAGGGGCATCGCGGCCACCGCCAGCATGCGCTGCCCTCGCCCCCAGCTCACCGCCGTGCCGGCAGGCGGGAAGCCGTCCGCGGGGCCCGCGTCCCGGGGCCCGGTCTCCCCAGGGCCGACGTCCCCGGGATCGGTGTCCGCAAGACCGAGGTCCGTAAGCCCGCTGCGTTCGGGGCCGGCGTCCGCGAGATCGCCCGGCAGGGGCCCGGGCCCGTCATGCCCGGGCTGCCCGGGCACCGAGACGGACGGCTGCTCGGCCGGCTCGGCCGGCGCCCAGGCGAACGCGATCGAGCCGCCTACGATCGCGAGCAGCATCCCGATGAAGAACCCGCCGAGGTTGGACGCCGGGAAGGACAGGATCCCGAGCAGCACCCCGGCGATCCCGTAGAACTGCCGGTGCCCCGCGTTCACCCAGACCGCCACGCCGCAGGCGACCAGCAGGGCGCCGATGAGGACGCCGAACACCCCGCCGATCCCGATGTAGATGACGAGCCTGACCGCACCGTGGCCGAGCACGCCGCTCAGCGGGATCCCGATCAGCTCGATCCCGGCCAGGACGAGCAGCAGGCCGCCCCAGAAGGGTCGGGTCTGCCGCCATGCCCGCCAGGAATGCCTGGAAGCGCTCCGCACCTCAGCCATGGCTACGGGCAGCTGCCGCCGAAGCTCAGGTGCAGGCCTGGCAGGGTAAACGTGCCCGCGGTCGTCAGCCAGGTGTGCTGCACCAGGTTGTCGATCGTGATCGTCCCCGCCTGCTCACCGAAGCCTCCGGCCGACCCGGCGGTGCCCGGCGTTGCGGTGAGCGTGCTCGCGTCCTGGCCGATCGTGATGCCGTGGAACGTGGCCGAGCTGCCGGCGAGCGAGCTCGCGTCGACGATCAGGTTGCTGGCCGACACCGGCGTGCCGCTGCTGCCCGCGGTGAGCCGCATCGTCAGCGGCCCGGCCTTGACGGCCTGGCAGAGGTCGTCGAGCGTGGCCGACCCGATCCCGGACACGATCACCGGCTGCGTGCCGGAGCTCCCCGCCGAGACGTCCGACCCGAACTGCTCGAACCCGGTCCCGTTCAGCTGGGTCGCGGTGACCAGGAACTGCTGGCCAGATACGGAGACGTTCGCGGCGATCGCGCCCTGCGCGGTCAGCCCGATGAGGATGGCCGCGATCGCCACGGCGGGCAGCATGACCGCCGCGAGCAGCTTCCACCGCACCCGGCCGCCGGCGGGTGGTCCCAACGTTCGGTGCCGTGCAGCTGACATATCGCTCCCTACCCGCGCCTATTGGGTAGCCCGATAAGTTACGGCTCAGTAGCGTTGCTGTCTAGACTTTGGGCGGAAAAACTTTCAATACCTTCCGGTTTCTTCGCCTCCTAGCTTCTTACCTGTTCCTGCGTGGTGATAACGGCTCCGGGATGGGCGGTAACCAGCAGCGACCGGCCGGGCTCGGCCCCTGTGCCGAGACCGGCGGCGTCGACGCTGTCGTCCACCTGCCAGCCGGCCCGGCCGAGCAGTTCCAGGTGGGCCGCTGCCGGCAGGATCGTCAGCCAGGGCTCGTCCGCGTTGCGGCGCCTGGAGTTGGCGACCGCCACGGCCCGAGCGGAATCGACGCCATCCCGGTGCGTGGCGAGGCTGACGGCAAGCTCGCTGCCAGCCGCGGCACGGGCGCGCAGCGCGCTCAGCAGCCGGACGCAGGCTGCGCCGTCGAGGTAGACCAGCAGTCCCTCGCACAGGAAGAGCGTGGGCTGGCGGGCGTCGTGCCCGCTGGCCGCAAGGACCGCGGCGGCGTCGTCGCGACGGAAGTCGGCCGGGGCCAGGGTCGGCCCCGGCCCGTCGGGGCTGGCCTGCACAGCCCGCAGCCTGCGGCGCTTGTCCGCCTGCGTGGCGGGATGGTCGAGCTCGAAGAACCGGACGCCCGGTGAGCGGAAGCGCAGCGCGCGGTCATCGTAGCCAGCGCCCAGGATCACGACCTGCCGGATCCCGGCGGGCAGCGCCGCGAGCACCCGCTCGTCGAAGAACCGGGTGCGGGCGACCAGGCTGGGCCGCAGCGGGCTGCTGCCGAGCGGCCGCATGCCCCGGCAGAGCCGGCGCTGGGCGTCGGGATCGCCGTCCGGCGTGTGCGGCCTGGTGAGCTCGGCCCTGGTCAGCGCCACGGCCTGCCCCGTTCGCGACGGCGCGGGCCGCCGGCGGTGCACTCGCTTCAGAAAATCCATAAGTTGTAGCTTACTAATGTAGTCCATGATTTCAGCGAGTACTCCCAATTATTGGCGTCCCCTGTGGGCTCTAAATTAAGTGCTAGCGTACTAATGTGGCCGATGAGGAGGTGCTGCGGACGGCGACGGCCGTACGCCAGGCAGCGACCAGGCTGGCCAGGCGGCTGCGGGCCGAGCGTTCCGAGCCCGCGCACCCGCCTCTGGAGCTGGGTGTCCTTGCGCACCTGTACCGGCGCGGCCCGATGACACCGGGTGCGATCGCGGCGGCTGAGCGGCTGCAGCCTCAGTCCCTGACCCGGACCCTGGCCAGCCTGGAGCGCCAGCACCTGCTCGCCCGGCAGCCCGATGACCGGGACCGCCGGCGTTCGCTGCTGGCCATCACCGAAGCCGGGCGGCAGTCGCTCGGCGCGGACATGCGCCAGCGCGACGCCTGGCTGGCCGCCGCCATGGCCCGCCGGCTGACCCGGGCCGAGCAGGAACTGCTGCGGATCGCCAGCGACCTCATCGAACGCCTCGCCGACGCCGGCGAACCGGAACCCCCGACCACAAGGTGACGAGAACAAGGTGTTTCGCATCCCGGGATCCAGTGACATCCCGGGAACCCAATGCGGTGGTGGGCATCGCGCTGTTGCTCTTACAACAGCGCGGGCACCACGACCGTGTTCCACCGCTGCCCCCAGCAACAGCGCGGGCACCACGACCGTGTACGGACGCCAGCGCCAGGCTCCGGCCGGACCGGCAGGCCGCCCGGAATGTTACGTGCTGAGCTCGGTGCCCGGATAACGCCGCTCTCCACGCCGCCTGTACCGTGACGGCCCGCGCCCGGAGCCGCGCTTACGGCCAGGGGTGAACGCGCCTTTACGGCCAGGGCCCGAACGCGCGCGAGGCGGCCGCGGTGACCGCCGCGCACAGCTCGGCCACGGCCACCTGCTTGACCTCGGCGACCGCGCGCAGCGTGTACGCCACCATCGCCGGCGAGTTCGGCCTGCCCCGGTAGGGCACCGGGGTGAGGAACGGCGCGTCGGTCTCCACCAGGATCAGTTCCAGCGGCGCGGCCGCCGCCGCGTCCCTGAGCTGCCGCGCGCTGGAGAACGTGACGTTGCCGGCGAAGCTCATCAGGTACCCGCTCTCGGCGCACCGCTTGGCCATCGCGGCGTCACCGGAGAAGCAGTGGAAGATCACATGCTCGGGCGGGCCGTCGGCGTCCAGTATCCGCAGCACGTCCTCGTGCGCCTCCCGGTCATGGATCACCAGCGCCTTGCCGGACCGCTTGGCGATGTCGATGTGCGCGCGGAACCACTCCCGCTGCACCTCGGGCGGCGCCCAGTCCCGGTAGTAGTCAAGGCCGGTCTCGCCGATGGCCCGGACGTGCGGCTGCTCGGCGAGCGCGGCGATCTCGGCGAGCACGGCGTCGCGGCCGCCGGCCGATGCTGCGGCCCGGGCCGTCTCGTTCGGGTGGATGGCCACCGCCGCGGACACGCCGGGGTGCGCGCGGGCGCAGTCCGCCGCCCACCGCGAGGTCGGCAGGTCGACGCCGATCGTGACCACCCGGGTGATCCCGGCCGCCCGCGCGTCCGCGAGCACCTCGGGGACCGGCCGTTCGATCAGGTCCAGGTGGCAGTGACTGTCCAGCGCCTCGGCCGGGAGCGGCTCGGGCGCGGGGAGCGGACCGGTCACGACGTCTCCAGCCGGGCCAGCTCCTCGTCGGCGAGCTTCGGGTCCAGCTTTGCGAACAGCGGCGTCGGCACCCCCAGCGGCGTGCCCGGGCGGATCGGCTCGGACTGCCATCTCGCGGCACCCTGGTAGTCACCGGTGATCACCGGGTACGGCGTTCCGCCCTCCTCGGTGACCTCCTCGATCCTCCCCATCGGCGACCAGGCACCGGATCCGCCGAGCATCTCATGCACCTTCTGCGACGAGCGCGGCAGGAACGGGGTCAGCAGCGTCTTGCCGTCGTCCACCGCCTGCAACGCCACATGCAGGATCGTCTTCATCCGCTCCGGGTCGGACTCCCGCAGCTTCCACGGCGCCTGCTCGGAAAGGTACTTGTTCGCCTCGGCGATCGTGCGCATCGCCTCGGTGATCGCCGCCTTGAACCGTGACCGGGAGAGATGATCACCGACATCCTTGAACGCCACGCGAGACCGCTGGATCAGGTCCCGGTCCACGTCGGTCAGCGCGCCCGCTTCCGGGATCGCGCCGATGTTCCTGGCGGCGAACGACACGCTCCGGTTCACCAGGTTCCCCCAGTTGGCCAGCAGCTCGTCGTTGTTGCGCCTGATGAACTCGTTCCAGGTGAAGTCGGTGTCCTGGTTCTCCGGCCCGGCCACGGCCAGGTAGTACCTGAGCGCGTCCACGTCGTAACGTTCAAGGAAATCGCGGACGTAGATCACGACCGCACGGGACGACGAGAACTTCCGGCCCTCCATGGTCAGGTACTCGCTGGCCACCACGTCGGTGGGCAGGTTCAGCTCGCCGAGCGAGCCCGGCGTGCCGCCCTTGTCGCCCTTGCCGCTGTAACCCAGCAGCATGGCCGGCCAGATCTCCGCGTGGAAGACGATGTTGTCCTTGCCCATGAAGTAGTAGGACTCGGCGTCCGGGCCCTGCCACCAGGCCCGCCAGGCGTCCGGGTCGCCGGTGCGGCGGGCCCACTCGATCGACGCGGACAGGTAGCCGACCACCGCGTCGAACCAGACGTAGATCCGCTTGTCCGGGCGGTCCCGCCAGCCGGGCAGCGGGACCGGTACCCCCCAGTCGAAGTCGCGCGTGTACGCGCGCGGCTTCAGGTCGTTGAGCAGGTTCAGCGAGAACTTCAACACGTTGGGCCGCCACAGCCCGCTCTTGCTCTGCAGCCAGGTGCCGAGCGCGTCCGCGAACGCCGGCAGGTCGAGGAAGAAGTGCTCGGTCTCCACGAACTGCGGGGTCTCGCCGTTGATCTTCGACCGGGGGTTGATCAGGTCGACCGGGTCCAGCTGGTTGCCGCAGTTGTCGCACTGGTCCCCGCGCGCGCTCGGGTAGCCGCAGATCGGGCACGTGCCCTCGATGTACCGGTCGGGCAGGGTGCGGCCGGTCGACGGCGAGATCGCGCCCATCGTCTTGCGCAGGAAGATGTAGCCGTTGTCGTAGAGGCCCTTGAAGATCTCCTGGGTGACCGCGTAGTGGTTCAGCGTGGTGGTCCGGGTGAACAGGTCGTAGGACATGTCCAGGCCGACGAGGTCCTCGGCGATGACCCGGTTGTAACGGTCGGCGAGCTCCTTGGCGGTCACCCCGGCCGCGTCCGCCTGGACCTGGATCGGGGTGCCGTGCTCGTCGGTGCCGCTGACCATGAGCACCCTGTTGCCGGCCATCCGCTGGTACCTGGCGAACATGTCGGCGGGCAGCCCGAACCCGGACACGTGCCCGATGTGGCGCGGCCCGTTGGCATACGGCCAGGCTGGTGCAGTCAGGATGTGGCGGCTGGACATGGGCACAGGCTAGTGCACGGCATGCGGCGCGTGTGGCTGCCGGGCAGCGCGGCACGCCCCCCGGGCACCGCCGACCGCGTCCCGGAGCACCGCAGGCCGCGTCCCGGGGCACCGCAGGCCGCGTCCCGGGGCACCGCAGGCCGCCCCCGGGCACCGCAGGCCGCGTCCCGGGGCACCGCCGGCCGCGTCCCGGGGCACCGCCGGCCGCGTCCCGGGGCACCGCCGGCCGCGTCCCGGGGCACCGCAGGCCGCCTTCCCGGTGCAGGGAAACCAAATCCGATGATGGTGGTAGATACCGAGCAAATATGCTCGGTATCTACCACGATCATGGTCCGCGCGTTAAGGGCGTGTCCGCAACTAATTTCAGGCCTGCCCGTAACGGCAGGCCGCGCCTCAGGCTGGTGGTCGCCTGCAGGATGTCGCGGGCACGCTACGGTGTGCCTTTGGGTACATCCGCGCCGGGCTTCGCGGCCAGCACGGCGTCGTAGACGTCACGCTTGCGAAGCGAGAGTTCCCTGGCCACCTCGGCGATCGCGGACTTGCGTGGGGTTCCGGCCTGCTCGAGCGCGGCGACCTGCGCCGCAGCCCGCGGCCCGATATCGGCCGGGTCGGCGCGGCGCGGCCGGGCGCCCGCGACCACGATCGTGATCTCGCCGAGCTGGCCGCCGGCTGCCCAGGCGGACAGCTCGCCGAGCGTGCCGCGCCTGACTTCCTCGTGCGTCTTGGTCAGCTCCCGGCACACCACGGCGGGCCTGCCGGGCCCGAGCGCCTCGGCGAGCCCGGCCAGCGTGACCGCGAGCCTGCGGGGCGACTCGAAGAAGACCAGCGTCCGCTGCTCGGCCGCGAGCTCGGCGAACCGGCGGGCCCGCTCCCCGGCCCGGCGCGGCGGAAAGCCCTCGAAGGCGAACCGGTCGGTGGGCAGGCCGGACACGGCCAGCGCGGCGGTGACCGCGGAGGGGCCCGGCAGCACGGTCACCCGCAGCCCGGCCGCTGCGGCAGCCGCCACCAGCCGGTAACCGGGGTCGCTGATCCCCGGCATGCCGGCGTCGGTCACCAGCAGCACGTCGCGCCCGGCGGCCAGCTCGGCCAGCAGCCCGGGCGTCCTGGCCGCCTCGACGTCTTCGTAGTACGAGACGACGCGGCCGGGCACCCGCACGCCGAGCGCGCTGGCCAGCCTGCGCAGCCTGCGGGTGTCCTCGGCGGCGATGACCGGTGCCTCGCCGAGCGCGGCGGCCAGCCGGGGGGAGGCGTCCAGCGGGCTGCCGATCGGCGCGGCAGCGAGCATGAGCGTCCCGCCCGCTTTGCGTTCTCTGTCGCCGGCGCGTTCCATCTCGTGGCACACGCTAACGCTCCGCCCCGCCTACGATGGCATCCGATGACGGCATACGGGACCGAGCCTGTGGCAGCCGCGCGGGCCGACAGGGCGGCTGGCCTGCGCGACCAGCTAGCCCCGCCGATTCCCGGGAACCCGCTATGGGGCTGGGTCGGGCCGCTCCTGGTCACCGCGCTCGGGGGCTTCCTGCGCTTCTACCGGCTGGGCGTGCCCAAGGCGGTCGTCTTCGACGAGACGTACTACGTCGGCGACGCCTACGGGATCCTGCGCCACGGCGTGGAGATCAACCACAAGGCGAACGCGGACACGCTGCTCGCCCAGGGCAAGACGGACATTCTTGCCAAGGGCGGCGAGCTCGTGGTGCATCCCCCGCTCGGCAAGATGGCCATGGCGGTCGGCGAGTGGATGTTCGGGCTGGATCCGTTCGGCTGGCGGTTCGCGACCGCCGTGGTCGGCACGCTCGCGATCCTGATGACGGCCCGGATCGCGCGCCGGATGACCAGGTCCACCCTGCTCGGCTGCGTGGCCGGGCTGCTGATGGCCCTGGACGGGCTCGAGCTGGTGATGAGCCGGACGGCGCTGCTGGACATCTTCGTGATGTTCTGGGTGCTCGCCGCCTTCGGCTGCCTGGTGATCGACCGGGACTGGTCCAGGGCCCGGATCGCCATGGCCACCGCCGAATGGCCAGCCGACGGCCCGGGCCCGAAGCTGGGTATCCGCTGGTGGCGGGTGGCGGCGGGCCTGTTCGTCGGCTGCGCGATCGCGTCGAAGTGGAACGGCGTCTGGTACGTGCCCGCGTTCGCCCTGCTCACCATCGCGTGGGACGTCGGCGCCCGCCGCGTCGCGGGATTCACCGAGCCCTGGCGGGGTGCTCTGCTCCGCGACGGCAAGTGGCTGCCGTTGTCGTTCGTGGCGGTGCCGGTGGCCGCCTACCTGGCGTCGTGGAGCGGCTGGCTGGCCTCGCCGTACGGCTACGACCGGAACTGGGCGGCGCAGCACGGCAACCACACGCCGGTCCTGTCCACGCTCGATTCGCTGTACCAGTACAACAAGTACATGCTCCAGTTCGGCCTGGGCCTGACAACGGGGCACCCGTACAAGTCGCAGCCGTGGACGTGGCTGTGGCTGTGGACCACAAGGCCGGTGTCGTTCTACTACGCGACGCCCAAGACCTGCGGCGCGCCCAACTGCTCGCAGGAAGTGCTGGCGATCGGAACACCGTTCATCTGGGCCCTGGCCTTGCCGGCCCTGCTGACCTGCCTGGTGTGGTGGCTGGCCCGGCGCGACTGGCGGGCCGGCGCGGTGCTGCTGGGCGTCGCCGCAGGCTGGCTGCCATGGTTCTGGTTCGCCCTGCACGACCACAGGACCGAGTTTTACTTCTACGCGGTCGCGTTCGACCCGTTCCTCATGATCGGCATCACGCTGTGCCTGGGGCTGATCATCGGCCGGGCCGGCGCCGCGCCGGCGCGGCGCGCCTTTGGCGCCGTTCTCGTCGGCGGCTACCTCTTGGCGGTGCTGTGGGACTTTTTCTACATGTACCCGGTGCTCGCCGCCCAGGTGGTGCCCTACACGTCCTGGTTCGCCCGGATGTGGTACCACGGCTGGATCTGAAATCCACGGCGAAGCCTGAACGCAAGCTGAATGCTTCCCCAGCGTGACAACAATGTTGCGCGGATGACGCATCGTTGCGGCAAACGTGTGCGTCTATAGGGAGACAGAGGCCTGAACAGTTCACTGCGCAGCTACGTGATACCAGTGGTGACCTCGGTGAACAGCAGCGAGAGAGCGGAGCGACGATGAGGCCTTCGGACCCGGCGCCGGACCGTCAGACCGTATTCGAGCAGGACGTCGTGCCCTTCATGGGCCAGCTGTACCCGGCGGCGCTCCGCATGACGAAGAACCCCAGTGACGCCGAGGACCTGGTGCAGGAGACGATCGCCAAGGCCTACGCTGCGTTCAGCCAGTTCCGCCCGGGCACGAACCTGCGGGCGTGGCTGCATCGGATCCTCGCCAACACGTTCATCAACGGCTACCGGAAGCGGCGACGTGAGCCCATGCGGGCGTCGACCGCCGAGTTCGGTGAGGACTGGCAGGCCGGTGTGGACCGGCTGTCGACTCCCGCCCGCTCGGCGGAGGCGGAGGCGCTGGACCGGCTCACCGACTCCGACATCCTGCGGGCCCTCCGCGAGCTCCCCGAGGACTTCAGGGTGGCCATCTACCTCGCCGACATCGAGGGCTACCCGTACCGCGAGGTGGCGGAGATGATGGGAACGCCGATCGGGACGGTGATGTCGCGCCTGCACCGCGGCAGGAGCAAGCTCCGCGCGAAGCTGGCCAGGCATGCGCCGCGGCCCGGCCTGGAGCCGCTCTATGGCTGATCGGCAACCGTCCACGCGGGCCCGCTGACCAGGCAACCGCTGTTGTTTTCGGCCCGCTGACTGGCAGCCGCCCACGCTGGCGCCCGCCCCCAGCCGACACGCGGGCTGATGACAACCGATTGCACCGTCGACCGGGCCCCGTTAGTCTGGTGTCTCCCGGTGTTCTGGTGTCTCCCGGTGTGGAGCGGGAGTGGTTATGCCGCAGCTGGCTTTGCGTCACATCGCTCGCCGAGCGATGCAGTTCGCAATCGCCACTGTCGGCATCCTCGTCGTGTTGCTCGTGTTCTCAAGGCACGCGAGCGCAGCAACCACGCCGACGTTAACCGCCACGCCCACGACGGCACCGGTAACCCAGACGGCAACCTCAGCTTTGTCCCAGGTGACAGCCGCCGCCACCCAGGCGACCTCCACCGCTGTGCCGACGTCGAGCACCCCGCCGGACGCCACCACCGGCGCAGCCGCGACTGCGAGCGCTGCCGCCCCGGCGACCGCGGCGGCAGCGTCGGTCACGACAGCTGCCACCCCAACTCCCGGCCCGAGCAACTCCGCAGCCGCTGCAACCGCGCCCGCCCAGGCGACCACCGCACCAGTGCCGCAGCCCAGCCCGCCTGCCCCGCCCAAGGCGGCCACCCCGTCGGTCACGTCGGCCGTGACCGCGGTGGCAACGTCGGTCACTCAGACTGTCACCGGTTCCGGCACGGGCACCCCGGCCGCCGCGGCGACCGGGGTGACTGCGGCAAGCGTGAGCTCGGCACCGGCCGCCGCTCCGGCAACCGGAACCGGACTGGTCGCGTCGGTCGTGGGGTCGGCGGCTAAGCCGCCGTCTGCGGCTGCCTCGAGCGCAACCTCCGCTGCTACGCAAGCGCTGGCGCCACTGGCCACAACGGTCACCCCAGCGGCGGGCGGCGCGGAGTCCACGGTCGCCGGCGCGCTCGCCCCGGTCGTCACCACCGCCACCAGCGCCGTCGCGCCGGTCCTGACCACCGCCACCACCGCCCTGGCCCCGGTCCTGACCACCGCCACCACCGCCCTGGTGCCGGTCGTCACCACTGCCACCGCG
>Ga0335075_10004855_pt1 | contig 20954 bp, 20 predicted proteins | sample Lox_Sample_24_FD_206723 | JGI IMG/M metagenome (GOLD analysis project Ga0335075, IMG submission 206723) | Soil microbial communities from Loxahatchee National Wildlife Refuge, Florida, United States - Lox_Sample_2.4 | ecosystem: Environmental > Terrestrial > Soil > Wetlands | place: USA...
ACGACCTCGACCGCCTGTTCGACACGGTCAAGCGGGAAAAGGGCAGGATCGACGTCCTGTACGCGAGCGCCGGCATGGGCGAAGCCGTTCCACTGGGCGAGATTACCGAGCAGCATTTCGATGCGACCTTCGGCCTGAATACGCGCGGCACGCTGTTTACGGTTCAGAAGGCGTTGCCGCTGTTCAACGACGGCGGATCGATCTTCATGACCGGATCGGTTGCTTCGGTGAAAGGTTTTCCTGGTTACGGCGTGTATTCGGCGAGCAAGGCGGCGTTGCGCTCATTTGCACGCACTTGGCTCAACGAACTGAAGGGCAGGAATATCCGGGTGAACGTGCTGAGCGCGGGGCCGATCGCCACACCGATGCAGGACCAAGTTCTCACCGAGGAGGGGAAGCGGATGTTCGAATCCCTGATCCCGCGGGGAAAGATGGGTCGTCCTGAGGAAATTGCGGCGGTCGCGCTGTTTCTTGCTTCAGACGATTCGAGCTTCGTGAATGGCGTGGAGTTGTCCGTCGACGGCGGCCTCTCGGCCATCTGAAATCGCGCCGAAAAGCGTCTGCGTGCCGGGCTTTCCGGGAAGACCCTGATCACGGCGGGATCATTCCGGGCAATCAGCTTCAATACCGATCGGAAAGGTAAGATGAGCTACGCAATTGTAGGTTTTGGCGCGGTCGGCCAGGCGGTGGCCGGCATGTTCGCCCGCAAGGGCATCGAAGTGGCTGTGGCAAGCAGGCGTCAGCCTGAAGCGCTCGCGCCGCAGGCAAACGCGATCGGCCCGACGATCGTTCCCAAGGCCCTGAAGGACGCGCTCGAGGCCGACATCGTCATACTGGCTGTCCCGTACTGGCAGCACCGAGAGGTCGCGAAGGCACGGGCAAGCTGGAAGGGCAAGATCGTGATCGACGTGACGAACACTCTCGACGATTTGGACGGCCTTCCTTCCTCTTCGGTCATAGCCCGGGCCCTGCCCGGCGCTCAATTGGTCAAAGCGTTCAACCATCTGCCTGCCCGCGTCCTCGCGGAAGACCCGGCCATCAACGGCGGACGACGGGTTGTATTCCTGTCGAGCGACGATGAAAGCGCGACCGCGACGGTCGCCGCCCTGGCCGAGCAGCTCGGCTATGCGCCGGTCAATCTCGGCAAGATAGCGGAAGGCGGTCAGCTCGTGCAGGGGCGGGACAAGATCTGGGCGCCCCTGGTCTTCCAGGACCTCTTCAAGAAGGAGCCGGTAGCCACGTCTGATGCCGTCGATCAGAGGCCACCTGTCGCCATTGGCCACCTGAGCCTTAACGTCACCGATGTCGGCGCTGCCTCGCGTTGGCTCGCAACAGTGGGGTTGCGTCCGCTCGTATCGAGCACCGACCTGGCAGTACTCGAATTGCGCGGCGGCACGCATCTGGTTGTCGTACAGGCCGAGCGACCACCCGAGCCGAGGACGCAAGCGCCCTTCGATCTGATGTTCGACGACGTTGACGCCACGCACCGCATCTTTGCAGAGAGGGGATTGTCCCCATCTCCGATCCGACGAGGCCGCATTCACGACTCGTTTGAGCTCGTCGGACCCGACGGATGGGTCTTCACCGTCAACTCCTCGCATGCTAGCGGCCAACCTATTTGACTTCCGGTTCCCTGTTGCATGGGTCTCGGCTGGCGCTGCACTTCGACAGCATTTCTGCCGCGGCAAGGATTCAAGTTGCGCGCGTTGGATGGTGTGTACGGGGTATTCTCCGTGCAGCCCTACTCGGCCAATGAGATCCGGCAGGGAGTGGCGGTCATCGAGGCGGCGAAGCGGCAGGGCGTCGATCCGGAACGGGAGGCTCCGGCAACCGTCAAGCCCGAGGGCAGACTTGCGGATGGTGGCAGTGGATGACATCGGCGCGTTGGGCCATATGCATTTCGGCCATGGCCAAGGAGGCCCGCATTGCCGAACCTTGAATCTGTCTCCATCGCGTCCTCTCGCACCTACCATCCCTTCACCGGCGCCGACCAAGCAGCCACGGCGCAGGTGCGGGCCATGGTCGAGCCGAACAAGGGAAAGCTGCGTAGCGTGGCCGCCAGGCCCGTGTTCGACGACATCATCCGCCACACGGCCCCGCCGGAGGGGGTCAACTTCAGGGAAGGCGCGGTCGGCGGTGTGTCCGCCTGGTGGGCCGAACCTGAAGGCGCCGCGACCGGCTGTGAGCACCTCCGATTTTCGGCACGGCCCCCGCTTGGTTGCCGTGCCTTGCTGTCGGCCCCTATTGCCACGAAATCACCGCCTCCGGCATGCCCTGCTGTCCCGCCTCGTTCCGCAGTGCTCCCCTCGATTGTTCCAAGCGGTGGCAGCGCGCTGATGTTTCAGCGCAACTCGTTCTACGCACGAGGAGGGACCGTTTCCGCGATCCGTCAGAAATGCGCGCTCCTGATCTCAAAAAAGGAGTTCCGGCCGTCTGCAAATTCCCCGGTCTCCACCGCTATCGATCGGTTGATTTTTCGAAATCTCCGCAATCGCGGTCTTATCAGCCTGGTCGAAAGAGACCGTCAGCCTGGAACGATGCAACGACCGGCCACGGGCAGCGCAGTATTTCGTCGGCCTCGATGAGCGAGCGGGTCTTTCGCGAGATCCGGCCTTCGACACCCGAACTGCCGGGAGGCGCGGCGGTGGGCCGCGGAGGACGACATGTCGAATTCGAAAAGTGAATTTCTGGCTTACGAGTTCTTCCGCCGCGTGTGGAGGCCGCCTCATGACCTCGACGCGATCGACGAGCTGATGACCGAAGACTATCGCATCACGACCGCCGGCCGGTTGGTCGCCGGGCGAGAGAACTTCAAGGCATGGGTCGCGGAAATGCAGAAGACGATCACGGGCGCGACCAACGAGCACTTGGAGGTATTCACGAACGCGTCCGGCGACCGGATCGTGTCGCGCTGGATCACCCGTGGTGCGAACAACGGCATGTTCGGCCTTCCGGCCGATGGGGCGCTCGTCGAATTCAGCGGCATCGCGATCTGGCGTGTCGAGAACGGCCGGCTTGCCGAATGCTGGGTCGAGCGGGCCGCGCTCGAGCTGCACAACCGACTGCTCGCGCGATGATGAGCTGATGCCATGGCCGGCAGCCCGGACGCTTACCCTGGTTCTCCACAGAAGTACAATCAAGCGAGCAGCTATCTTCGCCCGGTGCTTGCCTGGATCGGGGCTACCGACGTCGACATCGTCCCCGCCGGGCGTCGGCGTGCGTGGAGGTGCCGCCGAAGAAGCGGGGCTGGTGGCAGCGGTGAGTCCTGAGCCTCGATAAAGCCTGCCCGGTTCGTGGGGCGGAGAGCGTTTGCCCGACGAAGCGTCCGTGCGGGACATGCCGGTGGTGCAGGCAAAGCGCAAGCGGAATGGCTGCTATCGAGAAGTCGCGACCTCGAAACGGAGAAAGCGGGCGGGAGCTGTCCCGGCCCCGATGCTCGTCAGATCGACTTCACTTCGCCGCCATCCATGCGAAGGCTCGATCCGGTCATCCAGTGGGCGCCGGGCGAGACCAGGAAGGCCATCAGCTCGGCGATTTCCTCCGGCTCGCCGTAGCGCGCGATGCCCGCTTCCTTGGGGAAGCTCGCCGTCGCTTCCTCGACCGTCATACCGTGCAAGGGCGCCCAGTGCCGGAGATACGAGCGGCGCCGGCCGGTCATCACCGGTCCGGGCAGGACGCTGTTGACCTGCACGCCGTCGGCGATGCCGCGATCGGAGAATGCTTTCGCCAGGGCAACGATCGCGGCGTTGATGGTGCCGACGGCCGCATAGGGCGCCTTCGGAAAAAGCGCCGAGTTTCCCGAGATCAGCACCACGGACCCTTTCGCCGCCTTGAGCGCCGGCCAGGCGGCGATGGTGAGGCGGCGGGCGCCGTGCAGCTTGAGCGCGAGGCCATTCTCCCACTGCGCGTCGGTCATTTCGAAGAGGTCGATCTGCGGCACCGCGCCCGCGATATTGAGCAGCGCATCGATGCGGCCGAACGCGGCCAGGGCCTGATCGACCACCGCCTGCGCGGCCTCGGGCCGGGCCAGGTCGGCATCGATGACCAGCGCTTGCGTGCCGGCTTCCCTGACCGCCTCCGCCGTCTGGTCCAGATTGGCGCGGTTCCGCGCTACCAGGACCAGGCCTGAGAAATCGCGGGCGAGGCGGACGGCGGTGGCCCGGCCGATGCCTTGGCTCGCCCCGGTGATGATGGCGACCGATTGGGACATTCGAGATCTCCTTCGTTTCGAAGGGTGCGCACCGGCGGGTCATCGGCTTGGAAGGAAGTCGCGGATAAAAGCCGCGATCTCGGCGGCATGGGTCTCGAGCGCGAAGTGGCCGGTGTCGAGGAAGCGCACGATCGCATCGGGGATGTCGCGCTTGAACGCCTCGCCGCCGGGCGGCAGGAAGAACGGATCGTTCTTCCCCCACACCGCCAGGAGGGGCGGCTTGTGGGTCCGGAAATATGTCTGGAAGGTCGGATAAAGCGCGACATTCCTCTTGTAGTCGCCGAACAGGTCGAGCTGCACCTCATCGCTGCCCGGCCGGGCGAGGTAGAAATTGTCGAGGGAGTAGCCGTCCGGAGAGACCCTCGTCGCATCCGGGACACCGTGGGTATATTGCCAGGCGGTCGTCTCGGGCTTGAGGAAAGCGCGCAGGGCCTCGCGGTTGTCCGCCGACGCGTCCTGCCAATAGGCCCGGATCGGGTTCCAACCGTCGCTCAGGCCCTCCTCATAGGCATTGCCGTTCTGGGAGATGATCGCGGTGATCCGGTCCGGATGCTTGACGGCGAGGCGGAAGCCGGTCGGCGCGCCGTAATCGAACACGTAGAGGGCGTAGCGGTCGAAGCCCGCGATTTCGGTGAAGCGGTCGATCGTGTCCGCGAGCCGGTCGAAGGTGCAGAAGCGGCCCGGCATATCGGAGTTTCCGAAGCCCGGCAGGTCGGGGGCGACGATGTGGAAGCGGTCGGCGAGCAACGGGATCAGGTCGCGGAACATGTGGCTGGCACTTGGGAAACCGTGCAGCAGCAGCAGCTTCGGCGCGCCCGGCGCGCCCGCCTCGCGAAAGAAGATCTTGAAGCCGTCCACGTTGGCCGTGCGATAGGCGATGGCGGTCATGGCGCTTTTCCTTTGCGGCGGTCGCCTGTTTGCGGATTTCGGAATGGCCGGGAACGAGCTCGCCGAGCCGTTCGAGGCCGATCGGCGAGGCTATGCGGGGCTCTCGGCCCGGACCGCTTCGATCGCCTCGCGGAGGACGTCCAGCACAAGGGAGGGTGCGCTCACCAGCGGCGCGTGATCGGTGGGGTGCGAGCGCATGCGGGCCTGCATGCGCTCGGCCATGAAGCGCTGGTTTTCCGCAACGATCATGCGGTCCTGCTCGGCCACCAGGTACCATGTGGGCCGGTCCCTCCACAGCGGGCGTTCCATCGGGACGGTGATGCAGGACGGTGATAGCGGCCGCTGGACGGCCCTCAGCACCGCCAGCTCCTCCGCGGCGGCATTTTGGGCGAAGGCGGTGCCGAAGGCCGTGTCGGGCAGGTAGATCAGCCCGTGATCGTCAGGGGCGAGCTTGGGCGCCTCCGGATGCGGGTTGCCGCGGTAGAACACGTCCGCGACGGTCTCGCCCTCGTCCGGAGCGAGGGCGGCGACGTAGATCAGCGCCTTCACCGTCTCGTTGCGGGTCGCACCGATCACGGCGCCGGCGTACGCATGGGCGGCGAGGACGACCGGCCCCTTCATCCGCTCCAGGGTGCGATCGAGCGCCGCCACGTCCTCCCGGAACGAGGTCAGCGGCAATGGCGCCGCCACCACCTCGATCCCGTCGGCCACCAGCTTCGTGATGATCTTCGACCAGCTCGAGCCGTCGGCCCAGGCACCGTGGACGAGGACGACGCTCACACCATTCGCTTGCATGGCCAGCTTCCTTCCGAACCGGGCCGCGACCGCGCCGTGGCGGCATTGCAGGTCGCGGCGGCGAAGCCCGTCATTGCGTCATCCCGCCTGACGCTGCTCACGGGCAGCGCGCTTGAGACGCATCGGGCGGCTGCTATAGTGCCCGCCGGCGTGGGATTTTGCGTAGGACCGGGCGTGGGATTCGCGGCATGCTTCAGGACGGGCGGTCGCACGGCAAGCATCTCGCCATAGGAGTCCTGGGACCGCTCGTGGTGACGCGGGACGGCATCCCCCGCGCGCTGCCTGCATCACGCAAAACGCGCGGCCTGCTCGCCTATCTCGCCTTGGCGCCGCTTGCGTGCCGGCGCGAAGAGCTCTCCGACCTGCTGTGGGAGGGAGCCGCCGACCCGCGCGGCGAGCTGCGCTGGAGCCTTGCGAAGATCAGAGCCGCCGTCGGCCCTTGGCTGGAGGTCTCGGCCGAAGGCATCGCCCTCGGGCGCAAGGACCTCGCGATCGACGCGGTCGCGTTCCGTGACATGGCCACGAGGGCCCTGTCCGAGCAGGGCATCGCCGAAGCTCTGGCGCTATGGCGAGGCTTGCCCCTGGCGGATGCGGAGGTCAGCGGCCAGTACGCTTTCCAGGCCTGGCTCGCGGCGGAGCGCGACTCTCTCGCGGGCTTGCGGACGAAACTGCTCAAGGCGGCAGTGGATGGCGCCTGGGCGCATCCCGAGAAGGCGCTTTCGGCGGCGCGCCGCTTGGTCGCTCACGAGCCCTGGAACGAGTGGGGGCATGCGCGCGTCGTGCAGTCGCTCGAGCGGTGCGGCCGGATTGCGGAGGCCGCCGCCTATGTCGCGGTCGCTCGCCGGAACCTGAGCCGGGAGCTCGGGATTCCCGAGGCAGGGCTGCTGGTGCAAACGCCCCCGCCGCCGCGCGCCGCAAGCGTCGCAAGCGTCGCGGATGCGCGACCGCTTGTCCCGGGATGGGTGCCGCGGCGCATGCTCCGGCTCGAGGCGCTCAAGCTCGTGCCGCCCGACGATGACGTCGCCGGGCTGGCGGCGCAGCTCACGGGCAGTCTCGGCCTCGGCCTATGGCGAAGTCGCGCCTGCGATCTGCTCGACGGCGAATGGTCGGCGCGGTCTTCCCCGGATGATTCTTCACAAGCCGATTTCGCGGTGCGCGGCGCGCTGGTGCGGTGGGGCGAGGTTGTTCAGCTTTCGCTCCGTTGCGTGGATCTGCGCGCGGGAACCGTGCTGTGGTTCGGGGAGGTCGCGCCGGACCGGCCTTCCGCACGGAACCTCTCGCGATGGGTTGACGGCGCGGTTGACGCGATTGCAGCCGCCATCCGGGGCGCCGGCCGGGGCACGGGTGATGAAGGCGACCTTCCGAGCCGGCTCCTGCAGGCACGCTTCCTCGCCGGCGCGCTCCAGCCGGCGGCCAACCGGCAGGCACTCGACCTGCTGAGCTCCGTGCTGGCCGAGGATGGCGATGAACCGAGCGCGCTGGCGCTCGCCGGGTGGTGTTATGCGCAGCGCGCCGTCTACAACTGGTCCGCCAATGCCGATCAGGACCGGAGCGAGGCGAGGCGCTGCGCCACGATCGCCATGCGGACAGGCATCGAAGACGCGGAATGGCTCACGACGATCGCTACGGCGCGGACGCTCGTTGCCGACCGCAACGGCGCCGAAGCCCTGCTCGACCGGGCTTTGCGGCTGGATCCGCGGGATTCGGGCGCCCATGTGCGGAGCGGCTGGCTGGCCAACTATCTCGACCAGCCGGTGCGAGCCGCGCGTCACTTTCGCATGGCGATCAGGCTGGCGCCGCTCGACGCAGCTTCCTTCAACTGCCTGACCGGCCTCGGGGTCGCCCATTTCATTCGGGGCGATCACGCTCAGGCGATCCGGCGCATGGAGCAGGCGCTGGCTCTCAATCCGAAGGCGGTTTGGATCTACCGGAACCTCGTGCCGGCCTACGCCGCCGCCGGAGATCGGCAAAAAGCCGAGGACGGCATCCGTGCGCTCGTCAAGGATCATCCCCGCCTCACGGTCGCTTCCGTGTGCGACGCGATGGTCTTTTCGCCGACGGTCATGGCGAAGATCGCGGGGGGATTGCGCTGGGCGGGCCTCGCTCATGCCTAACCAGCTTCGGATCGCAGAGTAAGGCCGGCCTTCCGATGAGCCGGCCGGCCGGAAAAGGCGCACCCAGTCGAATTTCAGACTGAGCGGTCGCCTCCGCGCCGGCGGTGTCGCGGTTTGAATTTGGGCTTGTGGCGGGTAGCTTGGCGTCCCCCACCTCACCCTCCCCTCTCCGCCCCCAGGGGCGGAGAGGGAAAAAATGGACGCCCTCTCTGCTGTCCGGGGCGGCGAGGGAAAAAAGAGAGGGCCTCTTCCTCTTCGCGGAGTGGAGGGGGAAAGTGGGGGCGCTCGCCGCCATTTCCTGCCCGATGTGGAAATTCGAACCGAGGCGCTGCCTCCGCGCCGGGAAGCCGGAGGAGCGTGGACGTCAGGAGATCCGGATCACGATCTTGCCGACGTGGCCCGCCGCCTTGAGGTGGCGGTAGGCGTCCTTTGCCTCGGCGAAGGAGAAGACCCGGTCGATCACCGGGCGGAGGCGGTGGAATTCGATCATCCGGTTCATCGCCTCGAACATCTGCCGCGAGCCCACGAAGACGCCGCGGAGCGTGACGCTGCGGCGGAGGATGAGGGAAGGATCGATCTCGCCGCCGGTGAGCACGCCGATGAGATGCACCGCGCCGCCGAGGCGGGCGGAGGCGATCGAGCGGGCGAGCGTACCGGCGCCGCCCACTTCGACGACGTGGTCGGCGCCGCGCCGGCCGGTGAGCTCCCAAACCTCCTTCTCCCATTCCGGGTGGGTCCGGTAGTTCACGCAAGCGGCCGCGCCGAGGGCGCGCATCTTCTCGAGCTTGGCGTCGCTCGAGGAGGTGGCGATTACGCGCGCGCCGGCGGCGTGGGCGAACTGGGCCGCGAAGACCGAGACCCCGCCGGTGCCGAGCGTAAGCACGGTCTCGCCCGGCAGCAGCGGACGGGCGGTGAAGAGGGCGTTCCAGGCGGTGAGGGCGGCGCAGGGGAGCGTTGCGGCTTCCTCGAAGGAGAGATGGGCGGGGATGGGGACGAGCCCGTCGGCGGCGAAGATTTTCTCCTCGGCGAGGACGCCGTCGATCGCGCCGCCGAGCGCGCGGGCATGGTCGGCGGGGTCCATCTCGCCGCCGAGCCAGCCCTGGAAGAAGGTGCCGGCGACGCGCTCGCCGACGGCGACGCGGGTGACGCCGGGGCCGAGCTCGACGACCTCGCCGGCGCCGTCGGAGAGCGGGACCAGGTTGGAGGGGGCCGCGCCGCGGGCGTAGCGCCCCTCGGCCACCATGCGGTCGCGATAGTTGAGGGAGGCGGCGCGCATCCGGACGCGGACCTCGCCGGGCCCCGGGCGCGGCGCGGGCTCGTCGGCGAGGGTGAGCCGCTCGAGGCTGCCTGTGGTGGGGAATCGGTAGACCCGCATCAGAGCTTCTCCTTCCCGCGCGAGGGGCCGAAGGGCCGCGCTCAGGCCTCCGCGGACTCCAGCCAGCGCGCCACCGCCCCGGCCAGCAGCGCACCCAGGATCGGCGCCAGCCAGAACAGCCATAGCTGCCCGATATAGGCGCCGCCCGCAAAGAGGGCAGGCCCGGTGCTGCGCGCGGGGTTGACCGAGGTGTTGGTGACGGGGATCGAGATCAGATGGATGGTCGTGAGGGCGAGGCCGATCGCAAGGCCGGCGAACCCTTTCGGCGCGCGGGCCGAGGTGGCGCCGAGGATCACCGTGACGAAGAAGAAGGTGCAGACCACCTCGCAAACGAAGCAGGAAAGCAGCGGATATTTTCCCGGGCTGAGCGCGCCGTATCCGTTGGCGGCGAAGCGGCCGGCGACGAAGCCGGGCTCGCCGCTGGCGATCAGGTAGAGGACGGCGGCGGCGAGGATTGCGCCCGCGAGCTGGGCGACGATGTAGGGGATGATGTCGGAGGCGGAGAAGCGGCCGCCGGCCCAGAACCCGATCGTCACCGCCGAATTGAAGTGGCCCCCGGAAATGTGGCCGACGGCGTAGATCATCGTCAGCACCGTAAGGCCGAAGGCGAGTGCGACGCCGGCGAAGCCGATGCCGAGGGCAGGGAAGGCGGCGGCGAGCACCGCGCTGCCGCAGCCGCCGAACACCAGCCAGAACGTGCCGAAGAATTCCGCTCCGGCGCGGTGCGACATCGATGCCATCGTTTCCTCCATCGCTTGCGGGCGCGGTCGCGGCCGTTGCCGGACCGTGACGACATCGGCGCAGATCCGGCGACCGATGACAAGCGCGGCGGGCGAAGGCAACCACACGGTTCCGAGCGAGGAGGCGTGCGAATACGCTCACAGCCAGTTCATGAAAGCCGGGAATTTCCTGAAGGTGGCAAAGGATTGGGCGGCGTGCCTGCGGCTCGCCGAGCGGCTCGACCCCTCCTACAAGGAGTGAGCGTCGCGGCGACGCGGCAGACTCACGCGGCTTTCTTCGCGCGGAGCGAGAATGAGAGGGGGATGCGGGGCGCGCCGTCGGCAAGGCGCCAGAGCCCGTCGGAGGCCGGGACGAGGCTCGGCAGGGCCTGCCAGGGCAGGACCTCGTGCTCGCGGAACATGGTGATTGCGAGCCCGGCGTCGATGAGCGAGCCGAGGATGGAAGAGAGGGAATGGGTCCACTGCCGGCTCGATGGATGGGCGAGGCAGAGCGTGTCGCGGCCGATATGGCATTGCAGATGGAGGACGCGCTTGCCGGCGATGTCGCCGAGCTCGGCGGCCTCGATGGCATGCAGCGCGTCCTCGCCGGCGCGGAAGCGGTCGAGCCGATAGTCGCCGGTGGTGTCGCGCGCGTGGATGGCGGCGCGGTCGTCCCAGTTTTGGCGGTTGAGCGCGATCGGGTCGGACATGGGTGGCCGGTTCAAGGGGGCGAAGGCCTCTGGGCGGCGAGTTCGGCGGTCATGCGCTCGCGCATGATGAATTTCTGGACCTTGCCGGTGACGGTCATCGGGAAGGAATCGACGAAGCGGACGTAGCGCGGGATCTTGTAGTGCGCGACGCGGCCGCGGCAGAAATCGCGGAGCTCGTCCTCGGTCATGGTTTCGCCGGCGCGCAGGCGGACCCAGACGCAGAGCTCCTCGCCGAATTTCGGGTCGGGCACGCCGAAGGCCTGCACGTCCTCGATCTTCGGGTGGCGGTAGAGGAACTCCTCGACCTCGCGGGGATAGACGTTCTCGCCGCCGCGGATCAGCATATCCTTGATCCGGCCGACGATGTTGCAGTAGCCCTCGACGTCGATCGTGGCGAGGTCGCCGGTGTGCATCCAGCGCGCCGGATCGATGACCTCGGCAGTTCTTTCGGGATCGTTCCAATAGCCGAGCATCACCGAGTAGCCGCGGGTGCAGAGCTCGCCGGGCGTGCCGCGGGGGACGATTTTTCCCTCCGCGTCGATGATCTTGACCTCGACGTGGGGATGGATGCGGCCGACGGTGGAGACGCGCTTCTCGAGCGGATCGTCGACCGAGGTTTGGAAGCTCACCGGGCTGGTTTCGGTCATGCCGTAGGCGATGGTGATCTCGGAGAGGTGCATCGTTTCGGTGACGCGCCGCATGACCGCGATCGGACAGGGAGAACCGGCCATGATGCCGGTGCGGAGGCTCGAGAGATCGAATGTGGGAAAATCCGGATGCTCCATCTCGGCGATGAACATGGTGGGCACGCCGTAGAGCGCGGTGCAGCGCTCCTCGGCGACGGCGGCGAGGGTGGCGAGCGGGTCGAAGCCGCGGCCGGGGAAGACCATGGCGGCGCCGTGCGTGGTGGCGGCGAGCACGCCGAGGACCATGCCGAAGCAGTGATAGAGAGGCACGGGAATGCAGAGCGAGTCGGAAGCGGAAAGGCGCATCGCCTCGCCGATGAAGAAGCCGTTGTTGAGGATGTTGTGGTGGGTGAGCGTGGCACCCTTGGGCGCGCCGGTCGTGCCGCTGGTGAATTGGATGTTGACGGGCTGGTCGAACTGGAGGGAGGGGGCGATGTCGGCGAGGCGGGAGCGGGCGGCGGCGCCGCGGGCGAGGAGTGCCGCATAGGGGAGGCAGCCGGGCGCGGGCTCGCCCTCGATTTGGATGACGCTGCGGAGCGCGGGCAGGCGGGCGGCGGCGAGCGCGCCGGGGCGGCTGGCGGCGAGCTCGGGCAATAGCTCGTTCAGCATGCCGATATAGTCGCTGGTCTTGAAGCGGCAGGCGGTGATGAGGGCGGCGCATCCGGATTTGGCGAGCGCGTATTCGAGCTCGGTGGTGCGGTACGCGGGATTGATGTTGACGAGGATGAGGCCGGCGCGGGCGGTTGCGAATTGCGCCGCGATCCATTCGGCGCAGTTGAGCGACCAGATGCCGACGCGGTCGCCGGGCTCGAGGCCGAGCGAGAGGAGGCCGGCGGCGAGGCGGTCCACGTGGTCGGCGAGCTCGGCGTAGCTCCAACGGACGCCCTGCTCGCGGACGATGAGGGCGGGGCGCGCGGCGTGGGCGGCGGCGATGCGCGAGAAATTCTCGCCCACGGTCTCGCCGAGGAGCGGAACGGCGCTCGCGCCATGGACGTAGCTCCGCGTTTCCTCCGGCGGCGCATTGGTCATTGGTTTCCTCCCGTTCGCTGCCGCGGCAGCGAGGCTTCCTAATAGCGTTTGTACGGCAGGAACTTCCCGCTCATGGTGAGCTTCACGCGGTCTCCCTTCTGGTCCGGCTGGCGCTCCAGCGCCATCTCGAAGTCGATCGCGCTCATGATGCCGTCCCCGAACTCCTCCTCGATCAGCTCCTTCCAGGTGGTGCCGTAGACCGTCACAAGCTCGAAAAAACGGTAGATCAGCGGATCGGTCGGGATGGGGCCGGGGAGCGAGCCGCGGTAGGGGACCTCGGTCAGCAGCGCGGTTTCCTCAGGTCCGAGATCGAAGAGTGCGGCGGCCTTGGCGGCGGTCTCGGGTGTCATCGACATCTGGCCGAGGCAGGCGGCGCAGGCGAAGACCGGCGAATGGCCGAGGCGGGCCGCGATCTCGGACCAGCGCAGGCCCTTCGCGGCCTTGATGCGGAGAATCTTGCGCCCGAGTTCGGCCTTCCCCTCGTTCATCGCGGCTCCCCTCTCGTTCAGCGTGATGTTCGGTGGCGTGAGCGTGATCGGAAACCGGGCCGGCGGCAAATTATTTTGGGGCTGTTTCGCTCAGCGTGCGGGTGCGGGCGGCTCGGAGCGCCTCGGCGAGCTTGCGGGCATCGGGGCGCCCTCTACACGTTGGGCATCGAAGAGGCTGCCGCCTGCGGGAGGAAACTCGCGAGGCAGATGGGCTGGTGAGCTTGGGCGGCGGGTGGCCGCGAAAACGAAAGGGTTCCAAGGGCTCGGCCCTTGGCGGGGTCCAGGGGCAGAGCCCCTGGTCTTTGCTAGGCGGCCCAGCAGGCGACGTCGTGGTTCGGGGCGAGGGAGGCGAGCGGGGGTTCCTTGCGGGCGCAGCGATCCATGGCGAGGGGGCAGCGGTTGCGGAAGCGGCAGCCGGAGGGGAGGTGCGCGGGGTCGGGCGGCTCGCCGGGCGGGGGCGGGTCGGTGCGCCGGTGCCGGGGATCGGGGAAGGGGATGGAGGCGAAGAGCGCGCGGGTATAGGGATGTCGGGGGTTGCGATAGAGCGTCGTGCGGTCGGCGATCTCGACGATGCGGCCGTAGTACATGACGGCGACGCGGTCTGCCATGTGCTCGACCACCGCGAGGTTGTGCGAGATGAAGAGGGTGGTGAGACGGAGGCCGGCTTGCAGATCTTTCAGAAGATTGAGGATCTGGGCCTGGATTGAGACATCGAGCGCGGAGACCGGCTCGTCGCAGACGAGGAGTTTGGGGCGGGTGGCGATGGCGCGCGCGATGACGACGCGCTGGCGTTGGCCGCCGGAGAATTCGTGCGGGAAGCGGTGCATGAGCGTGGGCTCGAGGCCGACCTCGCGGAAGAGCGCGGCGACCATCGCGGGCCGGTCTTTGGGGCGGCCGATTCCATGGACGTCGAGCGGGACGCGGACGGCGCGTCCGACCGTTCGGCGGGGATCGAGTGCTGCGTAGGGATCCTGGAAGACGATCTGCATGTCGCGGCGGAGCCGTTTGAGCGCCGGCGGCTTGAGATCGAAGACGGATTGTCCGGCGAAGCGGACGCTGCCGGCGGTCGGGGGGCGGAGGGCGAGGATGGTGCGGCCGAGCGTGGTTTTGCCGCAGCCCGATTCGCCGACGAGGCCCAATGTTTCGCCGCGGCGGATGCGGAGGCTCACCCCGTCCACCGCGCGGACGAAGGCGCTGGGGCGGGCGAAGACGCCGGAGCGGATTGCGTAATGGGCGCTGAGGCCGTCGATCTCGAGGAGGGTTTCGTCGGTCACGATTGCGCGGCCCAGCAGCGCACCATGCCGCCGTCGGGGCGGGGGACGAGCGGCGGCATTTCGTTTTCGCATCGGTCGAGGTGGAGGCGGGTGCGTTCGGCGCAGCGCGCGGCGAAGCGGCAGCCCGTTTGGGTGGCGAGTGCGACGGAGCCGGGGATTTCCGCGAGCCGCTCGCGATTTTCTCCGGGGCGGGGGATCGCGGCGAGGAGGCCCTGCGTGTAGGGGTGCATCGGGCGGGCGAAGAGCGACGCGACGGGCGCGGTTTCGACGGCGTGGCCGGCGTACATGACGGTGACGCGGTCCGCGAGCTGGGCCACGACGCCGAGATCGTGCGTGACCAGCATCAGTGCGGTGCCGAGCGTGCGGCAGCGTTCGCGCAGGAGGGCCAGGACCTGGGCCTGGACGGTGACGTCGAGCGCGGTCGTGGGTTCGTCGGCGATCAGCAATTGCGGCTCGAGGGCGAGCGCGATGGCGATCATCACGCGCTGCGCCTGGCCGCCCGAGATCTCGTGAGGATAGGCCCGCGCGCCGCTTTCGGGCGCGGGGATGCCGACGGCGCGCAGGAGTGCGACGGCACGGGCCCACGCCTCGGCGCGGCCGAGGGCGCGGCGGCGGATGAACTGCTCGGCTATCTGGCTGCCGATGCGCATCACGGGATTGAGGCTGCCGCGCGGCTGCTGGAAGATCATGGCGATCCGCTCGCCGCGGATCGCGGCCATGCGTGCGGGCGGGAGGGCGAGCAGGTCGGTTTCGCCGAAGCGGATGGCGCCGCCGGTGACGCGGCCCGGCCGATCGACGAGGCCGAGCACGGAGAGGGCGGTGACGGTCTTGCCGCAGCCGGATTCGCCGACGAGGCCGAGGATTTCGCCGCTTCCGATGGTGAGGTCGAGGCCATCGACCGCGCGGACCGGTCCGGCGTTAGTCGGGAACTCGGTGCGCAGCGCCTCGATGCGCAGCAGCGGTTCAGCGGCTCCGCGGGTCGAGCACGTCACGGAGCGCGTTGCCGAGCAGGTTGAGCGAGAGGATTGCAACGAAGATGGCCATGCCGGGGGCGGCGACGGTCCACCAGGCCGTGAACATGAGGGTGCGGGCATTGACGAGCATCGCGCCCCACTCGGCCGCCGGCGGCTGCGCGCCGAGACCGAGAAAGGAAAGAGCGGCGGCGGCGAGAACGGCGAGCGGCGTTGCGAAGGTTCCGTAGACGATGAGCGGCGAGACCACGTTGGGCAGGATGGTGCCGAGGCGGATGCGCCAAACGCCGGCGCCGGCCGCGCGCATCGCCTCGACATATTCGAGCGAGCGGACCGAGAGCACTTCGGCGCGGACGAGGCGCGCGTAGCCGGGGATTCCGGCGATGCCGACGGCGACCATGGCGGTCCAGAGGCTCGGGCCGAGGATCGCGATCACGGCGAGGACGAGGAGGATGTACGGGAAGGCGAGGAGCACGTCGATCAGGCGCATGATCAGCATGTCGAGCCAGGCGGGGCCGGAGCCGGCGAGCAGGCCGAGTGTCACGCCGATGCTCGCGGCGATCGAGGCGGCGATCGCGCAGATGAGCAGGAAGAGGCGGGTGCCGTAGACGATGCGGCTGAAGATGTCGCGGCCGAGCGCGTCGGTGCCGAAGAGGTGCGCGAGGCTCGGCGGCTGGAGCCGCACGATCGGATCGACGCGGTACGGGTCGTAGGGGACGATCCAGGGGGCGAAGGCGGCGGCGAAGATGATCAGCAGGAGCACGCCGCCGCCGATCCATGCCGTGCGATTGTGCAGGAGCGCGTGCAGCGTTGCACGGCGGCTGCCCGCGGCCGCGGCCGGGAGAGCGAGCAGGGAGGGCTCGGCGGTGGTGAAGCTCATGACTTGTCGACGACGATGCGCGGATCGATCCAGGTGTAGAGGATGTCCACGACGAGATTGATGAGGACGTACGTCGTGGCGCTGATCAGGATGACGCCCTGGGTGATGGTGAAGTCGCGCCACTGGATGGCCTCGACGGCGAGCTCGCCGATGCCGTGCCAGCTGAAGATCACCTCGATGATGAAGGCGCCGCCGAAGAGGCTGCCGATCTGCAGGCCGGCGAGGGTGACGATGGAAAGGAGCGCGTTGGGCAGCGCGTGGCGGAGCACGACGACCGATTCGGGCATGCCCTTGGCGCGCGCGGCGCGGATGTAGTCGCGGCCGAGGGCTTCCACCATGCTCGAGCGCGCGACGCGGGCGAGCGGTGCCGCCTCGATCAGGCCGAGCGTGAGCGCGGGAAGAATGAGGCCCTGCCAGCCGTTCTCGATCACGGGCAGCCAACGCAGCCAGACCGAGACGACCATGATCAGGACGAGCCCGAAGAAGAAGGCGGGCATGGAGATGCCGAAGAGGCTCACGGTCATGCTCGTGATGTCGAGCCAGGTGTCCTTGAAATAGGCGGCGACGACGCCGCTCACCACGCCGACCGTCAGCGCCACGAGGAAGGCGGCGAAGGTGAGCTCCAGCGTGTTGCGGTAGCGGTAGCCGATTTCCTTGATCACCGGCTGGCGGGTGCGGATCGACTGGCCGAGATTGCCGGTGAGCACGCCTTCGGTGTACGAGAGGAATTGCATGTACCAGGGCCGGTCGAGCCCGTATTTGTGGCGCATGATCGCGATCGCCTTGCTCGCGTCCTGCTCCGAGAGCTGGCCCTGATACATGGTGACGACGGCATCGCTCGGGATGGCCGCCTTGATGAGGAAGGTGGTGAAGAGGATGCCGATCACCACCGGCACGGTGAGCAGCAGGCGCCGCAGGATATAGGTGCTCATGCGGCCGGGCCGCGCGGGCTACGTCTTCGCAAGATGGACGTCGCCCGGGATCAGGCCGCCTTCGAAATCCAGATCGTAGCCGAGGACGTTCTTCTGGGTTGCGATCACCGTCCAGTTGGTCAGGATCGGGACGATCGTCATGGCCTGGAGCAGGACCTGCTGGGCCTCGCCGAGGCAGACATTGCGCTGGGTGGGCTCCATCAGCGTGTTGCAGCGATCGAGCACGGAATCGACCTTGGGATCGGGGAGCGTCGAATTGCGATGCCCGGGCGAGCGGAAGAGCTGGGTGAGCACCGCGCCGTCCGGCCAGGTCCAGCGGTCGAGGTCCATGTCCCAGTCGTCCCGGAGGAGGCTCGGGTAGAAGACGCCCCAGTCCGACGTCTGGAGGGTGGCGTCGACGCCGAGATCCTTGAGGTTGCTCTGGATGACGGCGAGTGCGCGGTCGATCGCGGTGAAGCCCGCATAGCTCTTGATGAGGAAGCGCGCCTTCTGCCCGTTCTTCTCGAGCAGGCCGCCCGGGCCGGGTTTCCATCCGGCGTCGGCGAGCAGCGCCTTGGCCTTGGCGGGATCGTACGGCATGCCGTATTTGGCGACGACGCCCGCATCGTAGCCGGGGATGCCGACCGCCAGTGGCCCGAGCGCGGGGGCGGCATAGCCGCTCCAGGAGGCCTGCACGATCGCCTCGCGATTGATCGCGTAGCTCATCGCCTGGCGGAAGCGGAAATCCTGAAAGGTCGGGCGGCGCTCGTTGAATTCGAGAAAGAGGAGGTTCGTCACGTTCTTGTTGATGATGACCTTGTAGCCCGGGTCGTGGACGAAGCGGGGAATGATGTCCGCGGTCAGGTTGGAGGCGGTGAGCTCGCCGGTCTCGAGCGCCTCCGCCGCGACGCCATCCTCCTCGATCACGCGCAGCACGATGCGGGCGGCGTAGGGCGCGCCCTTGTTCTCGGCATCGCTCCGCCATTGCGGGTGATAGTCGGGGTTGCGCTCGAGATCGATCTCCGCGCCGGGGTTCCAGGAGACGAAGCGATAGGGGCCGGTGCCGACCGGATGGCGGCCGTAAGTCTTGCCGTATTTGGCGACGGCGGTGGGCGAATTGAAATAGAGCTGCGCGAGGCTGAGATTGGTGAAGAAGGGCGCGAAGGGCTTCGCGAAGGTGAAGCGCACGGTCAAGGGATCGGGCACGTCGAGCGCGTGGAGCGGGCCGATGAGCGGCAGCAGCGGCGAGGCGTTCTGCGGGTCTTGGATCGCGGTGAAATGGAATTTCACGGCGTCGGCGTTGAAGTCGGTTCCGTCGTGGAACTTGACGCCGGGGCGCAGCTTGAAGGTGATCTCTTTCTGGTCGTCGCTGACGGACCAGGATTGCGCGAGCCAGGGCTGCGGCAGCCCCTTCCGATCGAGATAGACGAGGCCTTCGAGAATCTGATCGCCGAGCACTTCCGCGACGGTGAGCGAGATGCTCTGCACGTTGTAGAGCGTTTCGGGATCTTCGCCGAGGCGGAAGGTGAGTGTCGGGCCCGCGTCCGCGGCGCGCGCCGGCGCCTCCACCAATCCGAGTGCCAGGGAAGGGGCCAACGAAATCAGTGTGCGCCTGAGCATGTGCCCACCTTCTCTGCACTTGCCTCGGCGTGCAAGCCATCCGCGACGGCGCAGGGCCGAACGAGTTTCGTTAACGCTTGCACTTCTTTTGTGTCAAGCGTGGCGCTCTCGCCAAGACCAGATGGATTTAGGTTGATGCCGCCTGGCGGGGCGGGCGCGCGGGGAATTCGGCGCGGGGCAGGCGGAGCACGAAGCGGGCGCCGATCACCCTGCCCGCTTCGTTGCGCCGGTTCTCGGCGGCGATGCGCCCGTTCAGCATCTCGACGATCTGGCGGCTGATCGAGAGCCCGAGACCGGAATGGCGGCCGAACTCCTCGCCCTCGGGCCGCTCGGAATAGAAGCGATCGAAAATATGCTCGAGATTGGCTTCGGGAATCCCCGGGCCTTCGTCTTCGACGGCGACCTCGACGGTGTTGCCGGTGAGCCGCCCGCGGAGAACGATCCTGCCCTTGCGCGGGCTGAAGGAGGCGGCATTGCCGATCAGGTTGCGGAGCACCTGGACGAGACGGTCCTCGACCCCCTCGACGACGAGCCCGCTCGGAGGCGCCTCGACGACGATTCGCGGATCCCCCTCGTGCCGGGTCGCCTCGTGGAGCTCGGCCAGGGCGGCGAGGATCGGCGCCACATCCACCGGCCCGGTCGAGATGCGCGACATCTCGGCGTCCAGCCGCGAGGCTTCGGAGATGTCGCTGATCAGACGGTCGAGCCGCTGGAGGTCGGCGGCCATGATGGTGAAGAGCCGGCGCTGCTGGTCGCGATCGGAGATGCGGGGGATCGTCTCGATGGCGCTCTGGATCGAGGAGAGCGGGTTCTTGATCTCGTGCGCGACGTCGGCGGCGAAATGCTCGATCGCATCGAGCCGCGCCCAGAGTGCGGCGGCCGAATCGGCGAGCGCCTCGGCGAGCACGCCGATCTCGTCGCGCCGGGCGCGCAAGGAGCGCGGCACCGCGCCGGTGCGGCCGCGGCCCTCGCGCATCCGCTCGGCGGCCAGCGCCAGGCGGAGGATCGGGCGGGCGAGCGTGCGCGAGAGATAGACCGACATGATGACCGTGAGCGCGAGGGCCAAGGAGAAGAATTCGAGGATGGAAAGGCGCACGGCGAAGAGCGAGTTCACCACCTCCTCGGCCTCGCGGGTGAGCAGCACGATCCCGATCAACTGCGGGCCGCTGCGCACCGGCTCCGCGACCGTCACCAGCAGGCGGTTGTCCGCCGTCCGGCGGACGTAGGGCGGGAGCTCGTCCTTGCCGGCCTCGGAGATCAGTGTCGCCGCGGCCTTGAAGTCGGGCGCCCAGTCGAGCCCGCCGGCGCCGGCGCCGGCCTGGACCGTGGGCGTGGTGGCGGAATGGGGCAGGAGCGCCTGGAGATTGTCGTAGAGCCAGCCGACCACCTGGAGAAGCGGGCCGCGGACGACGGGCGGCGGCAGCGGGGTGGTGACGATCGCCCCGCCCGGGCCCTCCTGCACGCGGCTGTCGGTGATGAGCTGCCCGTCCGGGGCGTAGAGGCGGGCGTCGAGATTGGGGGTCGGCGCGGCGAGCTGGTGGAGGAGCGGGCGGGCGAGATCGGCTTGCAGCGCGGGCTGGCCGGGCGTGGTGTCCTTGATCGCGCTCTGCTCGAGTGCGGCGGCGAAGACGCGCGCCTGCTGGCGGAGCGCCTGGACCTCCGCGTCGATGAGGCCGCTCTGGTACTGGTCGAGATAGAGGAGTGCCGCGACCAGCAGGACGAGCGGCACCATGTTGACGAGCAGGATGCGAAGAAGGAGCGGCGAGACGGCGCGGCGGCGGGGCGGCGCGAAGGCGCCCGCGCGCGCGCCGCTTTGCGGCATCGCTTGCGCCGCCGGGTCCTCCCGGTCCGGCTTATTCCTCCTTGTAGCGATAGCCGATGCCGTAGAGGGTCTCGATCTGGTTGAACTCGTTGTCGGTGGCGCGGAACTTCTTGCGGATGCGCTTGACGTGGCTGTCGATCGTCCGGTCGTCCACATAGATGTTCTCGCCGTAGGCGGCATCGATCAGCTGATCGCGGGACTTGACCAGGCCCGGCCGCGCCGCCAGCGCCTTCACCAGCAGGAACTCGGTCACCGTGAGCTGGATGTCCTGCCCGCGCCAGAGGCACTGGTGCTTGTTCTCGTCGAGCGCGAGCTCGCCGCGGACCATGACGCCCGTGGGCGCGGCGCCGGAGCCCTCCGCGCGGCCGGCCTCGTTGCGCCGGAGCAGCGCGCGGATGCGCTCGATCAGGAGGCGCTGGCTGAAGGGCTTGCGGATATAATCGTCCGCGCCGAGGCGGAGCC
>Ga0335075_10004857_pt1 | contig 20951 bp, 20 predicted proteins | sample Lox_Sample_24_FD_206723 | JGI IMG/M metagenome (GOLD analysis project Ga0335075, IMG submission 206723) | Soil microbial communities from Loxahatchee National Wildlife Refuge, Florida, United States - Lox_Sample_2.4 | ecosystem: Environmental > Terrestrial > Soil > Wetlands | place: USA...
TAATCTCCTTTACGAGGTCCATCGCCTCACTAAGCAAATGCAGCCCGCAACCTGCCTGCTCCACAACTCCCTGCCGTGGAGCGTATCGCCTCAGAATCTCGCTTTCCTATTCATGCCATCTCCTTTTCACAACCGGGTTCGTGTTCGGTGATCTTCACCAGAGATCATGCCGCCGATGCGTGGAGGCAGGAGGCATGCGCAGAGAGAGATTTGCGCTTGCCTCCCGAGCCATCCCGCACGTCGAAGCCCGGGATGGCAGCAAAGCAAGCCTGCTATGGCTCTCGTGCGCTGGGGAGTTCGAGCTTGTCCTCCATCTTCTCGAGAGTGGTTCGAGACTTTGCGTATTTCACCAGGTCGGAGGTCATCTCGGCTAACTGATGCGCGGTTGTTGCATTCTCCTCCAGGTAACTCACGTAATCCGGCGTGGTCGGGCGCGCCTGATTTGCGTTCAGGTGGTTGATCGCTGCCGTCGTGTTGGAAGCCAGTTCCCGAAGTAGAGGAAGGATGCGATCGACCGCCTGTTGTTGCCACTCCGATCCCGACTCATAGGTTGTATTGAGACGCGCCACGGTCCTGCCCAGCGTGTTTACGTCATCGCGGATCCGATTCAGCATGTCGGCATGGCTCTGCCAGCTTACGTCGGAATGCAGCAGGGACTCCATATCATCGGCGTCGTGGCTAAGCTGGGCTGCTTCCTGGGCGGCCTGCGAGAGGAGATCAGTAACCTCGGTGCTGTCCTCGCGTTCTACCGCATGCACTTTTGGCGTCAGGCAGAAGATGACGGTGATTGCCAGCAACGCTGCGTAGATCAGCGGCCGGCAATGTGTGACATGATTCATGTTCGTTCTCCTTTCCATCCGAAAATCTGTGCACATCCGGGACCGATGTTCAGACGGCATTGCATTATCGGTGTTCTTTGCCGGATAACTTTTTGAGTAAGCTGGCGATATCAGCTTTCAGTCGCTCAAAGGGCGCAGTCGTGTTGGCGGTTCCCTTCAGTTGTTTCTGGAGATCTGAGATCTCCTGATTCAGCGACTTGTAGTCAGGGGAATCGCTGCTGATATAGCCAAGCTCTTCGCATCTCCTCAGCTGATTGCTCGCCGCGGTCAGCAGCGCCTGTGCAGTGGCTTTATCGCTTTGCTGAATTTTCTGCGCGGTCCCGACAGCCGCCTGTGCCAAGATCAGGGGAACCGGCGTAACATGATCGACAATGGCCAGCGTGTTCAGCGCCGTCTGCAGGACGCCGCTCGCATCGCTGTTCTTCCCTTCGTCCAGCAGGCGAGCTGCCTGTTTCAGGGCATCGGGATAGGAGGCCAGCGGCAGGTTGAACGTGCGCACACGCAGCTCGCTTGTCAGGTTGTAGAGCAGCAGGCGGCCGGCGGGAAAATCGTGGAGAGCGACTGCCGCTTCAGCCGAGGCAATGAGCCGTTTGACGTCCTTGTCGTCGAGCGGAGCAACATCAATCACTTCGACAGTGACGTCGACGGGAAGGAGCGCCGTCGCCGGATTGCGGGCCAGGAGGATATTGACCTTGCCGGTGGCATCTTCAATGGCGGACATTGCTTTGTCTTTGTCGCCGGATGCAATTGCATCGATCGCTTTCCGCGTATCGCCGATAGCGGCCATGGCATCGGTGTTGAGGGTGCCCCGCGCCTGCTGATTTTGCTCATCGCGCTGCTTTTCAACATCAGGGTTCAGATGCTGTGGCTGACCTGGAGAAGCGGGCGGCGCGGGTTGGGAAGGCGTGGGATTCGAAGGCGGAGGGTTCTGGGTCGCAGATGGATGGGAATTACACCCTGCGGTGATACCCGCAAAAATCAAGAGGGAAATCGGGAGCAGGATACGCGGTATTGCAGGAATGATTCTCATGGCAATTTCACCTCCGAATACGTCCGTTGCAGGCGTGGCAGAACGAGTGGCGACTTTATCTGCGAGGGTTGGCGTGAACTTCGATGCGTGGTCTGGCGGGGCGGATCCAAGGATGAATATAGGGGTGAACATAGAAGCCGCGATTGAACCAGACGCGGTTCCACGGCGAACGGTCGATGATGATGGCGTGCGTTCCCCACACGAAGCCAGGATTTAACCATCCCCAAGGTCCAAACGAGGCCCCCACAATCACCGCGGGACCGAAGTGGATGGCGGCGGAAATCGTGAATCCGGGCGGCGGCGGAGCAAATACAATCGCTGGATCGTAGGTAGGCACGTAAATATACTCAGAATTGGTGGGCAAAATTTCGATGTAACCTGCCGAGTTGACCACCGCGTCGTAGGGCGAGGAACGGAGATATCCGTAGTCGTACGAGCGCTGCCGCAGTCGCTGGACCGCGTCCATCACATCTGCACGCTGGTTCAGCACCGCCTTACCCAGTTCCTCGGTCCACGCCATGTCTTGAGCCATCATGTTCAGAACAAAAGGGAATGGGAGCAGGGCAAGCACAGAAGGGTCCCAAGGCAGATTGTCGTCGCGAATTGCGTCGGCCAGCTCGCTTCCCTTGAGGTAGTTGTGCTGATTCGCCCACTGCGCCGCTTCAGGAATTTCGTCCCAGTAGGTCGATGCTGTGAGCACATGCGCTAACAGTGGATCCGGATAGAGTGCAATGCGCGACACCAGATGTTCCAGCTCCGGCTCGGGGAGCAGAGGGCCGGGCGGCGGGGGCGGCGGCGTTTGCTCCGTCGATGGCGGCGGTGGGGGGGGTGGTGGCACATATTGCGCCAGAACCGCTGGTACGAGAAACATAATCGCCATCTGAAGAGCGATCCAGAGTGACAGATGGCGCATGCTAGGCAACAGCCCCGGCAACCGAAAAGCAGAACCGGCGGTCGGCCGGAAATGCGATGGCTTGTCATGATTGGCGAATCCGGACGGCATCATTTCCTTTCCTGCGGAACGGCGCGGATCCTGCCGCTCCCAACTTTTACAGTAAGCATCGTGGCAAACCGGCAAGTCGATGGACAATTCGTCAGGTGGAGGGTCTATTGCCACAGCCATGGAGCATCTCCGCGGACCCACGAAGCACCTACGGATCGGTTCTCCGCCTGTGCTGGGAGCACATAAGTAGAAAGTGGTAGGCGCCAGTCCGCTGATCCTCACAGAGACGCGCACGCTCGCGGCGATAGACGGCTCACGTACTCACGACCAATTGTTTCCGCACCTGCGTTTTAGGCACGATGCCCATTGACACGCTCCCGCACTGGCGACGGTGCGGGCGAACGTTAAGCGTGGAATATCGGTCACCCGCGTTAACGACAACAGAGTGAGGAGACATCCCATGGCAGAGCAAAACGAGAAGGCATTGGCCACCACGAATGAGCAACAGGTGAAAGAGCAGCGGGGGTCGTCGGCAGCCGCGTCGCTGGCACACCGGCTCAGAGCTCCCGGCACGGGGCTGCTGCTGAATCCCTTCGATCTCTTGTGGTTCAGCCCGTTCGGAATCATGCGGAGAATGACCCGGGAGCTGGAGCGTGCGGCGGGAGACCTCGGCCTCATGGGCGGCGACGCAGGATGGTTGCCGGCTGTTGAAGTGAGCGAGAGCAATGGCAAGCTACGCGTGCAGGCGGAGCTGCCAGGACTGTCTCCCGAAGAAGTTCGGGTGGAAATCGGCGATAACGAGATCGTCATTCAGGGCGAGCGTCGCGTCGAGCATGAGGAGAATCGTCGCGGTGTGCGGCGCACCGAACGCGAGTACGGCGTCTTTTATCGCACAATCCCATTGCCAGAAGGCGCGCAGGTCGATCAGGCGAAGGCCAGTTTCCGCAACGGCCTTCTCGAGATCACGCTTCCCATTCCGCAGCGGTCGAACGAGCGGCGACCCGTTGCCATTGAATCGGGAAGCGAACCGGGGACTGCGGCTAGCCAGACGACAAGTGGAGAGAGCAAGCCGGCTGAGCCGCAAAAAGAGGCGGCGTGACGCCACCTTGGGCTTCGAAGAACCTTGCAGAGAACCACATAAAAAGGAAGGAGATGCTTTGTGAAGTTTCTTCAGAAAACCGGATTCATGATGGCGCTCGCGCTTGGCGTGATACCGTTGACCGCGCGGGCGCAAAAGGTAGTCACCGACTACGATCACACGATTCACTTCACGCAATATCACACCTACTCTTGGGGAAACCTTCACTGCTCCGACCCGCTCTTTGAGACACGTATTAAGGACGCTGTCGATCAGGCTCTGCAGTCGAAAGGATGGCAACTGAGGCCCGATGGCGGAGACGTAACCGTGTCTGCGGTCGCAATCCTGAAGCACCAGAAGGAATACACAACCTTCTACAGCGGCCTGGGAGGCGGCTGGCGATGGCACGGCTGGGGTACGGGCTGGGCAACCACAAACGTGGAAGAGGTTCCTGTGGGCACGCTGATCGTTGACCTGTACGACACAGCGGGAAGAGGTCTTATATGGCGCGGCGTGGCACGCAGTACTCTCTCGGAGAAGCCAGAGAAGGACACCGACAAGATGCGCAAGGCGGTTGACAAGATGTTCTCTCACTTCCCGCCACGTGCCGAGTGAAATGGAATTCTAAGCATTTTCGCGCCATGAGAAGCCGCTGATCTCAGTACTACTGAGCTCAATCTGAAGGGAGGATCAGGTGAACATGTTTGCATCGACTCACAGCGTTCCGCTGAGCACACGGCGCGAGACCGGCTGGTCCATTTTCATGGGCATCATCTTGATGCTCGCTGGTTTTGCCGCCATTTGGATTCCCTTTGCCGCCGGTCTGGTCGGTACCATCTTCTTCGGGAGTCTGGTGCTGGTCAGCGGGATCGCACACCTGGTCTATGCCTGGTTTGAAAGAAAAGGCGGCGGCGTGGTCTGGCAGATTCTCATCGGGCTGATCTACTTCATTGCCGGTGTCACCATGCTGCTGCTACCGGTCAACGCTGTCTTCGCGCTCACCCTGGTCTTGGCCTGCTACATCGCGGTCGAAGGCGTGCTCGAGTTGGCGTTTTTCTTCTGGCTGCGGCTGCTGCCGGGAGCGGCATGGTTCCTGGTCGATGGAATCATCTCATTATTGTTGTCGATTCTGATCTTCGTGGGCTGGCCGTCGAGTTCGCTGTGGGCGCTGGGAACGCTCGTGGGAGTCAGCCTGTTGTTCAGCGGCGTCGCGCGGCTCACGCTCCCGATGCTGCGGCCCAGACCGGCGATCGCAGCTTGAGGTGGAAGGGATCGACCCAGCGAGCCGCCGCTCCCAGCAACAAACTCCTTCCACTTGCTCTTCCGGTGTGGGGGAGCACTTCGATATTTGTCGCCGTGAGGATGCGCTCGACCAGATACTGCTCGACGGGGATCGCGAGGCTGCAGGCGAGGCATTGTGGGCGGCTGCGCGCACTGATTGCCTCGGATCGAGTGATGCCGATCCCTCTCCTGCTGGCGAAGGAGGTTGTCGAGCACGCGCAGATGCTGGCCGCTAAAGACCCACGCTGTGTCACTTGATGGAGCTGATAGCTGTTGCCTGCAACCAAGAGCAGAGCGCTGCAAAGAGAGCGCTTAGCGGATAGTTACTGACAATTCGTTTGCCTTCCGTTCAATGTCGCCTTCCCAGCGACGAGCATATTTCCCGTTTTGTTTTCGGAGAGCCGCCAAATCGTGACGTCAATGATCCTTCGATTGTCGCCGACGTAACGCCTAAAATACCTAGAACGAACGCTCTAAGTCGTCGGCAATAGGGTGGTCCGGAGCCTTCGATGGTTTCGCACCAGCAAATCACTTCCCCTTGAACCGCCAACCGTTACTCAAGCCACGTAGGAACGTCTCGGACCCCTCTGGCTGCATCCTTCTCTTTACAAGGGTCGCCATCGCAACTGGCATGGCTCGTTTTTTAACATCAATTGTTGGGCGGGGACTGTTTTCACAGCAAAGACCGGCCGCGGGATCATGGTAACAAGGGTGCTAGGCGTAAGCGGTGGGGTATTAAGGGGAATCTGCCGCGTGGTCCGCTCCGCGGGTCGAAGATGACGGATGTTCGTCGATCGCGTACGGAGTTCCCGGCCGATTTACGACTGTACTAACCGGTAATGCCCATTGGAGCCGGCCATTGCTATTCGCGATTTCCTCCACAAGTGTCGTGAACAACTGATCTTGCATGGCCGTTCGTTTCGTGTAGTCGACCACGTAGCTTACGGTGAATTCCAATGACCCGTTGCTTACGACAAGTGCGACAGTAGGTTCCAAAGGAGGATTTGCGCTTCGATAGTTGTCACTTATCACCTTCCAGGAAGTCTGCGCCTCGAGCAAGTACTCGCCGATAGCCTCTTTGGCTACTCGAAGCATCATCTCCCTGGCAAGCTTGTAATCGCTATTGGCTGTTAGCAGCACCTTAATCTCGTCCCAGATAAACCGGAATCCGTGGGAGTAGTTGAAAACGGACCCTTTCAAGACGGTGCTGTTAGGAATGCGAACAATCCGGCCATTGTATAAGTCCCGGCTGACCCAGTTTCCCGTTTCCATCAAGGTCGTTCGCAGGAGCCCGATGTCGATCACGTCACCTCGAGTATCGCCGATCTGAACTCTGTCTCCCACAGCGTACAGCTTTGAAAAGCCGATCGAGAAAGCGCCGGCAATGCTCGCCAGCACGTCCTGCAACGCTACTGCCACTCCCGCGCCTGCGACACCAAGGGCAAAGCTGAGGCGTCCCAAACGATCTTCAAAGAGGACGGCGAGGAAAAGGAGAATCGTGAGGTACCCGGAAAAGGCGAGGAATTTGCGAACCTTATAACGCGCATCCCCGCGGCCAAAACGCCGGGGCAGTGTTTGTTCGAGAGCGCGAAACGTGCCGTGAATAACGAGGATTCCGATAACAGCGGCAACGCACTTCTCGAGAAAAGGAAGCGACACGGCCTGTGTCAGGAGATCAGGCATTCAATCACCGCCACCCCGGTTTACCGCTGCAGAGGGAGGTAAGACTATCGGACATCAACTCCTCGACAACCGCGATTTCTGATTCACGGGTGTTCGCTTCATTCTTAACCGATCGTTACCCAGCATCGAGGCTCCTTTCTTTGACGCGGAATATCGCGACGAGGATTCAATGTGATCCTTACAGTTAGAATGACTCGTGCTCACCCCTGATCGCAAACCTCATTCTAAGATGGCATATGCCTTCTTCTCCTACATCGGGGCAGCCGCACGGGGTTCCAGCCGAGTACTTTACCGAAAGTTACGTCTTCAATTGGAGAAATCAAACATTCCGAGCAGACCTCATCTTCATCCTGCCCATCGCCGTCTGTCTTGGTACAGGGTTATGGCTCCATCATCCTGCTGCTGGAATGATCGCAGCCAGCGGCGCCATGACGGTAGGCTTCGGCGCTAAGCAGAGCATCGACGAATCCCGCCTGCTTCCCATGCTGTTTGTCACACTCGGAATGGCGCTCGCGGCTTTCGTCGGCGTAGTCATCGGCCATACAAACTTCTTCCTCGTTGCGATGGCCGCACTGTGGGGATTTGGATACGGAATGCTCACGAGGAGGGAGGCTGGATATAGCTGGGTCGGGCAGCAGTGCGTCATTACTTTTCTTGTAACCTCAGCATTTCCTGCTTCCGTTGAAGCTGCGGGGGACCGTGCCCTGCTTATCTTTGCAGGAGGAGCGCTTCAGATTCTCTCTTCCGCTATTCTGCTTCGCGCCTATGGAGAGTTGGGCGCCCACCTGGCCTCCCTAGCCCGATATATTCGCAAAGAGGAGGTGGCCTTGCAGGCGGCGGTGCTGGAGACGGCGCAATCGGTGAAACAGCGCAAAATTCTAAACTCCGCGTTGCCCTATTCGCTGCTGCTGGCGATTACTCTGGGCGTTACCACGGAAATCTACCGGCAGTTACAATTTCCCAGCGGATATTGGATCCCGGTGACCGCGTTGTTGGTACTAAAGCCCGGAGTCACCGACACAGTGAACCGTGCCGTGGCTCGTCTGTTAGGCACGCTCGCCGGGGCTATCGTTGTAAGCTTCTGCATCATGCATCTGAACCCTTCACCAGTTGTGCTTGCATCTTTCACCTTGCTGTTCGCATGGTTATCCTATGGCACCCTCAATGTGAACTACGCGCTCTATTCGGTCTTTATCACCGGATACATCGTCTTCCTGCTCTCACTCGCGGATCTTCCTGGGCCTGTGATTGCGCAGCGCCGAGCCTTATGCACCGCATTGGGAGGCTCGATTGCCCTCATCGTGAGAATGGTCGTAATCTCCCGTCGACTGAGCCTTTGGAAGAGGGCAGCAGCTAGTGTTCATCAGAGGGTTTGACGTTTTGAAGTTATTCCGGATCGATGTCGGCCTAAGGCGCGAGAACATCCTTCGTTTGCGGAAAGCGGTTGAACATTCCCGTCTCCACCAGTGGAGTCTACGCTGACGCAGTTATTTCAAAATGGTCTACTGCGGAACAGGTACACCAACTCGACCACTAGGATGATGACAACCGCCAGCACCAGGAAGAATGTTCGGCTCTGGTTGCGGCGGCGATCGCTACGGCGGCAACCTTGCTCGTGGCTCGAATCGACCGAGGCCGATCACCTCCTGCCTACAACCAAAGTCTTAGTAGCTTCTCCGACGCAGTGCGCTTGTGGTATTACGTCTCATCACCGACGTTCACCTCTCGCTGACGATCAATTGTTTTTTTGCGGTTCGTACATCACCATTTCCTACATGCAGACTCTGTCGCAGCCGGCTTCCATCGGTTGGACTGCCGTGAGAGCTCAACCAGAAGCCGCGACGACAGAGCGCAATCAGTTGGGTCGGCTGTCTTGGAGACCGCCTACCAGATAGGAGTGCCATGACAGACACGCAGGCGAAGCCCACTCTCGAACTGCAACGGAATCGTGCTGAACAACAAGCCCGCCCCGATCTTGAGAAATGGCGGAGCGAAGCCGAGCAACAAGCGCTGAAAACATTGGATAAGGACGCTATCGCGGCCATGGAACAAACTGTGCAGGCTATCGACTCGATCGCGGCCGGCAAAACGACCGACGCCCTGAAGGGCATCGAGGAGGCAACAGGAAAAGTTAACATTGTGCTGGCTCGCAATCCGGAGCTCGCGCTTATTCCAGTGAGCGTCGAAGCACTGATCATCGATACAGCACCGCGTGACATTGAGGCCATCGAAAAACTCGGAGATGCGGCGGACAAGGCAATCTTGGTGGACGATTTTCCGGCTGCCCGTGCGCTGCTCGATGCTCTGAGGAGTGAAGTCCGCGTCCGCACCTACAACCTGCCGTTGGGCATATATCCGACTGCTTTGCAGGAAGCAGCGCGTCTGCTTGATAAGGACAGCCAGGCCGCCAGCATCGCGTTGCTTGCGGCACTCAATACCCTGGTGACAGTCGATCAGGTTACGCCTTTACCGTTACTGGTTGCGCAGGAAGCTATCAATCAAGCCCAGACGTCCGCCCAAAAAGATAAGAATGCAGCGCAGAAGGTTGTGGAAACAGCAGAGTTCGAGCTTAATCGGGCGATGGCACTTGGATACGCTGCGCAAGATCCGGAATATCCGGCGTTGAAGGACGACATCTCGAACCTAAAGAAGCAGCTAAAGGGAAGTGAAGACACCACCTCGGCTTTCTCAAAGCTCAAGGCACGACTGGGTGCCTTCCTGAAACGAAAGTCAGATCGTCGTACCAGTTCCACGAGTGAACAATCGCCGAAAAAAGCTGCTTAGAGTTAGCATGTAGGGATTTGAACTGCCGTGGTGTGCTCAAAAGAGCTTTCGGAAACGGCCTCTATCATTTTCAAAGGACGCCGCTCTTGTCCCAGTAGGACTAACAATTTCGGCGCATCTGCCTTCAGTGGGCGTAGTAGCGTCATACGATGCGTCGGCGCACAGTTGTTGGTGATCGTTTAGGAGACACCCGCAAGTTAGACGGCTTCCGTCGCCCGGATCACCTGACCCGCGCCATCGAAGAAGATCGCGATCCCTTCGCACATTCTAGTGCCGCGGTGCCGGGCTTTTCGCACGAGCGAAAGATCTCCGCTTCGCGCGCAGGCAGAACCGTGTTCGATGACCGCGAATCGAAGAAGCCGGCTGTCACGCTGCACTCAAATCCCGAAATTACGCCTGTTTGTTTTCAATCCTTTTCTGGAATTTAAGGGCATTGTTACTGCAATGAATTCCCGACGTTGCACACAAAACCCGGACAACCCTCCTGCTGAAGTTAATCGGGCTTCAGTGAGTGCATCGGCGATGATGCGCCTATTGAGACCGCCGACTACAAAAGTTAATTATTATCAATCGATATGGCTGCCGGGGGGCAACTCAGTTTGCAGAGTCAATACTTACGCTCTGATATTCCTCTAATAACTGTTATCGAGATTTAATCGGTGTGAGTGCCGATTCGGGAGCTTCCATTCGTTGAGACGGCTTGCCAGCCGCCGTCTGCAAGAAGCGCTCATTGAGAGAGCCTTGAACAGTCATTTGAAAGCAGTGAGTTGTCCGTGAAGCCGGTTTTTCGGCCACTTGAAGCGAAGCAGAGGGTGTGTGACAAGCATCATCTGCGTTCATCCGCATAGCCATTTCGCCCCGTTGAGATATTGCCTTCCGACACAGAGGAGCACAGTGTAAACTCGCGAGACGTGGTTCCATGATCGTTTGGCGATCTCTAGCAGCAGACTGCCGCAGTTCGGTAAAACACGGAAGAGGAGATGCGCCAGCACCAGCAAGGACTCGATACCTTCCAGCATTTATCGCCTGTGTGGATGCTCATAATTATTCGGTGAAGTAACCGGCGGCGATGAACGACACGAATCACCCGAAAGGCAAATGAACATGAAGGCACAGCTTACGTTAGCTGCCGCATCGATTTTCGCGATGCTGTCCGCAACGGCATGGACACAAGAACCAAAGTATGCCGCCAAAACCCCTGACTCCATAACGACGCCTGACACAGTTCACACTCAGGCGCTTGGCGATCTTCAATTCTTCGACGGGGACCCCAGGAAAGACACTGTCAAGAAGGTCTACGACTTCCTCGATCTCACTCGCGGTTCAGAGGCCTTTCTAAACGGAATTCCCGCAGCCTCGGTCTACGCTTTGATGGAAGGCTTTAAGGAAGGCGGACTCCAGCCCGGCGGTTTGGGAATCTTTGAAGAGTTAATGGACGCCCGCTCGCTCTTTCTGACGGCCAACTCCACAACCATGTATGCCTTCACGGAATTGAACGTCAAAGATGGCCCTGTCGTCGTGGAAGTCCCGCCTGGAGTCTTAGGCCCGGTGGACGACGCCTACCCCGCTGGGTCACGGATATCGGCTTGACCGGCCCCGACAAAGGAAGAGGTGGTAAATATCTTTTTGTTCAAAAGGATTACAAGGGGACCATCCCCGACGGCTACTTCGTTGCCAGGACGCCCAGCTATCGCAACCTGCTATTCTTCCGTGCCTTCGTCAAAGGCAATGATTTTGCGGGAACAGCGGCCGCTCTGAAGGCAAAATTCCGGGCGTATCCTCTGTCCCAGGCGGCCAATCCGCCACAGCAACAATTCGTTAATTTCTCTGGAAAGCAGATCAATACTGTTCACGCCAACAACTTCCACTTCTATGAGGAGCTGAATGCCGTGATCCAGTACGAGCCTGCCGATTCGTTCGATCCGGAGCTCGTCGGACTCTTCGCTTCAATCGGAATCAAGAAAGGTCAACCCTTTAACCCCGACGCCCGGATGAAGGGAATACTGACTGAAGCCGTGGCCATCGGCAACGCTGAGGCACGGGCCATCTCCTTCGCCCCCCGAAAGAAGAGCGCCTATTTCTACCCGGACCGCAAATGGACATCGCCGTTTGCCGGTATGAGCTCCGGCGGTCGATCCTGAATACCGGCTTACATGCGTGAGACCTGCAGCCGAGAGCTCAAGCGCAGCTTCATCTTTCAGATGTCGACCTGGATCGGCGCGATCCTATTCGGAACCCTCCTGGTCGGCTCGGCGACGTTCCTGGCCTACACCAACCACCCGAAGATCGCCGCTGCGATCGTGGGTGTGAATCTGATCTCAGTGGTCGTCAAACTGCTCGCCAAAGCCACCCGCGGGTAAACCCTTCTTGGGAACAAAGAGGCCCTGGCAACACTCGCTAGGGCCCTCCATTCTTTGCTGCAGAACTTACTTAAGAAGCAACGATACCTGAAAGACAATCAGGGCCAGCAACACGAAACCGACATTGGCCCAAAGGTACGCTCTCATGGCTCCATTGAGTGTTTGTGTAAGCGCCGGATCACCGGCAAGGGCCTTCGGGTAGGCCCGGTGAATCTTCCACACCCGATACAAGGCAAAGCCGATCATCACGAGGCGCGATCAGAGTTCTATAAATGAAGGAGGAGGCCATGAAGGAGCAAGCACGCAATCACGTCAACCGCGGCCTGAGTGAGTCCGATGGCGCGCCGATCGGCGCACTGTCAGGAGAGTTTGTCACCGAGACTTTCGAATACGACGGTGGACGGCAGGTCACGGTGTACGTTCCACCAGACCCGCCCGAGGCCATCGTCTTCGCCGGTGACGGTCAGGGAACCTCGAAGTGGGGCCAGCTGCTTGAGAAGGCCGGCGTAGCGTCCACAATGGTCGTTGGTGTCCATCGGCCGGCCGACGAGATGCTGCGCCTCCATGAGTACTCGCCGGGCCTTGAGCCGGACCGGTTCGCGGCACACGAGAAGTTCTTCGTCGACGACGTTCGCCGATGGACGGAGTCGCGGTTCGGCGTGTCGCTGCCCCCTGAACGGACCGCAGTTTTCGGCGTCTCGGCGGGTGGAGAGCTGGCGCTCGCTCTTGGACTTCGGCATTCACAGGTCTACGGTGCGGTTTTCTGCGCCTCGCCTGGAGGCGGTTACAATCCGCCGGGCGTTATGCCCAGTCCGCTTCCGCGGGCATACCTTGTCGCGGGCACACAGGAACCGTTCTTCCTCGAGAACGCAAGGCGGTGGGCGGACGCCCTGCACGATGCATGTGCCGACGTCGTTATGCAGGAGCGAACTGGGTCGCACGGCGGTGCATTCTGGCGAGAAGAGTTCCCGCTGATGGTGGCGTGGGCCTTCGGTCGATGATGCATCTCGGCGTCTTAATCTGCGGCCTGATACCTTCTCGATTCGAGGCGCGATTTCTGTACGGTTAAATATTCGGTGCCGTAGCGTACCGTGGGATGTGAGGGGTCACTTTGGGATACGCCATAAACCAAATGTTTTTCCTGGTTTATGGCGGGGACGACGGGGCCCGAACCCGCGACCTCTGCCGTGACAGTCTATCAAGCCTCATCGAATCATAGAGTTAAGGGTAGCAAGGGGACACATAAAACCCTGCAAAGGAGCGTTCGGAGCGCAAATAGCAGGTTTTTGGTCGGGACATGTCGACATGACGTTATATTGTCATCATGCCAGCATCGACGCTGTATGCCAGGATCGAGGAAACCATTGCCACAGAAATCGCCCAGGGTGAGTATCGCCCCGGAGATCAATTACCTACCGAAGACGAATTGCTTGAGCGATTTCAGGTGAGCCGCATCACTATTCGTCGAGCGATCCAGAATTTGATTCGTCGCGGCTTGCTCGAGATTCGTCGCGGACTTGGAACCTTCGTTCTGTTGCCGCGGATCGAAGCGGAACTCACAAAACTAACCGGCTTCGTCGAGGATATGAGTGCGGCTGGGCGTAGAGCCACTGCCCGCGTGGTAAGTCAGGGTGTCGTTGCCGCCTCGGCACGCGTTGCAGAACGCCTTCGATTGGCGAAAGGGACAAAAGTGATGCGGATCGAGCGGGTGCGGCTCGCCGATGGCATGCCGATCTCTTTTGATGAGACATACCTACCCCTCTCCCTGGGAAAGCAGATCGTGCGCAACGATCTGCGGCTGTATCCGATCTTCACTCTCCTCGAAAAGGAATATGGCGTCCCTCTGATCGAAGCAGATTATGAGTTGGAGGCGGTGATCGCAACCAAAGCCGTCGCTAAAGCTCTTCAGGTAATGGTCGGTTCTCCGATCTTTCAGATCGAGCGAACCTCGATGACCACCGGCAATCAGCCGATTGACTATGAGGTACTGTCTTATCGAGGTGATCTCGTCCGCTTCGTCACGAAGCTTCTTCGTCATCCGGCAGACTCGTCGAGAGCACAGACGTTGCGCGCTCGCAAGCGATAGCTATCGATGGACCACGGGCCTGGGCGGAGGAACACAAGAGCCAGGATGCACGCGACATAGAGAAGGTCGCATTCGTATCCTGGAGGTCCAAATTGCGCTCGACCATCCACGACCGCTTTCAATTTGATGGAACTGAAGCCATAGGGGAGGTGGACCGTAAACATGGCGGTAAGCAGAATCGCGATCGCTGGAACGCTGGCCAATGCGACAAACGCTCCCAAAAGAAATGCTGCTCCTCCCAGCAACTCTACCGAAATCGTGAGGTACGCCGCTAGATGCGGGAGGGGAACATGCAGCGACTGCAGAATCGTCGCGAAGGCTTCCGGGCCCCTGATGAGCTTCGCCCAACCGTGTTGCACAAAGCCCCCGCCGACGATCGCCCGAAGTGGTATCGCAGCGTAACGCTGCATGGTTGAGGAAGTGCAAAGTGCTGCGGCGAGTTTGGATTGCGGTGGCATGGAGTTCTCCTTTTTGAACCGAGTTCTGCAATGTTATTATGACGTTATAATGTCATCTGAGGTTACAGAATCCGCATGCCCAAAAAATCGGTCGATGGCTCGCGCCCATCCTGCGTTACGTGAGGCGCTAGGATTTTGGTGGAAACTGGGCTGGATCAGCTTCGGAGGCACAGCAGCTCATCTCGCGATCATGCAATCCGAGCTGGTTGAGAAACGACGCTGGATCGATTCCGAAGCTTTCTTCCACGGACTGAGTCATTGCATGCTGTTGCCGGGACCTGAAGCGCAGCAGCTCGCCATCTACATTGGTTGGAAGTTGCACGGAAAAACAGGTGGGTTCCTGGCTGGTACCTTGTTTGTTCTTCCCTCGACCGCGATCCTCCTGGGACTCAGTTTGCTTTATGTCCGATACGGAACGCTCTGGTGGGTGAGCTTCCTGTTTCGCATGTTGAAGCCGATTGTCGTTGCTTTAGTCTTGCGAGCACTCTTTCAAATCGGTCGTCGCGCTCTCCGGTCCCACCTGCAGTGGTTTGCTGCAATCGCATCGTTCCTCGCTCTCGAACTGTTCCATATTCCGCTGCCCTGGATTATGGGAATCGTTGTCGCGATAGGCATCGTTATGGGGCTTCTCCAGCGCCTGAGGGGGATCGACCGCTTTTCATCTGGAAAGAAGGTGACAGGCGACGCACCTGGCGTCGTGTATTGGCGGACCATGCGCCTTGTGGGTGCATGCGCCGCGATCGGAAGCATCCCATTGCTTCTGTTAGGGATCTTCGGATGCGATTTGCCGTTTTGGGTCAGGCTGTCCGCCTTTTTCACTCAAACGGCCTTTGTGACCCTCGGCGGCTCATACACCGTAATTCCGTACGTGGCGCAGGTAGCCGTAATGAAATTCTCATGGCTAAGCCATGCGCAAATGTTGGACGGATTTGCGCTGGCCGAGACAACGCCGGGACCACTGATTATTGTTGTCGGATTCGTCGGGTTTATGGCTGGATTTCATCATTTTCACGGATCCATTTTCATGGGAACGATCGCCTTGCTGGTCACGATCTTCTACACTTTCCTGCCGTGTTTCTTGTTTGTTTTCATTGGGGCGCCGTGGATTGCCAAATCCGGTGAAAGCCAGTTGATCCGATCGACGTTAAAGCTAATCCCGGCCGCGGTTGTTGCAGCCATTCTGCAGCTTGCCGTCTTCCTGCTTCGCGGAGTGCTCTTCCCGGTCACTTCGAGGGGCCTGGACCTCTGGGCCGGGGTCTCGATTATCGGTACGTTCCTCTTGATCCACCTGAGCTCTCGACGCATGTCTCAAAAGGCCGATCGCCTTTCAGGCTTTAGAGGGAACTGCACTCAGAAAGCAGGAGTCACCACATTGAGTTGAGTTTCGGGCATTCCAGTTCTCAACGTGTGCTAAATCGCCAATTCAATCATTGTCGATGATCTGGAATCCTGATTTTTCAACCCAGCCGCCATCCGCCATGCAGAGCATCGTATTTTTAGACAACAAAGCGACATTCTCGGCAAAGGCACTGCGGCACTGAAAGTTATGCTTGGCTCACAAAGACGTAGGCTATTACCGCTTGGTATCCCGTGGGTCAAAGGGTCTGGCCTCGCAGCGCGGTGGTTGACAGTCATTTGTGAAGGCGGTCAACAGGATCACGGAGGCAGAACATACCTGACTGGAGAGAGGAAATTTCCAGGCGGCCAGCTGTGCAGGCCGGTAACCGGAACGCACAGCCGGCTGGTTGCGATGATACCTGGCGAGTGCTTCAGTCTCAAACTTCATGCTATTGAGTCGTTGTGAGTGTTACCGGAATTGTCTGTGTGATATTTCCGCCCGAGGCCCCTCACGGTGACGGAGTATTGTTTCGCCTGAGTGATCGAGCCACAACCGGCTACCGCGAAGGCGGTTGCGCAAAGCACGAGGACCGCACCTGATAGCTCCTTCTGCGGCGAAAGGGCTACAGCAGCAGCGCCAGGGCCGTGCCGCCTCCCATCGCTTGCCGCCGAATATAGAATGACGAAGCTGATCAGGCGGAGGGCCCGACAGAGAGAGTGGTGCTCGAGGCTGCACCCGCCGGAAACACAGTGGAAGGCGAGAAAATGCAGCTATCGCCTGTGGGCTGTCCTGAGCAACTGAAACTGATTGCCTGATTGAAGCCGTTCTGCGGCGTGACGGTGAGGGTGAGCGTGACCGATTGCCCTGATTTGACAGTCACACTTTTGGAGATTCTTGTTCTGCTGAGGGGCATCTTTCTAAAGAAACTTTGCATCTACCACTCAGTTTGGTGCAAATTCCTCAACCTGCGTGGGACTAGTGATGGAGTCCCTTTCTTTTGAGTACTATTCGCGCGCATTGCTGAACCCTCTGCAGAGAGTGATCATATGGGCACAGGCTGAAAGTCCAAGGACGTGTGCCACATTTCTTGCTAGCCGGCTGTGCACTTTTCGGACGCGCTTTCACAACCTGCTCAATGTCCCTCGCGTCTAAAAATCCGAGATGAGAGTACGGAAAGTTGCAGTTTGTCTTTTCGCCATCTGCTTTACTGCGGCCCTCCGCGCAGACGATAAAGCACGTTTCGACCTGATTGGTCCTACGATAGATATCCGCGTCACACGGGGGAATTCTACACTTCCCATCGCTGAGGTCCCCAACCTTCAGCCCGGCGACAAAATATGGATCAAGGCAGATCTTCCGCCGACTCAGTCGAACCATCTGCTGCTTATAGTCGCCTTCCTTCGGGGCACGACAAATGAGCCTCCTGACAACTGGTTCACCGAGATCGACACCTGGGAAAAGAAGACTGTTGAAGGCACAACGGTCACCGTTCCCAACGAAGCGCAGCAGGCTCTGCTTTTTGTCGCGCCTGAGACCGGCGGCGACTTCAAAACTCTTCGCTCGGCAGTGAAAGGTAAACCTGGTCTGTTCATTCGCGCGGATGCTGATCTCAATGAAGCATCCTTCGAGCAGCAGCGCATCGAGCGCTACCTGGCCGCCATGAAAACCGTCCCTCAAGACGATCCAAAGGCTATCCAGGATCACTCTGCCAAGCTTGCTGCCACGCTCGGACTCAAGCCGAACGCCGACTGCTTCAAGCAGCCCGTAGATCAGCAGGTGAACTGCCTTACTCAGTCCAGCGCTCCCGTTCTCCTTGAGGACGGTCACGGCCAAAGTGTTGCCGAGGCGCTATCTACTGGTCCCTCGTCTGACTTTATCAATGCTGCTTCCTACACACAGCCTGCCGGGGGCGGACTCTACTCAGCCTATGTCGGTGCGGTTGTGGATCTCGTTCACCTCGTTGGTATGCTGCGCACAGCGCAGTACCAATACATTCCCGGACTCAGCTTCCCACAGGGGGCGTCGCTCGACTTGAAGCTCAACGCTCCGCCGTCTTTCCACAAACCCGAATCGGTCATCGTCATCGGTCTGCCTGCCATTCAGACGGCCAAGCTGCCGCCGCTTCGTCCCCACGATCCTAACCAGGTCTCCTGTCTATTGCAGCCCAAGATGGTCCTTCCACTCGAAGGCGCTCCACTCGTTTTTTCGAGCAGCTTTGCGCACGATCTTGTGCTGCACCTCAATCGAACTGGCGCGCCTACGGACATACCGCTCAGGCCTGACGCCTTCGAAGGCGGGCTCGTGGCGTCGAAAGAAGACAAACGCGAGCAACTTCACGACGTGAAGCTTCAAGACGGCACCGCGACGGCCGCGAAGCCGGACGTAAAGATTGGTGCGACAACCGATTTGACCATCACGGGCACGGTGCGGGGCTATTGGGGCTTTGATTCCTTCGAAGGCCCTACGATCACTATCCAACAGGTCGATGGCAAGAACTGGAAGATCGTCAGCGACACTCAATTGCTCGCCGGTCAAGATAATCACCTCACTCTTAAAGGTGAAGGCCCCGCGTGTGTCCAGCACATTGTCCTTGTTGGAGGCGATAAGGAGAAGGACGTAGACGTCACCTTTAAACCCGCTTCGGGCAAAGATGCGAAGGACACGCTTGCGTTGGATGTGCCGCTCAAGACAGGTCAGCCCGGCGGTTACTCACTTGCCATCCAGCAGTACGGTGGTTCAGATCGGGACAAAGTTCCACTCACCGCGTACACTGCCGGCATTCACCTCGATGGCATCAAGATTCACGCCGGCGACAAGGTAGCCGTATTGACTGGCGAGGGCCTTAAGGATGTGGTCTCCGTCGAAGTCGACAAGCAGACGTTCACGCCCACTGGCGAAGGCGACAACGACAAAACCATACATCTTCACGCCAGTGCGGGCGTCTCACCGAAAGATGGCTCCGACGCGACGGTCAAGCTGAAAGACGGCCGCACGATGACTGTCAAGGTTTCCGCTGAAGCTGCGCGCCCGGGTTTGGAACTACTCTCTCTCAAAGCCACACCCACGCAGAAGGATGGCGCCGTGCCTGTCAACCTCGGTGCGAAGGACGATATACCTCTGGATAGCAAGCTCACCTTCGTCGTGCAAACGAAGAACGTCTTCCCTCGCACACAGACCATTGAAGTAGCCACTGCCGATGGGTCAGTCCACACTTCTCTTTCTCTGGCAACGAACAACCTCGTCCTTCAGGACGACCACACTGCCGTCGCCACGCTGGAGCCGTTAAAGGCGTTCGGTCAATCAGGTTTTGGCAGGTTGCAAATGCGGCCGGTGACGGCAGATGGTATCCCAGGGGACTGGACACCACTTGGCACTCTCGTCCGGGTGCCGGAGATCACCGCTATCCACTGCACCAGCGCAGACGCTCCTACGTGCACCGTCGACGGCAGCGAATTCTTCCTCGTGCAATCCTTCGCCGCCGCAAAAGACTTCGCCAAGCCAACCGACGTGCCCACCGGCTTCGACGAAAACAATTTCAGCGTACCGACGCCGGCCGACGGATCGACACTATATCTCAAGCTCCGCGATGATTCCAGCGCCGTCGCTACTGTGACTTTACCCACGCCGATTCAGAAACCGACACCGTCTGCTGCACCAACCGATCAACCTGCAATACCGGCCCCCGTCGCAGCACCCGCCGCCCAGAACCCAGCACCTGAACCGTCATCCCAGCCTGCCCCTGCGCCAAACCCTGCTCCGCCGACCACGCCACCTCCGCCGGGGCGGATCTGAAATGGCGGTGAATCCCACGGGAATCAATGCTGAAACGGCGTCGCGAGATGAATGGGGAATTGGAATTGGGCACATCGATGTGTGGTCCGCTACAAGGAACCTTCGCGAACTTGTCGTTGTTTCTGTATTGGCGGTGATTTTGCCACCGCACGGTAATCACCGTCGCCAAGGAGTTACGTCAACGACGATTTTGCAAACACCTGGAACTGCACGATCCGCTCATCAGGTATTTCACGGTCCTGATCTGGGTTCCGACAAAGCGGCAGTCGGTGCAGCGGTGTAACAGTGGCAATTCCGGCGAATGACAATATGCTGGCATCAGTTAAGCCAATGGCTGAAAATCGAAAACATGGTGGACGTTACCACCTTGTGTCACCTCGATAACCTGCTCGCGCCATTGAGAGTCATCAATGCTGATGGGATCATCCCTGCATGCGAGTCAACCTGATCACCAAATCCTCCGGTCAGATTAAGCCAGGAACGGCATCTATGCCGCTCTCCCTTAAGATCCGCCCGGCATGCGGACTACCCGGCGAATACGAATACTCAACTGATAGCGCCTCTCTCGTAGGGATGCTTCGCAGGCAGACGGATCTGCCCTCTTCTGTCATCGAGCGTTTTGAAGAGAGAATGCATACCGCGTTCAACGCGCACCTCCTAGGCGTCGAGCTAAGCGATAACGTCCTGACGGAAATGGGCTATTTCGTCGATTAGCATGCTGCCGAAGTAGTGATGTTAAGAAATCGACTCAACGTGCGACACACGGTGGGGGAGCTCGAACCGTCTTCCGTCCAGGGGTTCCCAACTCTCCGGGCTTCTATTTCGCTGGCCCTTGCTGCTCCGCTCCTTAAGGAGTGAAGCAGCATACTTGGAGACGGCTCTGAAGGTCACGCTGCAGTTTTCTGTCGACTGTCGACCTTAGGGCAAGTCGATCCCGTGGCCAAATCAGCGTGGATACACACGCCACCATCCGGTTAATGTAGTTAGGCATTAGGGGAACGCCGAAGTCTCCCATGCTCATTACGCTTTTCGAAACACAAAATAAAGGCTGTCGTAGACGCAGCGTATCGCGAACCCGGGAATTTAGGACTCGTCAATCGACAACTTTTGCTATGCCGCTCCTCAGCAGTGTACGGTTGCTGGTGACGGAAAGCTCGTCATAACGGTGATGATGCGAAACAATGCCTGAGCTGATTCAGGGAATTACCGCTACTCGCTACGCAGCGCCTGGACAGGTTCGATATGCGCGGCCCGCCATGCCGGGATGAATCCGGCAAC